>Ga0114975_10000205_pt1 | contig 44311 bp, 77 predicted proteins | sample S_130626_EF_Meta_FD_87031 | JGI IMG/M metagenome (GOLD analysis project Ga0114975, IMG submission 87031) | Freshwater microbial communities from Lake Simoncouche, Canada to study carbon cycling - S_130626_EF_MetaG | ecosystem: Environmental > Aquatic > Freshwater > Lake | place: Lake...
CTTGACGCAAACCGCCAGTAACCTGAAGCTCACCCGACAAAGCAACAACATCTGAAACAGGGGCAGTAATCTCATAAGAGGTTTGCTTAGCAACCGCAAGTGTGCATCGGTTGCCTCCAATCAAACCGCCATCGTAAGCAATTGTCACAGCAGGTGTCAAGTCGTTATTTACAATGTCCTCAAAAACAGCTGAAATAGCGTTAGCATCGCCATCAAACATACCCTTCAAGCTGATTGTGCCATCATTCTGACCAGTAATGTAAGTTTTAGCATTGCTACCAAAAGCTGAAGTTTCGGCAGTTTCAATGTTCATGCTCGAATTTACTTCGTTCAAGTAAGCCGAAATGTCATACTTGCCCAAAATAATGTCAGTATCTTTACCATGTCTAATCGGCATCAACTACAACTTCCTCTAGGGGCAACTCATTTTCTAAAGCATCCACAACATCAGCGACAACATCCTCGACAACAGGCGCAGCTGAGTTCAAGACGATGTAACCGCCCGATACTAGCCAGCTAATGCTTTCTTTCGGCAAATCGGTAACGATGTCGTATGCCTCTGCTCGCTTAGCAGGTGGGTAATCTAAACCCACTAATACTTTGTATTCAATGTTTTTTGCCATAATTTCCTCATTTCAACTATACGGATTGGACTTTTTTGCTATCTTCTAACACGCCCACAACTAGAACTGTTCGCCACAGCTATTGCATAGGAGAGAAACGCCACCAAGAGTTACTAGCTCAAGAGAATCTTCATGCGAACAAACATCATTAGGAATCATGTCCAAGATTTTAGAAGCTTTAGATTGCTTGACTGGTTCGACAGGTTCGATAGGAGCTTCAGGTTGCAATACTGGCTCGATAGAAGCAACGATTAGATTGCGAGTAGTTTCTAAATAAGCAGCCAGCCCATCCAAAGCCATCAAAATTTTGTTAGCCTCAGATTCCTGCAAAAGTCACCTCAAAATTAGCTGAAAACTCCCAACGCAAACGGTCATCCTGACCCATGCTCAAAATCGTGCTTGAAGGTCGAACTCTCAAAAACTGAACACCGCCAAGAGTTTGATTAGAAATCGAGTTGAGCAAAGTCTGAATTGCAACCAACCTAGCTCTCGGAGTGACATAATCATCAATCACGCCACGAACTCGCACCTGCAAACTCGGCTGCGAAAGAGCCATACCTGATGCAAAAGTTTCCATAAAACTGCCGTCATACTCAGTTAGCAAAGTAGTCAAAACAGTTGTATCAGGCATCTGACCAATAAATAAATCAGTTCCCTGAGTTCCCAAACTGTTGCTAGTCAGATGGTCAGCGATAGCATTGACCCAACTCATTACTTCACACTCCCAAGAATTCTGCCGACACGATAAGCAAGGCGTTCTTCAAGATTTGGCAACCGTTCACGAATTGGGTTTTCCAAATACTTAGCAGACTTACCCTCTTTATGTTTGTAATCCAAACGCTCATGTTGGTCCATTGCATACGCACTTGCTGCACCGCCATAACCCATTACAACAATCCAATTGCCTTGTCGTTTCATCAATGGCAAAATCTTGCCACTACGCCTTAGCGTTCCAAACTCGACAGGCACACGCCTTTGCGATGCAAGAAACATAAGTTGAGCTTCCTCATTCAACGCCTGACCCAAAGCAACCTCAGTCACCTCAGTCAATTGCTGAGAGCTAAGCCTCCGCAAAGCCTCAATACCCAAAAGCTCAATCATCGCTAACCCTCAAAATCAATAGTCGTATGATGCGCTCCAACCTCATCATAAAAAGTTTGCACATTCAAAATCTTTGGAGAAGTGCCATCAGGCATGTTTAGAATTGCGTTCTTTTGAACATCATAAACATCATCCATGTAAATCGTGCCACCATAAGTAACCAAGTTACTTTCAGGCGTATAAGCCTCACGCCGATTTAATTTGATGTGACACTTGAAAGTAACAACCGCTCCACCAGTTCGGCTACCATAAACATCCCTACTAGCAACATTTTGATAACTAGCAGTAGTCGCCATCAACGAAACCAAATTTTTATCAATCATGGGCGCAACTCATCAAACTGCCCAATAGAAAATTGTGTATCCGACTCAACAAAATAAGCAGACAAAGTGTTACTAATCCTGCCCAGCTTCAACCGCTTAGCCAGCTCCTTATACTCAGCAGCCGTATTTTGGTAACTCAAACTCAAACTCAAGTCACCAACACTTTTAGAAGTTACGGCAGAAAGTTGTGCGTAAGCAATCGCTAAATGAGTAGCTCCTTGAGATGCTGCAAGGTAAACGCTGCCATCAAAAAAATCTAGCAAATAATAAATTTCTTCATTGCTCAAACTACGCTCTTGCTCCACAGTATCCATAACAAGGAAGCGCACTTCATCTTTAGGGTCGGCATAAACACCGCTGACTGCCTCACTATAAGAAAATGTCATTTCTGTTCTTCCTCGTCTGGGATTTCTTCAATTGAAATTATGTTGCTTAGCGGATGGTCATGAGTTGAATCACAATTTTCACAATAACCACCAAGTCCATAAATAACATTCGTTGCCATTAGAAGCCAGCTACCAGTAAAGGAACATAATAGTTAGATAAAGTTGGTGTTACCGTTGATGGAAATGATGAAGTTGATGAAACTATCCAACAAGCTGTGCTTGCTAATGTGGTCGGAATAAACGGCGATTGTGTGGTTGCTGTAAAAATTTGCGGTGCGCCACTTGTAGATAAATAAGCTAACCAATAAAGACCTGCGGATAAGGATTGACTAATGGTTATAGTTTTTGCGCCTGTTGTTGATGTAGAAACTGCTCCAGCGTCTAATACTAAAGTAGTAGGCACATCATCAGAATTACTTGAATAAATACCTAAACTAGCCGTAGCGCCAGCGACAATAGAACTTACTCTGACAGTAAGGCTTGTCATTGTTTGAGTTATTGGCATCACGAAAGGCATAAAAACTATTGTATTCACCGCAACCGAAGCACCTGCAACTGCACTAGGTAGCGTGTAATACTGTCCAGTTTTATAGGCACGATGACCCCACGAATAAGCGCTACCGCCACCCGAACTTGTAACCCAGCCAGTTGCATAATCAGCTCCTGAAGTTTTAGCCAACACCTGCCCAGCAGTTCCACCAACAGGAACACCTATGCCATTAGCACCTTGCGGTCCAGTCGTTGAAGTCAAAACTTGAACCGCTTGAGAAGTAACATTTAGCTCAACAGTATTTTGAGCAACAGCAACCCCAACAGTATTTTGAGCGACCTCAACAACAACACTAGACACGAGTTACCTCAGACGAAACAGTAAAAGTTCCTTGCAAAATGCGGTCTTTGATACCACCACTAGAAGTCAATTCTAAATCGTAAATGTATTGACCCGCCTCAAAAGCAGCAGTAGTAGCGTGAGCAATCAACAAAGTGATAGTGCCAGCAGAACCACCCAAAGTGATTCCGCTGCCACTCGTCAAACTTATCAAAGGCGTTACCGAATCGTAAGTCCTACGAACTTGCATAGCCGCAGAATACCCTGTCAGATTTACCGCAACATTATCAATTTTGTAAGTAAAAGTTTCTGTATAAGTAACACCTTGTGGGCAAATAATGTCGTAAACGCCAGCAACTAGCATTTATCTTTCCTTACTTGACTAGAGATGTATAAATGCTCACAGAAGCAGCGGTAGGTCGAGTTGGGCTAGTTCCAGCAGCAAAAGTTGAAAGCTGAACCGAGGTAGATGATGTTCCCCAAACCACTTCAAAATAATCGCCAGCAGCCGCAGTAATCAAGTGAGTTCCTGTCAGATACACACGACCATTTACTGCCGTCTGAATAGCAGGAATGCTACCAACAGAAGTCGAACCAACAACATCTGTGCCATTCTTACGCAACCAAACATAAATGTCAGAGCGAGTAGCCGCAGAGTTTTCAACTTGAATGTCAAACTCTAACGAGTAATTTCCAGCGTTTGCATAAGTAATACGAGAGTTTGATACAACACTTACACCATCCGAGTAATCAGAGGTGTTGAGAGTGATTGCTTTAGAAGCTGTCGCATCGGCAGTTGTTTGGTTGGTGTAATCCGAAAACTGTCCAGCGTATCCACGATAAGCAGTAGTCTGAATCAGACCATCGCCAAAAGTAATACCGCCGTTATAGGTCAGTTGAAGAACCTGTGTAACAACTTTTTTGAAATTGTCAAAAGCCATTTCTAATCTCCTAAGATTGTGCTTCGCTAAAACGAATAGTTGCAGATGCGCCAGTCAAAGTCGCACCAGTAATTGGAGTAACCGCAACAGTCAAAATGTCTGATAGTGTGCCTTTAGTGTTCAATCCAAGCGGATACAAACCACGCAAGTCAGCAGCGGTAATCGTGTTGGCTGTTGCGTAATACGATGCGACAACTTCGCCACCTGACAAAGCGGTGGCTGATGTATCTTTCTGCGAAAGCGATGTGCCACCAATGTCAGTAAAGTTTGCGCCAGTCAAAGTTGGTGACAAAACAAACTCGATAAACGCTACACCGCCGCCAGTATAAATACCAACATCTGTTGGCAAAATACCTCCACGATTGAGCAAACCGATGCTGAAAGTATCCGCAGCCGTAACAGTCGTAGTTGGATAAAGGATTTGAGTTGTGTCTAAAGTCAAAGTGTTGTTGGTGTTAGACACAATCAAAAATGGTTTAGCAGCGTTAGTGCCGCTAGTCATAATAACAAAAAGACCAGCATAAGCGTTTACAACCCAAGGAGTTCCCGAAACAGTAATCGTGCTTGTAGTCGCAGATGCTACTGTTCCAGTCGTTGCAACCGTTGCAACTTGTCTAGCACGAATTGAAACGATTGGGCGGCGAGCAGTCAGACCAGTAGTAACCGCAGTTGCACCGTTTGAGCCAGCGTAAATGTAACCTCGGTCAGTATCAAAACCGCCCTCGGTCATCACCGATGTGCCGTAGTGATAAAGGTTAGACGCAGCATTTGAACCTGATACTGAGCGAATCTCATAACGAGCAGGTAAGTTACCAGTTCGCATGTAAGCCTGAGTAACATTGTTTGCGTGACGGTATTGGTGAACAGGATAAAAACGACCATCAATGTAGAAACCAAAAGTAGCTACACCAGCACCATACCAAGCAAACTGAATTGAAAACATTTGAAGCTTAGTAAAATCAAGGTTGATAGCTGATGGACCAGTTCCATCCATCTTGTCAATGTTCCATTGGTCTTTAGTAAATTTGGTATCGGTAACAGAGCCACCAATTGTCGCTCTACGAACAACAGAAATACCGTTTGGGTTTACCTGATTGCCAGCAGCGGTGACAGTCGTGTTTACATCTGAAAAAGCCTGCTCAAAGAAAAGTCCATTGCAGTCATCAAACATACCAACACGATTGATAACACCAGCATCAGGAAACGAGAAAAGTGCGGCAGCAGAAGTGTATTGCTGCTTGCCCGACTGATAACGGAAATAGCGTTTGGTCTGACGGATAGCAAAAGCGCCAAGAGTGTTGGCAGGGATTGAAAGGTTTACTCCACCTTTTTCGGGCATGTGAGCAATCGTGCCACCGCTACCAGTAAGCGACTCCCAACGAGTGCTTTGCAAACCATACTCAAGGTCGGTATCAAACATTGCTTGGTGTTGAGTGGTTTTTAGCCGACCGAACACATCTGCCATTGCAGGGTCAATACCTACAAGTGGGATTGTGCCAAGAGATGAATTCATCTTAGCTTGCATTTTAGACATTTATTTATTACTCCAAATCTTTGAAAAGGTCTTGAATGCTAGAAAGGCGGTGAATAGGCGTGAACCTAAACACCGCCTTTCTAGGCTGATAGCGACTAAGCTACTGCGCTTGCGAAATACGCACCAAGGTCAGCTGCAACAACTTTGTTGTCAAACGCAATCTGCGATTCAACATAGGTAGCAGCGTTCTGCTCTAGGCGATACTGCTTAGTTCCAACAGTTAGACCAAGACCTTCTGAAACGCCTCTCCATTGGAAGCTGTAACCAGCTGATGGAGTTAGAAGCGATGGTGATGGGGCTGAGTAAACCAACAAAGCTGCCTTACCGAAGCTGAAGCTGAATGAACCAGTCTGACCTTCGTTAGCGGTGTTCTTGACAGCCTTAGCAACAAGAATTTCATCAAGACCAAACAACTGTGCAAGATACTGAGTGTCAGGAACATCACGACCTGTGTATTTTACTCGGTCAATAATGTCTGGGTGGTTGCGAAGAACACGATAGACATCGTAACCAAGAACAAGCTTGTTTGGCTCGAAACCTGTTGTGGACATAATCTGAGCCTTTGCAAGCTCAATGTCCTGAATCGGGTCAGAGTTAGCAAGGTCAGACCATTGCTTGAACTGAGTGCCAGTAGGAGTGCCTGAAACGCCTGTGTAGTCAGTTCCCCAAACACCAGTAGTGATGTAGTCAGAAACGAACTGGTTCTCAAGACGGTTGAGTAGAAGCTGAGAAGTGAACTTAGCAGCGTCACGCATTGGGTCAAGAGGGTTGTCGAAGTTAGCCATAGTCTGGTCGCCAACAGCCTTCTTCACAGCAAAAACATCTGCGTAGTAGTTGTCGGTGCTTAGACCATAACCTGAAGTTGCGGCTTCTGAACCGTCTGCACGAAGTCGTGCATCGTCACGAAACCAGTCCTCTTTGGTGTATTTGAAATAAAGGTTTGACTGCTTGTCCACAGGAACGATAGGGAAAACCTTCGTAGCGATGAAGTTGTCAGCAGACTGAATGTAAGCTACCGATGCGTTCGTTAGAATTGCATCGACATGGACTTGGTTGATTGATGGCTGTGGCATTTAGAGTTCTCCTTAGTTAGCTCGTGTTGGCGACTTGCAGTCGAATAGAACAGTAATGATGTCGCCAGCAGCTGTGGCTGCGGTCAAAGCCTGACCCAAAACATACTGCGTAGTGTCAGTTCCAGCGGTAATGCTCTTGGCACGACCAGTAGTAACAGTAATACCAACCAAAGCACCAGCTGAGATTGCAGCACTTGCAACAACTTTTGAAACACCAGAAATAGCAACCTCTGCGGTCTTACCTGAAGTCGGGGCGTTCTGCAAAATGCCTAGTGGGATGTCGGTAACTGCGCTAGCGAAAGTAGTTCCGCCAGTTGCAACCTTGACGATGTGATACTGCTTAGCTGATAGGTCAGCCGTAGCAGCAAGTGAAATTTTGTGCTGTGAATCTACATACTCAAAAGCCATTAGTTTGCACCTTCCTGTGCGTATCGTTTAGCAAGCTCAGAATTGGTGTCGAGAACTCGCTCAATTCCTTGCTCGATGGTCTTTACTTCGCCTGCATCAACAAGCGACTTTGCGAGGCTACGAGCCTCTTCCAACACAGTCACACCTGAAGCGGTTGATGTTGCGCCGAATTCTTTTAGCAAGCCTGACTCTGATACCTGAGCGTCAGCAGCAAGCAAAACACCTTCAACAGTCTTAGCAAGCTCAGGGTCAGTAGCAGTCAAACGGCGTAGAGCAGGAGCAACTACCTCGTGGTCAAGACCTACATTTTTGAAAGTTTCTTTTGACTTAGCGATAGCTTCAGCATCAAGGCGAACATCACGCTCTTTGCGTAGCTCCTCGCTCTGAGCTTTGAAAGCCTTAGCCATGATGTCACGCTGCTCAGCTGGAAGAGCCTTCACGCTCTTAGCAACCTCATCAGGCATTTCTTCCATAGCGGCAGCAACTTCAGCTGGAACTTCTTCCTCAGCTGGCATTTCCTCAGTCGTTTCCTCGCCAGTTTGCATAGCCTGAATTTCTTCAAGCTTCATTGCAAGGTCAGATGCCTGATTCTTAGCTGCTTCTAGTGCAGCTTCAAGTCCAGCAACCTGTTCCTCATAACCATCTACGGCTTTGGTAACGGCGAGGTCAATCTGCTCTTGAACAGAACTCAAATTAATCTCCTCGGTTTTGCCCAATTGGGCGGTTGATTGTGCTTCATCCGCACTTTTCATTACTAGGAAGCCATCATAAAGATGAGCAGCCCTATCAACGCCAGATGTTTCAAGAACATCTAGGTTCACAAGCTTTTTCGTTGGTCTAGCCATTGACATCTTCCTTTTGGTTCATCTAAAGAATACGAAAATGATAAGTTTCAAATGCCTTTGACACGCCCAAACCATGCAATGAAGATAGATACAAAATCGTTACTTCACAAATTGCAACTTATTAGGTCTTGCATTAGACTAAGTATGTAAGAGGAAGGAAGAAAAATGGGAGTCGAAATGCGCTATGAGGGTTGCAAGGGGTGGGCATGGATTGACCAAGCCGCCAACAAACCCAAGTATCAATTCTTTATTTACGAAAAAGAAGATGATGCTCGTAGCGGAGTGCCATCAGACTTAGGTGTTGGTGCTGTCGTGTTTAGAAATGATGAGTGGATTATTGATGAAGGAGAAAAAGCAAATGTCTAAACCAAGTATCAAAGCAGTTCAAAATTGGTATTGCCAAAGCTATGACGAAAATGTCCAAGTTTATTCAGGCAGAGCAGTTTTTGACGATGACTATTTCAAAGTAGTTGTCAAAGGCAAAGTAAAGTATTTTTACGGCGAACAGGCGTGGTCGGATGCGGAACGATTCGCTTCAGACGCTCGGTTCGAATTCGCAAGAATGTCATAAGCTACTAATAAAATCTCAGGAAAGGGAAATCATGATTCATTTATCGCCAGTAGCCACATGGTTGCTTTTATTCAGTATCGGTTTTGTCATTTATGTTGCCATGTCTGCGTTATACGCAAACAGCTTGCAACACGAAATCAAAGTTTTGAAAGAAGAGCTAGAAAAGGAGTTTCAAGATGACCACAACTAATCTTTTGGAATCAATCAGACAGGTCGGTTACATGGAAGGGAGGACCTCGCTGAGAAGTGAGGTTCTTGCAGCTGTAAAAGATTTTGGTAGCATTCCCGATTCAACCGATGCCCAATGCCGAGAGATGATGTTTGCGGTTATGACCGCACTTGTCGAGTCTTTTGCTAAAGACGACAAAGGAGCTGAGGCGTGAGTGTTTTTGATGTGCTAAAACACAATCTCAACAACGAGGTCGATGTTGTCACGATGGCGTATAAAACTTATGCCACTAGATTGCGAGAGGCGCAAGCAGAGGAACGAGAAACTATTTGCGCCGACCTAGAGAGCTATTTCGAACTAACTCGTTACTCAGTAGAAGTTGAAGGCGCAAAACAAAATCCCGAGTGGGAAGATGGTTTTCAAGCTGCACTCGCTTTTGTCAAAAACAGATTGCCTAATCGATGAGAACTCTTGCAGCAAAAGTCACGATTGCTGAGATAGCCGCTGTAAAAAAGTTTGTTGGTAATGACAAACCTGAGTATTGCGGTTTAGCAAAATGCGGCAGAAACCACCTTGCAAGTAATCTTTGCAGAGCGCATTATCTGCAACTGCACAGGTCGCAACCTAAACAGCCCCGAATCAAACCATCTGTCGATGATGTATTGAGTGCGATGAAACCTAAAGTTTCGAGCCAGCTAACTATCAAGCAGCGAAAATGTTTTGTTGATGGCTGCCGTTACGAGTTTCACGCTCGTGGTTTATGTCGTAAACATTATTCACGCTGGTATCACTTAGCGAAAGGAAAAACAAGTGAGCTACCCACCAGAGCAAGTCATCGCTGACATGATTCTTCGCATTCGTGCTGAAGAACGAAATGCTGAGCATGAACGCATTATCAAACTGTTAGACGAGAACCACCTGACTGCTGCTAGTGAACTGATTGAGCAAGATGCTCTTAGCAGAGGAGAGAACAAGGCTAACCCTTGGACTTCTAGACCGCTTACTGAAGAAGATGTAGAACACTACGGACTAGAGAGAGAGAACAAGTGAGCAAAGTAACTAGGGTAACTAGGGAAGAACTAGAACAACACATCAAGAATCAGTTATTCAAGATTTGGATGGAGTCCGTCTTGGATGATTGGGATAACTTCGACATTCGTGACTTGCACCTTATGTGGCATTCAGCTCTTATCAAAGGAGAGAACGAGTGAGCGAACAGTTACAAACTGAAATGACACCGAACGCACTCATGAATCGGGCTGACTGGCTGAAAAGTTTAGAAACTGCTGAAACTCTCAAGATTGTTATGACTAATGCCGAATACGAAAAGCTGACAAACAACATGGGTGAGTGGCTGCAACGCAAACTAGACGAATCGGGTCTAAACACACTTTCAAACCTTGCGCTCAAAAGCGGCATTAGCAAAGGCACTTTGAGCAAGTATTTTCGAGGATTGCAGCGACCATCAATCGATGTCATCAGACCTTTATCTGATGCTCTCAACATCTCACCAACTGAGTTGCTAATCGGACTTGGTGCTATTGATAATGACGAGCGTAGCCGTCACTAAAGTTGATAGTGACGAACATAATCGCCATAACGGAAGGAACAAAATGAATAACCAAGAAGCAAACCGAGAATCTTTGCTAATCCATATTGAAGGTTTACAAGCCACTCTCGCTAAACGCAATGCTCGCATCGTTGAACTTGAAGCCAAAATAACTAAGCAAGGTAGCAAAATTCAAACAGAATTGGCTATTCGCAAAGCCTACAAAAAAGGCTGGACTGATTGCTCTGGCAAGTTGATTGACATTACTCGCCAGACCGCATTGCAATTGAGTGAAGTCCGCAAAGAAGCTTGGCGTGTTTACACAGAAGGAGAGAACAAGTGAGCTATCCACCAGAGCAGGTCATCGCTGACATGATTATGCTTATTCGTGCACAAGAACGAAATGCAGAGGGTAAACGCATTATCAAAGCTGTCACTAACGCAAGCACTCAAATTGCTGACTTGTATTGGTATCGTGATGCAGGTCGCCCTGAAGAAGCGTTTCAGTTTTTGCTTAGTGTTATCAAAGGAGAGCAACCTGTCGGAAATGCTGACAAGTTGGAGGATAACAAGTGAGCGTCACTTATTACGATAAAGAAACTAAAAAATGGGTTACGCTAGTTTGCGATGGCTGTGAGTATTGCAAAGGCAGACATGGTTGCTTTGGTCACGAAGTCCAATCAAAGCACCGTTGCCCTGATGAGCCAAACCCTTGTCGTTGTGACGAAGGTGTCGATAAGAAACGAGGTAAATGATGAAGATAAAGTTTCGCCGCTACAAACGAACCATGACCGATGTTCACGAGTATGGCATTGTGTTGTTCGACCTAAAAACGCAGCCAACTCTCGACATCATGTTTGGTGTTCATGTTTTTGCAATCGTGCTAATCAAGCCAAATAAATAACATGAGCGACCCAGTAAATCATCCAAAACACTACACAAGCGACCCAAGCGGTATTGAGTGCATCGAGATAACTCGCCACCGCACTTTCAACATCGGCAATGCTTTCAAGTATCTTTGGAGAGCAGGCTTGAAAGATTCGACTGCAACAGTTCAAGATTTAGAAAAAGCAATCTTTTACATACAAGATGAAATCAACAGGTTGAAAGGTTCACACGATGTCGCCAAGTGAGCAAGACGCTAAAACTCAATCTATTTATGTCACAGGCTATAACGATGGCAGATTAGATAATGTCAATGACATGATTCACATGTTGAATTACAACACTTGTTTTGACCACATTGAAACTCACACTTGCGACCACATGCAATGTTGGGGATTTCAAAACCTAAAGCGGAAACTAGAAAAAAACAAAATCGAAGGGAAATACAAATGAAGCAAATTATTTGGTGGATACAAAACGCTGTTGCTGGAAAAGTAATTGAGGAAGCCTATGACTTTGGTTTGCAAATTGGTGCAAGGACAGGCATGCGTTTATCCGAGCGTAACTTGCTTGAAGTTTTGGACAGCATGCCGACTAAGAAGTTTACGGCTGATGAGTTGCGTGTTGCGCTCAAAGCAAACTATGAAGCTGAGCTAAATAAAAATCTTTGAATCGGGTGGTAAAAAGAAGGTCAAATTCTCATCGATTTCGACAGCTACGATGGCATTGAGTTCGTCATCCATTGAGCCGTAGAAGTCGGTGAGTTTTCCTTTTTCGATTTGTTCCCAGCCGATGTCAATGCCAATAACCTTACCAAGGTCTTTTATGGTAAGGTCTGACAGTTTCTTTTCGGTCATACTCATAGTTCAATGGTCTTAGGTTTTTTTCAGCTACAATCTTTTGACACGCCCAGCAACGATACTATTTGATACTAATAAATGTTTTGCTAAAAGTTGATAAATAGTAACTTTTTTGCTATTCTTGTTATGTGGGCAGATTGCCCGATTGGAAGGAGTCGAGATGAAATCAGTTTGGCAACGAGGAGTTGTGGGTGTTGGCTATGGTGGCGGTAAAGCTCACTTCGTAATCGCTCAAGTCAAAGAAGCAAATGGACAAAAAGGTTATTTCAACATTGATGTCGAGTGCGGTAGCCAAAAGAATTATGGATACTTGATGCGCTCAGGTATCAATGGTTTTGAAGCCTTGGTTGAAGAAGTTGAAGTTGAAGTTGAGGTTGCTGATGATGCTAGTGAGCAGGAAAAACGCTTTGCAGGTTACGGAATGAAGCGCATGGCATACGGTCACAAGTATGTCGAGGCTTTTGATGTCGCAGTTGAAAAGTTTGGTGGCAACTTCTGTGCCAAATGTATGAAGCGTGGCGAGCGCATGAAAGCTTATTACGCCAAGCAAGAAATGGAGCAGGCAGCGTAAGCTGCCTGAAAGGGAGGAATCAAAATGAGTTACTACAAGAAACCAAACTTTGTTGATTGGGAGATGTCTGCTGAGGAGCAACAGATAGCTGCCCAGCAAGAAGAAATGAAAGCTGAAAAAGCTTTTCAAAAATTGAACAAACTTATTGATAAAGCTGAGAGCTTGATTGGCAGAGCAGAATTTCACGAGATGGTAAGTGCGTTTATCTACTGGAATAGGTATGTTGCTGATTACAAAAATCCTGTCGAATACCCTAAATACAAATTGCCTGAAAATTATGCTGCATCTCATGTTTACAACTTGAGAGGTGGTTCTAAAAAGCCTTATGTAGCAATCAGCAAAAATGGTGGCAACCGCCACTTTGCAACTCCGCTTGAAGCATTCGCATGGGCAGTCAGCTTAGGCGTAAACTAAAAACAAAAAGGGAAGGTAACAAAATGTTTGAAAAACAATTTGAATTGTGCGAGTTCTGTGCCGTAGTTGGCGTAGAAAACACTATCTGTAAAGAATGCCGTCAGGGAGGAAAAAACATGTTTGAAAAGAATGTGAAAATCACATGGGTCAGTTGTGGCACTTTGGGAGAACGCAAAGACGCTTACATCGCAGAGCTTGTTGCAAAAGGTTACGATGTCAAACCTGATGCATCAGTCGAAATCAAATTCAACTTTGGTATCGATTGGAAAGATAAAACCATTATCTACGCCATCTACGGCGACATGAACACTTACAGCGGTAAGTTTTATGACGCAATCGCAGAGGTCATGCCTGCTGAGCGTTCACACACCGCATTGAGCATCGGTGACATCATCGAGATTGATGGTCGAGCATACACCTGCGAGGAGTTCGGTTGGAGCGTGGCGCAAGTCGCTGCCTAGCAGAGCTGCACAGACTGCTCCCGATTGGGAACTCCCTATCCAAGGAGCAGTCTGGCAAGGCGGATGCCCGATAGTGGACACCTGCAAACACTCAGCCATTACAACTAAGGTAAGCCTGTTACGGCTCTCTGCATTCAACAAAATGCATAGTGGAGCTGAAGGGAATCGAACCCTTATGCATCATCTTCCATTGTATGGTTTTGAGATGATGACGAAGCCATAACAGCCCCCGACAAGAACAGGCTAGCCAAAGCGGTTAGCCTTTTCTCATAGACACGCCAACCTAGATGATACTCAAGTTTGAAAAGTCCACACCATTAGTCAGCATCGTCAAAGCACCAGTTCGAGCGACATCACCATGACGGTGCTTCCAATAAGTTGATTCAGATTCAAAAGTTGGAACGCAAATAACCGCTCGCTCTTTTTTCACCGACATGTGCATTTCGTGATTGTGACCATGCAACAAAAATTGGGCTGCGCCTGCTGAATGATTGTTCAACGCCTGCTTTGACCACCACTCAAAAGCTTTACCCTTGCCCCATTGATTGCCATGAGCGTGAGTGAAAACAGAGTTGCCAATCTCTCTAGTAATCGTCATCTCATCCCGATTTGGAACAAAGATTTTTACATGCCCATAAGACGCAGGATTTAGAAGCAACGCATCCGACAGCGCAATCATCGCTTCAGTTGCATGACCGTCATCGGGTCTAGTAGCAACTGGTAATCGTTGCGCCTCGTCATGGTTGCCGTTTACAACATCGATTTCTAACCGCTCAACAAGCGGAGCAAAAGCATCCACAGCATAAAGAGCTAAACGGCGAAACAGTCGATACTGCTCCGTAACAGTCAGCTCAGTTCGCCACATGCTTTTACCGCCTTGCGACTGATTGCCCTCGCCACAGTCGCCAAGCCAAGCCTGATGCACCATACCGATTGAGTTGAACCTGCGAAGGGTTTTCAACTCTTTCACACCATTATCAATCGAAGCAAGGACTCTATCCACAACGCCTTGAGTTCCATCGCCATCAATCTTGCCAAGTTGCAAGTCACCTGCCAACCAATGAAAAACATCATCGCCCTGAGTCGGTGTTGGTTTGAACCTGCGACTACTGATGTGTTTTACCACATCATCCAAATTAGAAGTTGTGGCTGGAGCGATAGAAAACCGATACGAATGTAGCCATGCGCCATCTTCACGCTGTTGCCATTTAGAAGTTTTGAGAGTTCCAACAATCCGAACCTCTTTTGGGTCGTATCCAAACAGTTCTAACACTTCGTCATAACTCGGAGCGCTAGCAAGAGGCTCAGTTTGGATAAACCCTCGACTGCCATCAAATTCTGTTGAACGAATAAACGGCGCTTTTGGCATTGGCTCAACAACCGTTGGGATGCTGAGATGCTCTCTCAAGTTACCCATCAGAGATTTTTGCGAAGCAAATTAACAGTAGTAGGAGAAACAGGATACCCAGCTTTAGTCATTTTGTCTGCAATGTAACTGCCTGAAAAATCGTTAGTTGCTTTCAGGCAAGTAATCAGCCATTCATAATCTTCAGCATCAAGTTTGTCTTTCATGATGTCAAGCCATGTAGGATGTTTAGATTTTACTTGAGGTGTCAGTATGTCTTTGAGAGCCATTATTACTCCTAGTGTCAAGGGTTAGCGTAATGCTATTCCCATGATACACGACAAGCTTTTTATTACAGTTGTCGAACCACTTTTTGCGATAGCGTTTCCTTGACTTCTCGCAACTGCGATGGTCGCCAAACATAGCATTCAACACCAGTTGCTCTGAGCGCATCCAACCAAATTTCTTGCGCTTCAGAAACAGTTCCCAGCTCACGCTTCAATTCAGCAAAAACAAGACGCTCACCTTTGACCAAAACAAGGTCAGGGAAACCTGCAACAACTTTTTGTATCCGACCATTTACAGGTCGATTATCAGGAGCATGGTAATGCTTCCAACCCAAATCAACAGCGTAACGGATTACCTGATTCTGCCAATCACGCTCAGTAATACTGCGGAAAGCTTTTTCAGTTAGTGATAGGCGAGTTGCCATTGCCCGATTGGGTCGTCTGCTCAGGAGTAGCAGTTGCGCCCATCTCAGTCAGGGTGCGAGGTTTTCCATGAGCTTTTTCAGTAGCCTCAATAATTGAAACAAAAGCATCAGGGTTAGCCCACTCATTAGGAATTTCGCCCATAACACCAGCAGGAGCATCATTGTATTGCTTTTCAAGTGTTGCGTAAGCATCTGTGTATTCTGGGTTGATAGGCAAACCAGTCACATCGATAGGCAACCCAAGCTGAGCAGCTAAAGCCATTTTCATCAAGTCATCGCCATTTATTGCCATTATTCGTTACCCTTTGCTAGGAACTCGTCATACGCTGCTTGGTCTGCTGCGACAAAGTTTCTTGAATTATCTGTTTGCCCAATAATTTTAGCACCACCCATAACTGTCGAGTCGATAAGAATCAACCGAGTAAACGCTTTGCTAACTGCCGCTTCTTTGAAAGTGTTTGATACTTGCTTGTGAGTGTCACGAACAATGTATTCAGGAACAAAACGGCGACCAGACGAGTTCAATGCTCGTTTTTTGCTTCTTCCCCAAGCTTCTTCAGTTGGAATGGTGAAGTAAACGCCTTGAACTCCATAGCCTGCCGATGTCGCCTGCTTGATTTTTTTCTCAAGTTTTTCCATTGATGAATCGCCTGTGCCGTCAAGAACAATGTCTTGTTTGTTGGCGACAGCTGCGTTTTGAACTCGTTTAGCTAGCATTGAAGATTCTTCGTGAGAAAAAGCGGCAGCTTCAAAAAAGTCGTTGTCGTCATCGCTTTTGGTCATGCGCCCATACTCAGGCAAATTATCTTTGAGGTCATCAGCGTTGATGTGGACTCCTTGCGTTTTACTCGGCACTCCTTCGACAATGCCTTGCTTTAGCGCAGTTGTTTTACCTGCGGCTGGACCACCACCAAGCATTGTAAATGTTGGGTTATCTGATGAAGGAATTCCAGCAGTTGCTTTTTCGATAATACTGTTGTGTAAAGCAGCTCGCTCAGCAGTTAGACGGTAGCCGTTAGCTCCGTCACTTTCTAGGTGATGCCAAAGGCTGTGGTCTGGGGTCAGGTGCATGCCGTCAAATTCAATGTCATTTGGGATGCCAGCTTTGTAACCGCCAGTAGCATCAGGGTTGATAACATTGCCTCGGTTGTCACGCTTCATGCCATGTTTGATTTTTCCCGAATCCATCATTTTTTTACGGTTCAATGCCATGCGAGCGTAAGCGGCTGAGCGACCGCCACCTGCGTGAAAACTTTGGTCATGCTTGCCAGCCATGTGTTTTTCAATGCTGTCATCATAGCCACTATCAAAAATTAGCGGTGAGCTTGAAGGAACAATCATCAGTATTCTCCAGTTTGAGGCATTTCGATAGAAGATGCTAGGTGGTCTGTAAAGTTTTGAACAAGCATAGAACCATACTCGCTCACATTTATTTCATAAGCGTCAGCGACAGCATCGCCAACAATAGCCCTCAACTGCCATTGCCACTTAGAGTGCATGTCCAAACGGTCAGCTAAAAAGTTTGCAACGCCCTGCTCACTCATCGCTGTTGCGAGCGAAAATGCTTTTACAAGGCAACCACGCAACTGTTCGTTAGCCACATACAAAATTTGGCTCATCAGCATTGGGTCGTTGGTTTCAGGGATTTCCATAGTCGCAAGGTTGCACATGAAATCGCTAATACGAAAAGGTGCATCAAAGTTGAGTTTACGAATGTTCTCAGCAAGTGGGTCAATTGAACTATCGGCATCTTCGTAAATCTCTTGAAACAGGTCGTGGAACTGTTGAAAGTTTGGACCTGTAACATTCCAATGAAAACCATGACCGATGAATTTGAAAGTGACGACATCTCCGAGCAGTTCGCACAGCTCAGCAGCTAAACCTTCTTTAGTTGGTTCTGTGATAAACATTGCATGTTTTGCAACGGTTAGATTATCTACAAAGTCTTTAGGCAAAATGAAAGGCGCAGATTTACGGATGTGTTTGATTCGGTTGATTTCCGCTTCACGCTCTTTGGCTGCTTTTTCAGAGCTGAAACTTCCAAGGTGACGGCTACCATCATGTGAGTAAAGTTCAAACTTGCCATTATCTTCACGAATCATTTTGGTGAAACTAAAAGAACCCGATGGGTCATCTAGCGAAGCAGTAACTTCTTCCTCAGCTCGAACCGCTGTGCCACCAATTGACAAACCACGAATCTGACCGCCCTTGATAAGCTCCCAAGCCCAAGGTTGCCAAACAATACCTAGAAAAGGTGTGCCAGCTGGAAAAGTGTATTCGGTGTCACCTTCAGGGTGTTTGACTGGAGCAGTAAATTCGAAAGGAAATGTTGCGCCTTCAACCCATTCACCTGCAACAATGTCGGTGTTGTGTTGTAGGCGGATACCTCGGTCAGGTTTTGCAAGGTAGTTCCAAAAAGCGTGTTGAACTTCTTTAGAGTCAGTCCATTCTCCATGAGCGTCTAATGAGTCGGGCACATACCAAGGTGAAAAGGTGTAACGCTCTTCTTCACTCATTGCTTTAGCGATAGAGCTAAACGATGTGAGTGGTTTCTTTTTGTTCCAGCTAGTGCTATCAACATGTGAGCTAGTTGAAGTTGGAGCGTCTTTGGTCATCGAAAGAATCTGCAATCCCTCGTCATCGAACTCGACAACAACAGTATCCTGCCCATCAACAATCATGTCGCTTAGGGTAGCAGAAAGTTCTGGGTTGTCTTTGACAAGTTCAAGAGCATCGGAGATAGCTAGCGTTTTCTTCATAAGTCGCTTTCTAGCAGATAGTAGATGCTTTTATCCTGCCAGAATGGGATGAGTTCATTTGTGCTGACACACCGACACCAGCCGATAGCAGGTTATTTGTTGTCAGGCTCAATCGGTAACTCTGCTTGAGGGATAGACTCCCACAGTTTGCTAGCAAAATCGTCAATCTGCTCATCCGTCATAACAGACAGGTCAGGCAACTGCGATACATCAATTGATTCAGACATTTCCAGTTCCTCCAGTCGGTATTTCTTCAAAGTTTACTACATCCCAAATAGAAATTTGGTCATTTTTTTGACCCATTACTACCGCAGTTTCTCGGTTCATAATGTTGGCGGAAACATCGAAATAAACTTTGCCATCTTCTTTGTTGTGCCAGATGCCCAAATAATCTTTGCCTGTTGAAAGTTCGTTTTTATGTTTCTTCATGTAATCGGAAAGCATTTTTTTGCCCTTGATTGGGTCATAAAAGTCTTTGGCGTTTTCAACTGCACCCATACCGCCACGAGCGACCATAAAGCCTTTGATAGGTTCGCTACCGTTTGTTAGGCGAACGGATAGCCCACCGTTTTCTTTGACTTTATCGAGGATGCCACGAGTGATTTTGCTACTTACAGAAGTTTTGCCTGCACCGCCATGTCCATGAGAACTCTGGTCGTGCTTACCTGCCATGTGTTTTTCAACACTTTTGGTGGTGGCGGCAAATCCTGCGCCGTCAGCAGTTAGGTGACTCGAATGCAAAACTGGTTTTGGCGAAGTTGAACGAGCAAACTCTAACATTGCTGTTGCAATACCTTTGCCGACAGACTTAGCTGCGTAAATCTTTGAAGCATTTATGTTGCCATCTATAATAATCGGACTTCTAAAATCTGCACCATAATTCAAAGAGCCTTCGTAGCCTTTATCAAACGAAACAGTTGTTATTTGTGATGCGTTTTCTAAATCAGCTTTGTTAGAGAAAGTAATAACAGCACCACTAACACCAGTTCCATCAGCACTAGGAGCTTCAAACATTTTCATGTAATGCTCCACACCCTCCCTATCTTTATAGGTGGCGGTGCTAACTGTTTCAGGGCTGCCGTTGATGTTTACAAATTTTGAAGCTGGGTTATTATTAGTAGTTTTGACATCGCTAATAGCGGCAGCAATTGTTTTAGCTTTTTCAGATAGCCCAACATAGGGGAAACTAGCTGCTACGAGATTGTCTTGAGAAACATCGCCACTTGTTGGGATTTTCAAACTTTGTTGATGCTGAGCCGAATCGGGCATGTGGGTGTGAGAACCATGCCCATGAGAGCTTTGGTCATGTTTACCCTCCATGTGCTTGACAACTCGGTCATCAGAAAACATAACCAAGTCGCCTTGTGGAACATAAACCATTACAAACCTCTAGGTTTTTTCAAAGTGGAAAAATAAGCTCGTGTCATCTCGTTGAACTGAGCATCTTGAAGTTCAATCTTTTCAGGACCTTCATACGAAGAAACTCCTGCCACGCCGACATTAGCTAAAGTATTCTTCCAGAGAGGCAAGCCCTTAGAAGTAATCCACATGCCGTTAGTGAGTTCACCTAACAGCACCCCAGCTTCTGTCTGGTATTTCATAGGAATGATAACCATTAGTTTTCTCCATCTGGTAGTGGAACAGTTTCGTAAGGGATGCCCTGTTTTTCTAATCGAGCTATTACCGATTTAGATGGTGGCGTAAAAAATCTGACTTTAGCAATGTCGCTTACTTGCACCCCACCATGAACTTGAATTTCAAAAGGAGTGTTATAACCAAAATCTTTTGAATCAAAATAGTTGTCGCCAGTTCCCTTGCGGTAAATGGCAGCCTTGTGAGCAGTTGTATTTGCTTGAAAAATAGTCGCATCAGTAGTTTTACCTGCTTGAAAATAGTTCAACGAGTCGCCATCGGTCCAAGTGGTTCGGGATTTAGTTTCAGGTTTCAAAACAACTTCAGCAGGCTTACTACCACCATAGATTGCGTGAGCTTCCATAGGATAGCCACCCTTACCAACCATCAAACCCGATACAGGTCGAGCCGATACAGGCGTTGAATCGTTGTAGCCGTAAGCAACATTTTCATAAAGAAGTCGGTCGTCAATGTAATGTTCATCAGCTTTGCCACTAGCTCCTTGGCTTTGACCAGTTTCATGAACAGTTTTCATTCTGCCATCAAGCAAAACTTGATTCAGTTTGGCTTGAGGTATGACAATAACGGACTCGGCTTGACTGGCGAAAGTTTTGAAATCCTCGGTAGCAATTTTGATAGATTCCTCGGCTGTCGTGCGAGTATCCTTCAACTTAGTGTCTAACTTGCTGTTATAAAATTGTCTAGGCATCTCGTAAACATTGCCAGCTAAAATACCTTCGCTGACAGTAGCTTTTCGCATAAGGTAATCACTTGGAGATTCAAGAGCATCCTCATACACCTTGTCGCCCAGTCGAACACCATTAGCGTCATGCAAGTTCATTGCATCTTTATAAAGAAAGTTTTCACTAAGAGCTTTTTTAGCATCAATTAATTCTTGATTTGAGTCCAAAGTTTTTTTATAAAGCTTTTTGCTCTCTTCAGGTGAAGTAACAGTATGACTTGCTTTTAGGGCTTCGTCATGAGCGTGATACCAAGCCATTTCTTTTTTATGAATCAGTTTCACTAATTCAAGTTTTGACGCAGACGAAAAGCGTTTACCTTCTAAGTCAATCCCAGCAGGCACACCTGACCGATGTTGGGGAGCATGAGTTGATTGGTCATGTTGCCCATACAAGTGCTTAGCAAACTTTTCAGGCTTGATAAAAATCGGGTCTAAAGGGTCAGTAATAGTGACTTCTTCAATTAGCAATTTGCACTCCTACTGCTCCATAAATACCTTCTAAGCGGTCAGCTGGCTGGTCACCCATCACCTGACGAATCAAGTCAAGGTGATTGCGAGTAAATTCTTTGCCATGACCCTCAAACTCACTAACAGATGACATCGCTGTTGCATAATGTGCTATCTCATGCAAAATAGTTGGCTCATGCAAAGCCATACCTTTATCGATTTTGAAAGTCGAATACGGGCTGCCACCTTTGAAACCATACGAATACTGTCCTGCAAAAGTTTTTGAAGCTGGTGTGCTAAATTTTGGTGACCCGAACGGATTGTTGCTGCCAAATTTGTCTTGAAACCATGCGCTGCTCGTAACAGCTTCAAAGTATTTTTTGATGCCTTTATTGCTGCCATCTAAACATTGTTGAGCTAGCGGCGAAACGAGTAGCCTTGAACTTTCTTGTGACCACTTATCCCACTCTTTGCTGTAATTGTCGTAAGCTGCCGAGTATTCAGATACATTAGCAAAATCAGCTCGTTTAGGGCAAATTGGTGCAGGCAATTTGCGTTGTTCTTGCGGCGCACACAGATTTTCAGCAGAGTAAACTTTCTTGACTTGTGAATCAATTTTTTTGCCACTTATGTTGAAGATTTCTCGTGCAGTCAAACCGCTGCCAGAGTTCAACCTGCGAACTGATGCATTATGCCCATTGCCATGAGTTGATTGGTCATGTTTCCCTGCAAGATGCTTTTGCAATTCACCAGCAAACCAATCGAAAGCATCGCCGTTAGTCTGTGTTACGAGTGATTGAAAAGATACCTCACGACCAGTAGGCAGCCGAATAGTTGTTGTCAAGTCAAAACCGTTTTCGTTATCCCACGAAACAACGCCGTTGAGTTCAGGGATGAGTAAATTAGTCTGCACTCCAGTTACTCTCCGCTCTCGATACTTGAATCCCTGATGCATCCAGTTTAGTTTGCATTGGCTTAGAGATAGCAAAATCTGGTGGCACAATAATCTCTTTCACATCTGACAGTTTGACACCACCATGAATCTGAGTTTCAATGTAGTGATAACCTGCAATGTCACGAACATCCTTCAAGCCGTTGTAGCCTGAGATAGTTTCGTTGAAATTTTTGCTCTCATAACTAAAATACGGCGAATTGCGAGAGTTTGCAGTTGTAAGAGCAATACGCTCAGCAGTAGCATCTAAAAACTGTGTTGGCGTAACTTTACTTTCAGCTAAATCAGATGCCCAAAAAACGCCTTTGACCCTATCGTCAGCTGAATCACCGATTGAAACAGTTGTTCGATGTTTGACATCATCTTTCAAAACAATTCGAGTATCGCCGTAAAGAACGCCTTGAGTTCCTAACACACCATAAACAGGTCGTTGTTCTTTTGGAACATTGTATGGAACGCCCATCATGTCTGTTTCGATAACTTCACGAGCTTCAATGTATTTAGCTCGACTTGCGCCCTTGCTCGGGCTTGAAACTTCGTGAACAGTTTTGTAACGCTCATCAGATAAAAACTTTTTCAAACGAGTTGCTGGCATTGTCAGCGAAATGTCTGTTCCAATGGTTTCGGCTTTGAGTTGGGCTAAAGCTTTATTAGACATGTCATCGAGGACTTGACCGACTGTGTTGCCGTCAGCCATTTTTTGCTCTCGTATCTTCTCTAAAACAAACTTATTTTCTCGTTCAACATACGCTTGACCTTTTTCAGGGTTCTTAGCAATCCAAACCATAAGCGTTTTATTTTTTTCATAATCGTCTAACTCAGCGAACGAAGTTGCAGGAGTATCTCGATACTCACGAGTTTGCAAAACAGCGTTTAGCTCATCGATTGGTGGCATCGGATAGTTTTTGTCACCAAGAATTGTTTGTTTGAGTTTAGAGTTAGCCTCATCGTATTCATCGTTTGAACCGTTAGGCATGACCGCAGAATTTACGACTGCTAAATGTTTAGCTAAACGAGTTGCGTCATTTTCTGGCGTATAAAAATCTGAGCTTTCAGCAGTTGTAAACAAAGGTCGGTCAAGTTCGCCATACTTGCCGTTGTCCATCCATGCTTGTGAGAAATTCAAGTAGTCAGGCGGTCTGATGCCTTCTTTGGTGGCAGGTTTGAGTTCGTAAGGTCGGATTGAAGATTTACCATGCCCATGAGTGGACTGGTCATGTTGTCCAAGAAGATGTTTAGCAACATTAGAATCCGATGCGAGGGCTTTTGCTACATCTGCTAAACCTTTTTGTAACCATTCAGGCAGCGCACTAACAGTATCATTTCTAACCAAAAGCATTGGCACTTGATTGGATTGCTCTTTAGACAGAGAAGCGTAATAAGACAGGAAACCTGCTAAACGAGAAACACGAGGGTCATTCACCAACAACTTGCAACGCTCCTCTGTTGAAAACTACTGTGAAAGCTTCGTTTTTATTTGGTGTATCAATCTGAATTCCATCGTAACCCTGAAGCAACAAATCAGTTGATAATGCGTGAGGTCCACTATCATAAAAGTTTTTGAGAATTTTGGATTTCTGCTCCGATTCGCCACCCCAATTGAACTGCATGTCGTAACCTACGGCACTTGCATTAGACATCATCATGCTCATCTCATCCCATGCTGAGTATTCATCATCGGCATTTTTGACAACAAATACTTTGGCATCTTTTTTCCAGCCAGCAGTATAAACAGCACTCTTTTTTGATGGACTCCATTGGTTGGCATCTCGGGCATAAAACTCAGCAGTTTTTTTGTCGTTAGAAAAATAGTAACCGTCACCAAAAACACCAACACCAACACGAGCGTATTCGCCTTTTACTTCGCTTATGCTGCCTTCGGCTGATGTGCCACGATACATAGGTGCGCCATCTAACTTTTTGACTATCTCAGGTTTGCCACCTTTACCAAGTCTATCTAACAGCACTCGCATCGCAACATTGCCGTTTACAAACGGTGAACCGCCGCTTGCCGCTGTTATCTCATCAATAGTTTTTTGGATACCGTCAGCATCAGCTACAAGGTCGGCTACCGATGTTGGCGCTTTACGACCTCGACCATGCGTTGATTGGTCATGCTGACCCATAAGATGCTTGTGCATGATGCCAAAAAGTTGAACCTTCAAACTATCGGGCATTTTAGTTGCAGCTGGCAAAGTCATAAAATGGTCGAGCTTATCCATGCCACCAATAACAGCAAGGAACTTATGCGAATCGGTTGGCAAATCCCAGCTGAGGGTTTTTATCCAGTCAGCTGTCAGGTCGTTATCTTCAATAATCGTTAGCATTATTTATTCGCCAAATTTTCAAGTGATGAAACATTTGCTACATCTGTTGCAATAACTTTTTCAATGCCGCCAAGGGTTACAAATTCTTGTTCGTTATAGCAGCCAGTTCCAGTCATCGGAGTTGAAAAGATTTTTTCGACTGGCATCACAGCCTTAGACACAAACCCTTTTACGCCACCAAAAGTTATAGCTGTATTTTTGTCACCTGACCATGAGCTTAGCGGTCTAGTAATAAATTGCAAGTCAGTCGGGTCAGGCATTGCATCGAAAACATTATCAGTTGTGCCAGTTCTAACCATTCCACGATACAAAGTAACTTCTTTGATACCCTTTTCTTTGAAAAGTGCTTGAGTTTCGTCATACTGCGCCTGAATAAAAGCTGTATAAACTTTTTGGTCACGCTTCATCCACTCAACTTCTTTTGCGGTATTGGCATCAATTTTCCATGACGCAGTAGCCTGCAAGTTGAAAACTTCTTTGGCGGTATCTTGCATCATCAAACTCATTGCTTGCGTATCGTTCGAGCTAGCAGCCCATTGGTGAACCGCAGTATTGACAAACTCTTGTGCGCCTAACGCCTGAATGTCAGGTGCTTTTTTTCCAAAATTATTGAGAAACCATTGGTCTTGCGCCCAAGTTTCATCATCACTTGGATTATTTGCAGCAAAGTTTTTATGATAAATAGCAAGACTCATTTCAAGGTCGGTCACGCCATAGCTTTTCATACGAGTATAAATTTTTTCAACTACAACTGATTTTAGGTCAGCAATCGATTTACCAGTTTTCCAAAATTCTCTGATAGCAGTATCATCATGCAAACCGCTTTTGCGCCCATGAGTTGATTGGTCATGCAGACCTGCCATGTGTTTAGTAACACCTACTGGCAAAGAATTAGCATCTACAAGAATTTTAGATGGGTTTAGAAAAACTGATTCTAATTGACTTCCAAGAATAGCATCGTAACCTTCAGCAAAAAGCATCAAGCTAGCTACCTGTGGAAGAGACGACCATCTTCCTCTATCAAAAACTTGAGATTGAATTTGCATGTGCATTGCTTGCTGTGACAAAGCCATAAAATGCTCTCTACCGTCAGTTGCATAACTGGTATCGAGTATTTTTGCATCAGGAGCTAACGCAAGCTTCAAAGTATGTTGATTTCCACCTTGCCAATTGTCGTTTCGCTCTTCTTCAACCCATACATTGTGTTGCTCTAAACTAGGTGAAACATAAAGACCTAAACCTACTCCGCCACTTGCTATGTAAGGAGTATCGCCATGCAAGAACATGTCAATTTTTTCTTCAGCCGAACCTAAAGCTCGCCCTGATTCGATTTCCCTAAAATCGTAAGCGTGATTTCCAGCAAACGAACGATAAGAAACATTTTGCTCATCACCAGTAAAATTGATAACTGTTGGTTTGCCTGTGCGACCAGTCGCCTCAGCAAGTTTTTGCATTGCAAAACGATACTTGGCATCGCCTTCAAGATTGCCGTAATCAAGTTTTTCAAGAAAGCTACGAGTTTGAGATGGCGTGAATGTTTTTGTTCGTTTGCTTTGAGAGTTGGCGTTATTTTGCGAGCTACCATGCCCATGAGTTGATTGGTCGTGCTTGCCAGCCATGTGCTTAGCAAACTCGACTTCGAACTGATTAGCACCCGATTTAGAGAACGCTTGATTAGTGAAAACCGTATCCGCATAATCAGGTGGCAACAATACCCCAGCGCAACGACAATTTGGGTGTTGTGGTGGCATCATCTTGCCAAACAAAAATGGTTCGTTCCAAGGAACTAGCTTGCCATCCATCTCATGACACTTTTCACAAGCATCAGGCTCGGCAACCCACTCTTTGAGTGAAGCACCATCGACCATGCCAGTTTCCATACCAGCTTGCCAACCCAAATAGCGACCTTCAGAAGCGGCTGAAGCTAGTTCTGTGCGTGAAATGGTTTCAGCTCTGCGCCTAGCAAGTTTTTCAGCGTAAGCATTGGCGTTAGTTTTGGCTCGAACCTTAGCCGCAGCCTCAGTCATACCCTTTCGAACAAATGTTTCAAACTGTCGGGTGTGGTAATTCTTGACTGCGTTAGCATCTTTCTCAGTCAAAGGCAGAACTCGGTAGATTTCTTCAGCAGCTTCTCGCCATGTCATGTCGCCCATAGTCGAGGAAGTGATTGTGTTGCGAATGTTGAGGCGCATTGCTTCAGTAATTTCGGTAACGAGTTCGGCTGCTCGTTCTGAAGCCCATCGGACAGCTCTGGCATCAATTAGGTCGAAGGTAATTTGTGCGCCAACACCGCCGTCTTGGTAGAACTTTACAGCTGACTGGTTAGCGGCGGCTGAGAGAAGTTCCTTGAAGGGTTCAAATGCTGACTCAATGCCTCTCCAGTCCATCATTGACTGAAAAGCTTGCCAGTTGCCCATACGGAGCTGTTCTAAAGCTTCTGGAGGGATTGCTCGCTTAGCGTTTTTTAGGGCAGCGAACAGCTGTCTGAGGGCTTTTTTGACTGATTCGTCAAAGCCATCGGGCAAGACCCAAGGACTTTTTGCCATAAGCTACTCCGATACTGGTGGCATGTCTGCCTGAAGTCTAGCCCACGCTTCAAGGTCAGGGTCAGCAGGCGACAGGATTCCAGCAGTTGCAAGAGCGTCAAGATAAGTTCCTAGTTGTGCTAGGTCTGCTCGTGCCACAGTTCCAAAAGTAAGTTTTGGTGGGTTAGCGCATTCAATGCCGTTCAAAGTGAGTAGCTTGTCGATGCCCTGTTTGTTGAAAACAGAACAAATTGACTTTGCAAGCGATTCAATAACCATCTGCCACGATTCAAGCTTTTGGCTACCTAGAGCGAATGAACCAACATTGCCTTGACCGAGTAGAACAAAGTCTGCGAGCATCGAAGTTGCAATCATTTTGTTGTATCGGTCGATAATTGCGCCAGTATCGAATGAGCGTGAACCGCCTGAGCTGAGAAGTTCCAAGCTCAAAACTTTTTGGTCAGCTTCATTAGTGATGTAAGGCAACACAACGCCCTCAGTTTCGTTGCGCTTGATTTGTGTCACCATGTTTTGGATTGCAGTCAGCGAAGCTTTTACGCCTGCGTCTGCGCCTGAGCTAAACCATTCTTGCGGTGCATACACAACAGGCAAACCTGCTAGGTCACGCTCAATGCCGATGGCTTCAATTTCTTGAATGCGCTTTTTGTAAAACCATGAGCTGTAAGCTTTTCGCAGAATCGAAACACCTTCAGGGTTGCCCTTGAATTCGTTAGTGCGGAACAACATAGCTTTCTGCATCGGGATGTAGTGCATACCAGTTGCAAGGTCTTGCTGCACGAAAGCTTGAATCTCTCCATGCTCGCCAAACTCCCAGCGCAAGAATGAATCCTGTGAACGGATTGCAAACTTGCGCCAACCGATACGACCGTCAGCATACTTGCTACGATACACAGGCGACTTTGATTTTCCGCCACGAACTTTGTAAACGATTTCTGTGATTGCGTAACCGTAAACAAGCATTGAAAGAATTTGGGCGAGAGTTGAATCCCAACCATCTTCAGTATCTTCGAAAGCTGAAGCAATAAAGTCGTAAGCTAATAAGTCTTGAGCTGTTGCCTCTTCAGGTTTTTCAATGTGCCAGTCCAGCCGACCCATAACCTCATTGAACGCCAACAAGATACCGCCAACAACAGGGTCATTGTCAGACATCTCACGATAAACTTGCCTAGCTCTCGTGCCTTGTAGCTGTGGCAGAAACTCTTCGAGAACGAATCCACCAGAGCGGCGTAAACCTGTTGCACCGAGTTCGAGAAACTCACTCTTCTCAGTCATCGTCACCTTCATCCATCGTTCCCGAATCAGCCATGTTCATAATCAGCTGCATCGATTGGTCGTCATCAAAACCTGCGGTCCGAAACGCTGTATAAGTTTCATGCATCGCTATCGCCATTTCCATGAGTGGCGAAATGACTTCCGCAAATTCAAACTCTGGTTCGGACATGTATCAATCTTGCCACAACGGTGATGTGGGCGTTTTGTGACACGCACACACGAGGAACACGAAAGCCCCAGAGTTTATGCACTCTGGGGCTTCGGAAGTGGGCAGGTATTCAAATGGGGGAAGGAGAACCATCTGCCCTAGAGCTAACGGTTTGTTGGGGGAAACATGTTGTTAGCTCTTGAAACTATTCTAAGGGGTAAACGAACAGATTTGCAACTTATTGTTTTGGGTATGGTTGCACCTTGTAGCGCATCTTAGAAACAAGTTCGTTTTTGCGTTTCTTTGACCCACGAAAAATGATGTAGCGGTGTTTGCGACCACGCTCAGTTCGTTGCAGTCTTTCGCCATAAAACTTTTTTGCACCCTCGACACCGCCATGTTCATCAAACAGATGTCTGCCATGTTTCCCAGTTGCGCCATCTAAACGCCATTCAACATGGGCATCAGATAAACCTGTGTATAAAAAGTTTGTTGCTTGATAGACGATGCCACGATGCCCAGCACCAATTTCTGCGTAACTGACTATGATGTCGTAATCGACAGGTAGCAAGCGTAATGATGCGCCGATAAGAAAAGACTCTGCGTTGCGTGGAGAACTGTCGTCAATCCATAAGCGTGTCAGTTCAATCACTCGACTTGATTCTTCAGGTCCACAGATACCGATACAAAGAGATGGGCTTGCAGGTTTGCCGTAGATAACGCAACCCATCATCGGAGCGAGTATGTCATCTGATTCGAATAACCCATAAGCAAACATCGCTTGAGCGTTGCGTTTCAAATAGTGGTTGCTTGCTTGCAGTAGGTTTGCTTGCTTCCCCGATACTGGTCTAACTATAAAGTTCTCTAATCCCATTTTTACATCCTATCTTTTGCAGGGTTGAGTGGCAAGTGTATTCGTAGGGTAAAAGAAAACCCTCGACCGAAATCGAGGGCATCTTTGATGGCGTTGTTACGCTTCAGGCTCGTCATAACCGATGGCACTTAGAACCGACTCATAAGCGGAAACAATTCCTCTTGTATAGTTCTGCCAGTTTGGGTTGCCTTCGTTGTAAACAATTTCACGCTTGCCAGATTCGACACGCTTCAGTAGCTCTTGCGCTAACTCTGGCATTGAAACATAATCTGCGTTTACATCTAACTTAACCATTAGAAGCTCCTCGTTGATTCTTGGCGATTGCTTTCACAACTTTTGGCAACATGGCATCGTATAACTTGAGCAATGCCAACATGCTTTTGCGGTGAGCTTCACGCTCTTTGCGAATGTTGCTGAAATCCAAAATGCCGTATGCGCTGTCTTGCAATGGCTCACGCCATCTGTCTAACTGCTCGATGCGCCATTTGAGCAACTTGCTCAATCGTTCGGCTTCTTTGTCTGTTAGTTGAATAGTCACCATGACTGTTCCTTCCCTGTGGAGTTGTAAACTCTAAACCTCTACTTGAGGCTTGGAGCTGTTTCGGGCTAAATCCCTTGACCTGTCCATTATAGCACGAATGTTGATTTAGTGCAACTCCTAGTTTTACCCTAGTAATACTGCAACCGTTACAAAGTTGCACTTATTGTGTTGATGTGTGATAATTATCTAGGCGAGAGATTCTCGCTCGGGAAGGAAAATCATGAGCGTCAATTATCAAGAGGTCTGGGATGAAGCGTGTGCCGCATTCCAAGTTGCCCATGCAGGAGCTAAACCGCCGATGTTCGTTGTCGGAGATGCAATCGGGTTGAGCAACGAAATCGATTATTCAAAACCTGTTTACCAGATGGAGGGCTTGTGCGGTTTTGCGTGGGTCAATGTTGGCGATGGTCGTAAACCTTTTGCTCGATGGGCTAAAGCTCAGGGATACGCCCACAAGTCGTATTATGGTGGCATGGACATCTGGTCGTCAAAGTTTGGTGAGCGTGGTCAAAGCATCGACCGCAAGGAAGCTGGATGCCGAGCTGCGGCAGATGTATTCCGTAAATACGGTTTCTACGCTTCTGTCAGTTCTCGGTTGGACTAAGCGAGAAATTCTCGCTGGAAGGGATAAAAAAATGTCTGTCAAGTATCCAGAAGTAAATGTGCAGTTGGTCGGAGAGGATGGCAATGCGTTTGCCATTTTGGGTCGTGTGGTCAAAGCAATGAAGCGAGCTGGCATCTCAGAAGGTGTTCGTGAGCAGTTCGTGCAGGAAGCTAAGGGTGGCGACTACAACAATTTGTTGCAAGTTGTCATGGCGTGGGTTGCTGTTGATGAAGATGATGAAGATGAGTGTTGGGAGAGTGCTTACTAATGAAAAGAAAATACATGTCGAGTGTGGCGTTTGAAGCCATGCAAGAGCAAGACAAAATCGAAGCTGATGTGGTTTATGTGGTCAGCGACAAAGACGGCAACAAGTTCTATGCTGTCAGCCCAGATGGAATTGGGTTCGTGTTTTTTGATAACAACAAAGATGTAAAGGCGGCGTTCTAATGAGCGAAGATAAAATGTTTGATGTGATGGCTGCGTTTGTCGGCTATTGTGTTGAGGTCAAGGGAGCGACCGTTGAAAACGCTCGTGAGATTGCTGAGCAGTTTGCAAAGAACTTTGACCAGTTGCAAGCAGCCTACGATTTGGGCATGGCTGAGCAGAAAGCGAAAGGATAAAACCATGATGGAATACAAAGTTGCCTACCGCCTCGTGAAGAGCGGTATTGAGATTACTGAGCCAGCTCGTTACGAGAGCGAGCAGGTGGCATCGGTGGAAGCTAACGCTTATGCCCTTGACCCGATTGTCGAGTATGCGTGGGTGGTTGAAGTTCAACCGCTAGCATGCAAGTGCCACCATTCGTTGCTTGAGAAAATGGCGTGTATCAAAAAATCAAAAGCAGGTAAATCATGAGCTACAAAGAATCTGAAGAGTGGCAAGAAATCATCAGCCAAAATTATCAGTTCTTCAAAGAAAGCACTTTGAGATGGTGGGGGTGTGAAGTGTTGTGGGATACCCTCACCTCCGATAGCAATGGCAACAAGTTGTTCATTACTTTGGAGGATAACTTTGAAAGCACTCAAAAGCGTTACAGCATCCGCAAGGCTGACGCTAAAGGAATCCTTTCCATTTTGTCATGGCAGGAAACCGATGACCTTGCAGTTGCTAAAAAGTTGCTTGCTAAAATCGCCAACTATTCTCTTGACCAACAGTCACAACCTCAACACTAGGAATAGCTTTTTTACCGAGAGCCAACTCGGTCAATGCCCAGACCATAGCGTCTAGGCGGTCAGGTGATGTGCCATCGCTCGAAGTCCAGTTTGTTAGTTGGGCTTCGAGTTTTTCTAACCCTTTGACATGTTTGACTTTGCCCTGTTCGTAGAGAGCCGCAATGGGTTCGGCTCGTTGCACTTTGCCTCGTGACGCTGTAACCATTTTGAAGTTGGCTTTGTTGTCCACCTGTTTGATAATGGCTTCTACCATGTCGCCACCGAAATTCTTTTCAGCTATAAGTTTGTCAGCTTTGTATTCGTGATAAGCGGCGACAGCTCTGGAAGCCCATCCTTGAGGTGAGAGCTTGCAACTTCTATCATCCAAAACATAGTAGTTGCCATCGACACCTTGCCCAGCGACCACAATTCCCTGTTCGTCATTACCTTCAGCATCTCCACCGCTAGGGTCGATAGCGACAACGATGCGAGCCATCTCTGGCACAGAATCGGTTTGAGCGGCTTCCAACATGGCGTTAGTCCATAATGCTCCGTCAATGTCCTCCAACAGTTCGCCCAAAAGTTCCTGTCTGCCGATACGAGTTCCTTCATAACTGGCTAACACTTGCTCTTTGAAAACAGGGGCGAGGTTACTCAAATTGTCGTAGGTTGAGCCTCTGGTCATGACGGTCGAAGGTCGGCTCATAATCGTTTTAGTCAGCCGATTATTCTTAGGCGTAGTGGTCACAATCACTTTAGGAGCTTTACCTAAACGCATACCCAGCATCAAGTTGTTCCAAGCCGTATCAACAACATCGCCCTTCCAAGCATCCGCCCAAGAGGAAAGCTCATCGGTCCATGCATAATGGTGTTGAGGTCCACGAAGTTTCGCAGGCACTTCAGCAGAATAAATGAAGCAACGAGTTCCATTAGGGAAAGTCAAGCGTGACTTAGAAGGCTCATACAAAATCTCGATACCTCTAGCGCAGGCAAGAATCCCCGAATCGCCTTCGACCATAACATCTCGAACATCGGCAGGGTTACGACCTACAAGAGCAATACGCAAATTTGGTTGCTCAGCCAGTTCGATAATGGCTTCAGCTGCGCTACGAGTCTTACCAGCTCCACGCCCAGCGATAAATGCCCAAGTGAACCAATCACCTTCAGGCATGAGTTGCTCAGGTCGAGCCAGTTCACGCCAAGGCAACATGACAGGTTTTTGAACCTCAGCCTCAAAGAAAGCCGCCTCTTCAGGCGAAAGCGATAAAAGAAAAGCTCTACGCTTCTCTTCGCTCATCTTCAGATACAACTGTTTCATCGTCACCCAACAATGCTAACATTCGGCGTTCAAGCTCTTGCACCGACACAGGTGCGCTAACCTCAGCTTGAATCTTCCGCCCATACTGATTAGGCATGGAGCGTTCTAACCACCATGCTGCTGCCTGCCATTGACCGTTGCCTGCGGCTTGTTGGATGATGGTGACATTGCGTAGCACAGCGGTTGCACGAGCTTTTTCTACTGCATTGCATAAGTCTATGTATTGTGTTTCGATTGGGTCGGGTTTGTTGCCGAGTTCTTGTGATTGTTTTTCGGCTCTTCCTCGTTCCATCCAGCGGTGGACTGTTGAGGGTGCTAGCCCTGCGTAGGAGCAGGCTACTTCTATGTAGTTGCCACCTGTGAGTGCTTGTAAGAGTAGTTGGACTTTTGGGTCGTCAAGGGTGGATACTCTTCTGCCTTTGGTTGCCACTAAATTTCATCTCCCCATACTTCCCAGCCTGTGTATGGTCGTCTTGCAAAGAGTTCGAGTTTGGTGGCGTTGGGGTAGAGTTTGTTGATTGAGTCGTGGATTGCATCGGGTTTGCGTGAGTGTTCTTGTTTGGGTGCGAGGATGACATGGCGGATTGATTCGTCTGCTAAGGGTAGTGGTCTGCCTTTGGCAACATTGGATGCAACTAGAACAAATTCGGCTGTTGGTTTGACTACTGATGGTCTTACGCCTTGTGCGCCGATTGGTGTGCCGTTTTGTTTGGATTTGACCCATGTGAATGCTACTCCTCGGTAGTGTAATCCCCATGCTTCGATGAGTTTGATTGCTGCGTCTAGGCGTGGTGCGGTTGCCCATACGAATACGACTGCTTTTTTGTTTAGCAAATTTTGAATGGGCATTGCTTGTAGGTCTGTGTCTGTCATGGTTGAGTAGAACTTTGCAGCTGCACCCCATTTGTCTTGTTGTCCATGATAAGACCAAGGTGGGTCTATGAGTAGAACATCGTAGGTTTTGTTTGGTAGTTGCATTACAGCTCCATGAGGATTGGAACACCGATTGCGATTGCTGCTAGGGATGCGATGAGTGTGAGTGTGATGTTGTAAATGTAGCGTTGGTCTTTGGCTATTGCCCATTTCATGCTTTTGCTCATGATGTATCCGCTTAGGGTGTCGCCTAGTGCCATTCCTGCGGTGAAGATGATTGGTAACGATAGGACTGCAAAAGCTAGATTGGCTGAGGCTACGCTAACGATTGACAGGCTGAGGAATGTGATGCTTGTTGCTGTATCGAAGCCTAGCCCAAATAATAGTCCGACTGGATACATTTGCCATTGTTGGTTTACTGGCTTGATGAACTTGCTGAAGAAACCTGTTGGTTGAGCGTCTTTGTCGCCATCCACAATTTTCCAAAGGATTCTTAGATTCCATGCTGCGAGTAGTAGTAGAAAGCTTCCAGCTACTAGGCTGCCGATAAATCCGCCTGTTTGTTTTAGGGTTGAGTTTTCGTTGAGGAGGTCTTGCCCGATTGTGCTGATTCCTGTAACCGCTAAAGCTGTTGCAATGAAAACAACTGTTGAGTGACCTAGTGAGAAAAAGAAACCTACGCCATGTGATTCTTTATGTTCGTGGATTAGTTTGCGAGTAGTGCCGTCAATGGCAACTAGGTGGTCTGCGTCAAATGCGTGGCGCATGCCCAGCGTATAAGCAAGTAGGGCTGTTGCTAGTGTGATTGATTCAAAACCTAAAACGAAAAAGATTCCCCATCCAATCAAATGTAATGTGGCAACGCCTATAAGTATTTTTTTCATAATTTCCTAATTGACCTCTGACAGTTTTTCAAACGCTGCATTGATAGCTGCGACTGTGTTTAGAAGAGTAGAGCCTTTGCCAGCATTTTCAACGGCGGCGTTCCATCGGTCGGCTGCGCCTTCAGGCACAACAAAACTAATCCGAACCATTCCGCTATCCTCGCCTGAATCGCTTCCTTCATCAAGGAGGTCGCCAAGGTCTGGAGTTTCTGACCAAGTTTTTAGTAGCTCGTCTAATGTTTCCTGACTGAAGCCAGCTGCCAAAATGAGTTCGTCTGGTAGCTCAGAGATTGTGTCTAGTAGTTGTTCGTTATCCCACTTCGACAATTCGTGTGTTCGATTGTCTGCAATTGCGTAGGCTTTAGCTTCGGCTTCGGTCCAAGTTTCAGGTGCGACAACAACAGCGATTTCTTGCCAGTCTAACTTTTTGGCTGCCATGAGAGTTCCATTGCCAGCGATAACAACATTTGACTTATTGATAACAATAGGTTTTTGTTGCCCGAATCTATCTAGGCTTTTGCTGATAGCTTCAAGGTTTATGTCATCGTGTTGCCGAGCATTATTTGGGTCAAGTTTTAGACTAAACACATTACGATACTCTAGTTTCATGTTCTAATCTTACCGTCAAAACATACATGTGCCTGTGTATGGCGGTCATGTCTGGAGAGCTTCAATGACCTCATCGACCGCTTCAGCAATGGTGACGATTCCACCAATTCGTGATGTTTGCATAACCTTGCGGAAAGCTTCATCCAAGTTTGAAAATTTGTTTTCCATAGCAACTACAAGGTTTTCAGATTTGGTCAAAGGCTTTTCGGCAACAGCAAAAAAAGGTTTACTGATTGTGCGTAAATCATTTGCCTGAGTTGCCATTTCTAAAGCAACATCGTGATGGATACCTACCGATAGAAGGTGCGGTGTTGAGCGCACAGGCGTATCATCTCCGAGGAGCAGGCGCAGTTCTCCCATACGGACCAGAGAATGAGTTTCTGTATCCCAAACAATTTGCAAAGTTGTTTTTTGGTTTTCGTTTACATAAAAAGATGCGTCTTGGTGTGGTTGATGTTTTTTCTCAAAAGCTCGTTGGCAGCTGTTTATAGCTAGTAAATCTTCCCAGCGGTTCATAGTTGGCTTATAGAAAATGTTGCTTTCACAGTATTGGCATAAAAATAGCATTTTGTTTTCTCCCTAGTGTTGCAAAAGGGAGCTGCCAGTTCGACAGCTCCCACAGTTTTAGACGGTGGCTAGCATTCTGAATGCTTTTGATTTTAGCTCATCTGACTTACCACTAGCAACCGACATTGCTCGGTGATAAGCGATTTGCTCATCGCTCTTACCTTGAACCTTGACAAAGTGGTCTAGGTATTCGGTGACTGCCTGATAGCCAGCCCAAGCAGTTCCACGAATGCCTGTTGAAGTTGGCGACTCAACAAAAAGTTCCATGAGCTTCAAGCTAGTTTCTTCAGAACGAATTTTCAAAATGTCTGAAGCATCGTCTTGAACTGGATACAAGCTTGACACGATGTCAAAGAAAGTTGATTCATCAAGTGACTTTTGAATCATCTTTTCGGCTTCGACCTGAAAGTTGTCAAGATACTTGAAGGTCATCCCAAGAGTTTCTCGGGCTTGAGCGATAACGCCTGAAGCTCCCGACTTCGTGTGACGGACTGAGAAGCGACTTTTAGCGGATGCGATTGCAGCTGCTTGAGTGTTGGCGCAAACGATACGAACAGGGGTCACGATGAACTGGAACGATTTGCTGCCATCGTGTGAGTTCAAAGCTGCAATGTAAGTTTCGATTTTGTCCACGCCACCGATTTCAATTGTTTCTGGCAACTTCATGGTGATGAAAGTTTGCTTACCGTTGAACAATGAGCCAGCGGTTTCAAAGTGTGCGCCCGATGCATCAACCAAAGCATTTAGCAAGTCTGCGTGTTCTTCGTTTTGAATTGGTTCATACTTTGAGCCAACTACTCCGAGGATGTCGGTCTGCCCTTCAATGAATGGGTTGTTGCGGATGGTTGCAAAGCGGTCTGGAACTTCAGTTCCATTGGCTAGGTAAAGTGGAGCTTTGCGAACATCCCAGTCTGCAAGGTGTGCAAAACCAAAAGCAGCTTCAGCGGTCAAAGCTTCAGGCACTACTGTGCCAAGTTTGTGCCATGCATCTTCACGAACGCTCACAAACGCTGTTTCGTTTCCGAATGTTTCTAGTTGGTGTGCCATGAGTTTTCCTTTCCGTTAGTGTTACTCACATTCATAGTATGCACCATAAAAACAAAAGATGCAAACTTTCTTCAATAATCTTTTTTTTGTGTTTGACTTATTGCAACTTATTGTGCAATAATAGACATGTCGGCAGGTTGCCAGACAGGGAAGGAGTTGTTCGAAATGAGCAACGAGAAAAAAATAAAAGCTATTGAATACGCCTTGTATGTCATGGATGGTTTTGACGAGTTTGTCCAGTCTGAGGACAAAGAAGATTTTGTCGAGGCTAAAGCGTTTTTGGAGCGTGAATGGGCAGCTGCTAAAAAGCAAGCTGACATTGACATGATAGCTCAAAGAATTGCTGAAAACGCTCGGAAGCAATACCCAGATGCAAAAGCATCGGACATCAAAAAAGCGGCGATGGTTGCTGCTCGCAAGTGGGTCAAGGAAGGTAACAATGTCTAATCAAAAATGGTATTTCATGCAGGTCAAAAAAATCGTGATGAAGCACCAATCAGCAAAAATCGATGGAGTCTTTATTGATGTTCAATCCGCAAACTTGATTGTCCAGATGTATCAGCAAGCTTCCTACAAATCACAGGTAGCCATGATGAATCACTCAATCGGTTTTGTTGCTGAGCGTGTATGGCGAGCAATGGCTCGCTAACGAGAGTTGCGAATCTGTATCAGTCGGCGGCGTTCCCTGACAGATTTGCCACCCCAAACTCCGTAATCCACTTCGAGAGCAAGAGCTGTTTCTAGGCATTGCTCTCGAATCGGGCATCTGGGAAAACCTAATGATTCTAGTGAAGCCTGCCAGCCGTTACAGTTTTTTTTGGCTTGCATGGTGTCCTCATTAGTTTCCCCATCCCAAGTGGCAGGGTCTTGCATGCAAATGACATCATGCTCAATTGCCTCTTTTTGAAGCTCACTAACCATGTGTGCTTCTTTTTTTGTAAGCTCAAACTTTGAAGCCAAACTAACTCACCGCTCTGGCAAACTCGCCTTGCCACTTCAACCTTACTAGAGAAGGCGGTCCTTGCCTGTTTTTAGCGACATCCAATAGCAAAGTGTCATCCTCCTGATGTAGCAAGATTACGACATCGGCATCTTGTTCAATCGCTCCTGATTCTCGCAAGTCAGCAATTGTTGGTCGCTTGTCATTGCGTTGCTCAGAATTACGGTTTAGTTGCGATAGGGCAATAACAGGAACTTCTAAATCTCTAGCAAGAATTTTTAGTTGCCTTGACATTTCAGCAACTACCTCATGGCGAGGGCGGTTATCTTTGGAACTCATGAGCTGCAAGTAATCCACCACAATTCCCGACAGGGGCATGGTGCGGTGAACTGACCTAGCGAAACTTCTGATGTCGTGAACCGAAACTTCAGCCCTGTCGTCAATCGCTATGTTGGGTCGAATTTGGTCGCCAAGTCGTGAGATGCGTTCCCACTCTTCAGGCGTTACTCGGTTGTTCATTGTTGAATCCATTGGGATACTTGCCCCGATAGAAATGATGCGCTTGTGCATTTCTTCACGATTCATCTCAAGACTGCTAAACGCCACAGCGCCCTCACGACTGAGAACCATAGCGCATTGCAACCCTACTGATGTTTTGCCTTTTGCAGGTCTTGCACCGATGACATAAAGCGAGCCACTACGAAAACCGCCAATAGCTTTGGTCAATACTGCCCAAGGAGTTTTGTAGCTTTTAGTTGGCTTAGTCATGTTGTCGATTGTCGTCGCAATCTCGTCTGTGATAAAAGAGATGCTTGCTTGCTTGATACCAAGAGCTGAATCGATTTTGCCTCTTACCGATTCGGTGAGCAAAGTAAAATCAGCGTGAGTGCTTTCTTGTTGGATGTTTGCAGCTGCAAGGTTTAGCCTGCGTCTAACAGCGCACTCATAAACGATGTCAGCGTAGTAAGTTGCATTGGCTGCTGTTGGAACGAAACCGCTCCACTCAAACAACATGACAGGATTTAGCGCTTTGTTATTTTGAAACTCAATGTGGTTGCCAACTGTGATTGCATCGATAGGCTCGCCTGCTAAAAACATTTTCCGCATGATACGGAATACGGCTTCGTGCCGAGGCTCGTAAAAATCTTCAGGTTGCAAAGTTATTTCGTCTAGCACATTGTAGCTAATGAGAGCTGCGCCAAGAACTGATTTTTCTGCATCAAAATTGTGTAATGCGTTTTGGCTCATGTGACTACTCGCTTCTTTTTTTCTTCCTTGATTGCTCTCGCTCCACGAACTATGTGAGCAGGTTTACAAGATTCAGTTGAATGTCTGTAATGCTGGACAAGCGCTTCTAACGAATCCTCATAGTTGAGGTCTGAAAGAATTTCATGCCAAGCAAGAATTGTTTCGTTGGTCGCTTCCCGATTTTCAATGAGCGCAATCTTTGCAAGAATTACGCCAGTTTGTTTGATGTCCATTATTCGATTCTCCTCTGAGAGTAAGAATCCATAGCTGCCGCTCTGTTCATGATGTCGGCAGCAATCGATGTTGCATTTTTAGAACCCACTAGAGCTTCGATGTCATCTGTCCATCTTGCTTGATTCAACCAAGTTGTCGGATGTGGGATGTATTGCATCTCTGGCATCTTGCCTGAAGCTATCCAAGCTCTCAATCCATCGAGAATAATTTCTGGTGATTCTTTGGCGGATGCTTTTTGAAAAGCTTTCAACGCAGCACCCTTCCCGATTTTGCGTGGATACTCGGACCAAAAGATTTCGAATGCCTGAGTATTAATTCTATTGTGTTCTTTAATTGTAGTGTTCTTAAGTGTGAGGTTTTCTAACATTAGGTTTTCTGTTTGATTTTCTAACATTAGGTTTTCTGATTCTGGCTCGAATGGGTCAGAAATAATCCACTCACTACCCTCAATCTGATTTTTAGAATTGCGTATTTGATTGCGCTTGAGATAGCCCAACTCTTGCAATTGTGAGATAGCGGTTCTGACTGCGGTTATTCCGTCTGGACCATCGCCAGCTAAATGTTCAAGACTAATTTTCCAGCCGTCTTGGTGGCTCATTAGCAAAAGCAAGATGCCTTTAGCTCGATACCCTAAGCGTTCATCTCTTGCCCATGTGTTGGGTATCTGCGTAAATTTGCCTTCGAATCCCAAAGGTTTGCGTAAAAAACTTACTGTTTTCATTTTGTCCTTTCCCTGACAAAAATCATCCTATAACTTACTTCAGTTCAAAAAGTGCTTTCCACTCAAGAAATCCAACACGACCTGTTACACGCAAGTTATTTGCTGTTTGAAAATCTCTGACACAACGAATTGTTTCAGTTCCAAAGCGAGATGTGACAGGAACATAGAAACCATTGACCATTAGAGCCGATTGTAAAACTCGCACTTTGATGCCAGCGTAGCCTCCAGCAATTCTATCTGTGGCTTTTGGAGCAATAGCGTTCCATGTATAAAAATCGACTTCTCCAGTTTGAGGCATGCCCATTCGTTGCTGAAAATAAGTTATTGCTTCCGACATGCTTTTGTCAAAAGTGGTTTGCATCTCAGGATTTTCCAGCCCCAAAAAGTAAGCCAAAAACTTTACATCTTTGCCTTTGTCGTGAAGCTTTATTTGGCGAGCAGCCAACTTCAAACTTTTCTCGTCAATGTAAGAATGTTTCTCTGTATTTGGTTTTGCTTCATCTTCCAAAGCAAAATCACGATAAATAAAAATGTCATCCAGTTGAGCAAAATGTAAATCATCTGTATCAATGGCTACATGGAAATTTGGAATTTGAATTTTCAAACCGTATTTGGCTTCAATGGAATCATCCATTTCATAAGCAGGCAAAACAGTCGGCAAACCATCGGCACTAAAAACTGCGCCATGCGATGCTACTCTGAAAAGTAGTTCCTCAACATCACTCACGATGTTGCGGTGAACAAACACTCTAGCTGTATCAAAAATTACTCTGCGAATGTTGTTATTTTTGAAACTTTTTAGTTCGGGATTGCCCCATGAATTAGCCATAAAACTATTGTAGTTGCACAACACAATAAGCGTCTTTACACCCTGCGTGTCGATTTTGCGGTCAGCCTGAGATAAAGCAAACTGTTATCGAGAGTCCTTTCCCTCTCTCATGCCCTAGAGGTTGAGCATGTCCAGCTCCCTCTAGGGCAACCCAATAAAATGTCGTAGGCAAACTCTAAAATGTTTTTTATAGAGTTGCGATGAAAAGTCAAATGGCATACTCTAAAAGCGGAAGGGAAATTATGGACATCCAAACTGTGCATGGTGTCGCAATTGTTGCATCTTCAGAAAATCGTGATGAGTGGCTAGCCGCTCGGAACAATGGAGTGACCGCAACAAACGCAGGCAAGCTTGCATCTGAATCTTCAATCGATTCAATTCTCAAATCAAAATTCTTCGATGGTTTTGTTGGCAACCCTGCAACCGAGTGGGGTCTTGAACGGGAGCCTTTTCTTGTGGATTGGGCAGGTTTTGAGCAAAACAAGTTTTTGTTCAAATCTGCGGAAAACAGCAGATTTATGGCAACTCCTGATGGTGTGCGTTTAGATAAAGATGGCATCATTGAACTATGTCAAGTCAAAACAACTGGCAAAGAAATGAAGAGCATACCTGCTCACTACTATCGGCAAATCCAATGGGAGATGTTTGTGATGGGAGCAGCTCGCTGTTACTTTGTAGTTGAGGAACACCAAGATTTCGTGCCGATTAGCCTAGAGCCAAAGCTTTGGGTTATCGACAGAAACGATGAAGCAATCGCTTCGTTGATAACGCTCGCAACAGCTTTTCTAGTCAGACTGGATGAAGCAGTTGCTTTCGAGAAGGAGATGGCATGAGCAGCCTCGCAGAAATACCAACCACAGGTGATGCAAACTTGTGGACCGATAGCCAAAAAGCTCTTATGGAGTTCGCAGGTCTATACAAGAAAATCAATACCAGCAACGGCGAAAAGATGGTTCTCGCTCCGAGAGCTATCGTTGAAGCTTTTGCTCAAACTGTCCAGCGCACTCAGCTTGACCCAATCGCACGACAGATTTATTGCATCGAGCGTGGTGGCAAGTATTCAATTCAGGTGGGCATCGATGGCGCACGACTTGTCGCTCAGCGCACAGGCGAATACACAGGGCAAAAACCGATTCAATGGACTGCCGATGGTGAAAAGTGGGTAGATGTTTGGCTCAGTAACGAACCGCCAGCCGCAGCCCGAGCAGGTGTCATGCGAAAAGGTTTCGAAGAGCCACTATACGCAGTCGCTACTTGGAGCAGTTATGCACCATACTTTGGCAACAAGTTGTCACAGATGTGGTCGCAGCATGGCTCACTAATGCTCGGCAAATGTGCCGAGATGCTTGCACTACGAAAAGCATTCCCAATGGAGCTTTCAGGATTGTATGTAGCCGAGGAAATGGACACAGCAAGTGCTTCCACCCCAGCGGTAGTTGCCAGCCACGACTGGCTTGCTGAAGCTAAAAAGCTAGACGACAAAGCAGAGTTGCGCAAGCTTCACCGAGCTTGCAAAGACTCAGGCGAACTTACTCCAGCTCTATCGGCAGAGTTCATGAACCTAGCTTCTAAGATGGTCAAAGATTCTGACGCTGAAATTGTTGAAGCTGAAATTGTCGAAGAGTCGCAAAACGCTGAGGAGGTGCTTCTCTAATGCAAGCACAACTCAAACTAAACGAACACCTTATCGAGTGGAATAGGTTTTTGCTAAAAGAGTGGCAACCTGCGCTCGATGCTGAGGCAACCGCTAAAGCTGATTTTGAATACAAGTTCAACCTAAACAAAGCTACATTGAAAATCAATCAGCCAAACATTGCAAGCGCATGGGCAGAGTCATTGACTTTTGCCAACGAAGAAATTCACATGCTCAACTTACAAAAGCGGTTGGCGGAAGCAAAAGTCGAAGCTCTACGCAAAACTCTCAACTACCTTGAAGCACGAGCTGATGCAATTCGCTCAGAGGTGTCATCGGAGCGAGAAGAAGCAAAACTGCACTCAGTCAATAGGTATGTGCCTTGAACCGAAAAACACGATTGCAAGTCATGGGCAGAGATGACAATCGCTGCGTAGCATGTGGCACAGAGCAGGAACTAACAATTCATCACCGAGTGAATCGTGGAGCAGGCGGAAGCAAACTTTACGACACCCACTCACACTTATTGACCATGTGCTACCGATGCAACAACTCATTTGAAGCAGATGATGTATCGGCTCGCAAGGCAAGAGTGAACGGCTACAAACTTCTAAGAAATACCAACCCACCAATTGACCCTGCAACAATTCCAGTTTTTTACTACTGGGAAAGCAAATGGTATTTGCTAAACAACCTAAACGAGAAAGAAGAAATTATCAATGGCTAACGACACCACAATCACAATTGTTGGATACTTGACTGCCGACCCAGAGTTGAAATCAACTCAGAGCGGTTTGTCTGTTGTAAACATCACTATCGCATCGACACCTAGCAAGTTTGACAAAACATCAAACGAGTGGGTAAATGGCGAAACTTTGTTTTTGCGAGCATCTGCATGGCGCACATTTGCGGAACAGATTTCTGGCAGCCTCAAAAAGGGCGACAAAGTAATTGCACAAGGTCGCCTAATCGCACAAAGCTACACAGATAAAGACGGCAACTCTCGGACAAGCAATCAACTTGAATTAGAGTCATGTGGACTCGACCTCAGCCGACCACCTAAAACTGGTTATTCAGATGTGCCACGCTCGTCTAGCCCAAGCGCGTCAAGTTGGGTTGATGAGGTTGCGCCACCAGCTGAGGATTCACCCTTCTAAACGCTGACCTGTAAGTAGCCCTCGAAATAGTTATAGTTTCGAGGGCTTACTTGCAATCTCAATAAGTTGCTAAATAACTATAAATGAGTCATAATAGTTATGTAGCCGTTTGGCTATTTCGGGAAGGAAAAAATGAGTAATCAAGTTGCAGTTCCAAATGTTGGAGAAATCTTAGTTTCAAGTTGGGGATACGACCAAACCAATGTGGACTTTTACGAGGTAGTTCGTGCAAGCGCCGCCTCTGTCTGGGTAGTTCCAATGAAACAGCAAATCGTTAGAGCTGAAAGTTGGGCAAGCGAGATGGTAGTTCCTGCCAGCAAAAAAGAAGGCGCAAAGCCTGAAATGTTTCGATGGAACAAAAACGGATACGCACGAGTCGGCTATTCCGAATGGGCAAGAATCTATGACGGGAAGCCTCAGTTCCAAAGCCATTGGGCATAACTAAAAACTCTCCTGCGTCTATCAAGATTCAGGAGATTTTTTTATACAAAAGCTTGACCTGTAAAAGTTGATAAAATGATACAAATAAGGCATAATAGTTATGTAGCCGTTAGGCTATACGCTTGGAAGGAGCGAAAATGGAAATCTGGTTTCGGGAAAATGTGAGCGATGCTGAATGGGTAGCTCATGCAGAATCATGTCGAGAAAAAGCTCGC
>Ga0114975_10000206_pt1 | contig 44245 bp, 41 predicted proteins | sample S_130626_EF_Meta_FD_87031 | JGI IMG/M metagenome (GOLD analysis project Ga0114975, IMG submission 87031) | Freshwater microbial communities from Lake Simoncouche, Canada to study carbon cycling - S_130626_EF_MetaG | ecosystem: Environmental > Aquatic > Freshwater > Lake | place: Lake...
TCGTCGAGGGTCAACCCAAGACTTTACGACTTACGCAGCAAAAGTGGCGCAGAAGTTTCCTGGAGTTCCAGTAAAGGTTATCTGGAGTCGTGAAGAAGATATGACGCAGGATTTTTATCATCCGATTGCCATGGCAAAAATGACGGCAGGCTTGGATGCGACTGGTAACGTCACTGGGATGCATATTAAGGTTTCAGGTCCATCAATTAATGCGAGAGCTGCACCTCATAATATTAAAAATGGTAAAGATGAGCGTCAGTTGCAAGGTTTTTATGAGAAGGGGCCAGATGCGCAATTAGGCTACACCTTCCCAAGCCTACTCACTGAATATGTGATGAAAAATACGCACATACCAGTCGGTCCCTGGCGTGGCGTGAATACCAATCAAAATGGTATTTTTATGGAATGCTTTATGGATGAATGTGCCAAGGCTGCAGGCAAAGATCCAGTGCAATTTAGACGTGCATTAATGCAGAACCATCCTAAGCATTTGGGTGTTTTAAATGCAGCGGCCAAAAAAGCGGAGTGGGATAAGCCTCTGCCAGCAGGAACGTATCGTGGTGTTGCGCAATTTATGGGGTATGCCAGCTATTCTGCTTGTGTGGCTGAAGTCACGGTCCAAAACAATGTTGTGAAGGTCAGTCGTTTAGTCTTTGCATTAGATGCGGGCCACATCGTGAACCCCTATTTAACCCGCGAGCAAATTGAAGGGTCTGTAGCAATGGCCCTAGGTGCAATTTTCCTTCCGGAGATTACGGTTGAAAAAGGTCGTATTAAACAACAGAATTTGGACGCCTATCCACTACTCAAGTTGAGCTCCACACCCAAAATTGAAACGGTGCTTGTTCCGACCTATGACTTTTGGGGCGGTGTTGGCGAACCTACTATTTGCGTAGTAGGTCCTGCTGTAGCAAATGCTATTTCTGCAGCAATTGGAAGACCGGTGCGCAACTTCCCACTATCCAAGGAGAACCTGAGCATAGCTTAATGGGTAGCTTATCCTGAAATATCGCAGTAATACAAACCAAGCAAGTCAAAAGCCCCTCAGTTAGACATGATGTTCAACTGAGGGGCTTTTTTTCTAAAGAGTTATTTAAGAGGCAATCAGTGCCAACTTATTTCTCAAGCGCCCCATAAATTAAGGCATTGAGCTTCTCACGATGCACCTTACGGATCTCGCCAGGAGCAACACCCATCATGACGACGACCATCTGCTCTTTTGGATCAACAAAAAAGATGGTGCCGTAAGCGCCGTTCCAAGAGTAGTCCCCAACGTTACCGTTGTTGGCTGATAGTCCTCGCTCCGTTCTTACGGCCACTCCCAAGCCAAAGCCATAACCAACACGGGCAGGCTCAGTACCGCTTACATTATTTTTAATATCTTTGTTTAAGTGATTGGCTGTCATGAATGCCACGGTTTGGTGGCCTAAGACACGCTTGCCATCAATGTTGCCGCCATTGAGCAACATTTGACCAAAGCGTAAGTAATCACCAGCAGTTGAGTAAGCGCATGAACCGCCACAATCAAACTTCACTTGCTTAGTGTGTATATCTACTTTTTGCGGCTTTCCTGTTAAAGGATCGAGTGGTAAGGGCTGAGCTAAACGTAGACGGTCTTTTTCGGCCAACTGAAAGCTAGTATTAGGCATCCCTACTTTGCTCCAAACACGTTCTTGTAAAACACCGCCAAGAGACTTACCTGCAATCTTCTCTTCGATGATGCCGAGTACATCAAGACCAAAACCATAGTCCCAAACAGTACCAGGCTCATATAGCAATGGTGCGGCAGCCAGCTTATCAATGAATTCTTCAGTTGACAGATTCATTGCAGCAGGAGCCGAGCCTGCAGGATAAAACTGATGAACCGGAGTTGCACCACGACCGCCGTAGGTAAGGCCATTAGTGTGGCGCATCAAGTCTTGCACAGTAATAGGATTCTTGGCAGGAGAAGTAGTGAGCTTGCCATCAGCATCTACTTGACCGACTTTCATATTCTTAAATTGAGGCAACCAATCAGAGATTGGCGCATTGAGAGGCAGCTTACCTTCTTCATAAAAAGTTAAGGCACCTACCGTTGCCATCACTTTAGTCATCGATGCCAAGTTAAAAATGGCATCGGTTGTCATGGGCTTTTGGGCATCTTTATCGAGATAGCCATAAGGCTTATAAATACTCAACTTGCCGTTTTTAGAAACTGCTAAAACCGCGCCCGGCATCTGATTACTGGCAATCTGGTCTGCAAAGAAAGTATCAATACGCTTGAGACCTTCCTGCGTAAAGCCTTGGCCTGATGCTGGCGGTAATGGGGATTTACTGGTCTGCGCCATTAACAATCCAGGGGTAGCAAATATCGCGATAGCGCTACTAGCTAAGAGTAATTTTTTCATTTGTTCTCCAATATCGATCTTTTTATGCACAACTGAGCCATCTTAAGCCCCGAGATAGGCTAAATTACCCCTAATGAGCTAGGACTTACCCATCCCACTCTATATATACTTTTAGTTATATAGATTAAATATTTAAGTATTTGTAGTTATGTTCGTAGACCCAGACAATACAAGGCTATGTACAAATATGACCATATTGACCAAACCCTTGTAGATCAACGGGTTATCCAATTCCGAGACCAAGTTGAACGACGCCTGAACGGCACCCTTGCTGAAGAAGAATTCCGCCCTCTCCGTCTACAGAATGGTCTTTACCATCAGCGCCATGCGTATATGCTGCGTATTGCTATTCCTTACGGCTTGTTAAGTGCTAAGCAATTACGCACCCTCGCTTTCATTGCTGACAAATATGATCGAGGCTATGGTCACTTCACAACCCGTCAAAACATTCAGTTCAATTGGGTGGAGCTAGAGCAGACTCCGGATATCTTGGCTGAATTGGCAAAAGTGGAGATGCATGCCATCCAAACATCAGGTAACTGTATTCGTAACATCACAAGCGATGCATTCGCAGGCGTTGCCGCAGATGAATACATCGATCCAAGACCCATTTGTGAATTACTCCGCCAATGGTCAACACTGCATCCGGAGTTCGCGCACTTGCCACGTAAATTTAAGTTTGCTGTCAATGGCGCTAAAGAAGATCGCACAGTTTTGCTTTGTCATGACGTGGGTATTGAACTCAAGAAAAACCCAGCTATAAATAATGGTGAATTAACTGCAGACATCTATGCAGGTGGCGGTATGGGTCGCACACCCATACTGGGATCATTAATTAAGCAAGGTCTACCATGGCAAGTTCTGCCGAGCTATTTGACCGCCCTCTTGCGGGTATATAACCGCTTTGGTAGGAGAGACAATCTCTATAAAGCTCGCATCAAGATTTTAGTGAAAGCTTTGGGTCCAGAAGAATTTGCTCGGCAGGTTGAAGGTGAATGGGTACAACTTCACGATGAAGCAAAACAGAGTAAAGATAATTTCACGCAAACTGAGTGGGAACGTGTTGCCAAGCACTTTACTAAGCCTGCATATCAAAAGTTCAATTCATTAAGCAAGGACGCAATCCTTGTCATCGCGCCTGAGACTGAAAGAGCTGCTTTTACTCGTTGGTTAGAGCGTAATGTCAAACCTCATCAAGTGCCAGGTTATACCAGCGTGATTCTGTCACTCAAGCCCCATGGCACTGTCGCCCCTGGTGATGCTACTAGCGCGCAGATGAATGCCATAGCCGACTTAGCAGACCAATACAGTTTTGGCGAATTACGCGTAACGCATGAGCAAAACTTAGTATTAGCCGATGTTGAACAAGCGCAATTACTCAATCTATGGCGCGCGGCCAAGAATCAGAATCTAGCCCTACCCAATATTGGATTGCTTACCGACATCATCGCTTGTCCTGGTGGCGACTTCTGCTCACTGGCTAATGCCAAGTCACTCCCCATTGCTAAAGCAATCCAAGAACGCTTTGATGATTTGGACTACTTATTTGATTTAGGTGATATCAGTTTAAATATTTCAGGATTTATTAATTCTTGCGGACATCATCACGTTGGCAACATTGGTGTACTTGGTGTTGATAAGGACGGCGAGGAGTGGTATCAAATTACCTTAGGCGGGGAGCAAGGCAATGATGCCACCATTGGCAAAGTGATTGGTCCATCTTTCTATGCCAACGAAATCCCTGATGTCATGACTAGTCTGATTAACACCTACGTTGAGCAACGCAAAAGTGATGAGCCATTTATTGAGACTTATCGTCGCCTGGGTGTTAATCCATTTAAAGAGGCTGCCTATAAGAAGAATGGTAAGCACTCCAAAGGAGCTCTAGCTTAATGATGAACCAGCAGATTATTTATTTCCCGAAAAATGGTAAACCTACAGTGATCGCCAATGAATGGCAAGTTTGGGATGGCGAGCGTGATGAAGGTGGCCTTTCAGATCTAGAGCATGGATTTCATAAAGTACTGGTTCCATTCCATTGATGGATTACACACCATCAGAATACCGATGTCATCGCACGCGCAAGCAAAGGTGAGATTGGTGTTTGGTTTGCTGCGGATGATGACATCCTCAAGCACGCTGACATGATTGAAGAAGATAAAAACCTCTGGCCAGTGGTGGGTGCACATTTTCCTATCTTTAGAGATGGCAGGAGTTTTAGTACTGCCGCCCTCCTCAGAGATCGCTTTCAGTGGCAAGGTGAAGTGAGAGCGATCGGGGATGTCTTGATTGATCAGCTCTTACAAGGCGCACGAGTAGGCTTTGATGCTTTTGAGTTACGTCATGATCAAAACCTCGATATTGGAATGAAGCAATTTGATCTCTACGGCGTGACAACACAAAACAGTTGGCGTGATACACGTAGCACTCAAGCAGCCATATAAGCCAGAGAGACCAAAGATACAACATGAGCAATTCGAATCAACTCGGCAAAGTATATTTAGTTGGCGCTGGACCAGGTGCAGCTGATCTCATCACCGTTCGCGGAGCCAAACTACTAGCCAAAGCAGATATTGTTTTTCATGATGCCCTGGTTGATCCAACAATGCTCGAGCTCTGTCCGCAAGCTATTAAAAAGCCTGTAGGCAAGCGTTGCGGAAAATTTTCTTCTGCGCAGCATTTCATTAACAAAAGATTGGTTGATGCTGCACAAAAATATCCAGTAATCGTTCGCCTCAAGGGTGGCGACCCCATGATGTTTGGTAGGGCTGATGAAGAGATACAAGCCTTAAAGCAAGTAGGAATTGCAGTGGAAGTAGTTCCTGGCATTACTGCAGCGCTGGCAGGTGCAGCCGCTATTCAGCAATCACTGACATTACGAGGTGTGAGCAGAAGTGTGGCTTTTGTTACTTTGGCACAAGCCAATGAAACTGAAAATACAAGCCAAGAAAGTACAATTGAGCCCTTGCAAAACCCCAATGCAGACACACTGGTGTATTACATGGGGCGTAAGGATGCCAGTAAAATTGCCAAGCAATTATTAGAAGGCAACTCTCAACACACCAATGAAACACCTGTTCACATACTAGAAGCAGTCAGCACCAAGAATGAGCGTCACTGGTCAAGTACTCTTGGTGAATTAGGTGATGGTAAGGCCGCTGCCTGGTTTAATAACACTTCACCCGCTCTGATTATGGTTGGTGAAGCCCTCAGGGAGAAGCTGCAATCCACAAATCAAGACGCCGAACAAATTAATAAAACAATGAGTGCATTACAGGGCTCTCGCACTAAAATCAATAATGGCCTGCAAGACAGCAGCATCCTCTCCGACAGCAGGCGTAGCGCCTAACTTAATCCCAGGAAACCGCTCCTGACAAGCTAACATTAACACCGGGAAATCATTACGCAAATGACCGCCCTGACCAAAAAAGATGGGCACTACCACCACCTCTGTGGCACCAGCAGACGCGTGAGAAGAAATTGCCTGCTCTAGGCTCGGCTGCATAAGCTCTAAGAAGGCGAGTTCCACTCGAACATTGGGGTACCGGGATTTCCAGAGGGCAGCCAAACGATCAAAAGGCTCACGCCAACGAGCATCACGGGCGCCATGGCCAAATAAGACGATCGCTTTCGTATTCATATTTGCGCAAACCTTTTAAACTATTGTTATTAACTACGTTAGCTTACCCTGAATTTAAGCGCTCCATACTCATAGATAAATGACAAATCTTCTTAGCCAAACTTGGTTCATCACCCTAATGGGCATCACTCTTATTGGCGCAGTCCTCTCTGCCGTCCATCATGCAGAGGTAATTGCACACAAAACGGGCGAACCCTACGGAACTCTCGTCCTCTCAATCAGCGTCACGATTATTGAGGTTTCTCTCATTATTGCAATGATGCTATCGGCTCATGATGGCTCTGAATTTATTGCCCGTGATGCTGTCTTTGCCACAGTCATGATCGTAGTTAATGCAGTGATTGGCCTATGCATTTTTATGGGCGGATTTAAACATCATGAGATGTCTTTCCGTAATGAAGGCACCAATTCAGCATTAGCCGTACTGACTGCTATGGCCACTTTTGTTCTAGTCATGCCTATGGTTACTGTTAGTACGCCTGGGCCTGATTTCACCAAGAGTCAACTTGTATTTGCAGGTATTGCTTGTTTCGCACTGTATATCGCCTTTTTATTCTTCCAGACAGTTAGCCATCGTGACTACTACCTTCCAAAGAAGGAGAATGAAAAAATAAACAGTGATACGCATGCTGATAAACCTAACAATCTCAAAACAGCTATCAGCGCAGCTCTGTTACTAATCTCACTCATCGTAGTGGTGGGACTGGCTGAAGCACTCAACCCAGCAATTGAAGCTGGAGTTAAAGCGGCAGGTGCGCCAAAGACCTTAGTAGGTATCGCCATTGCGATGCTGGTACTGCTGCCAGAAGGCTATGCAGCAGTTAGAGCTGCCAGAGCCAACAGACTGCAAAGTAGCTTGAACTTGGCGCTAGGATCGGCGTTAGCCAGCATTGGGCTCACCATTCCCACAGTAGCAACTATTGCCATTATTTTTGATCTACCGTTAAGCCTAGGCATCAGCAGTCTGAATATGGCCCTAATGTATCTATCCTTCTTTATTGGGGCGCTTACCCTATCGATTGGCAGAACTACCTTATTACAAGGCGTTGTACACCTAATTATTTTCTTTGAGTTCTTGTTTTTAAGCTTGGTGCCTTAAGATTCAAAACATGAAGGAATGCCTCGATAAATTAAGATTGCTCATCAAAGTCTGTAAATTTTATAATCAAGGAAATAAGGGGCTTCTATTCGTTTCTTTTCTTGAAACCTTGTCAACCCCCTTTTTTGGTGATGAGCAACAGTTTTTTATATTTAAAGTGCAGCGCTAAACATTGTTACTGAAGGCATGATGCCGAGAACAATACTTAAGAAATAGGCGTTATAGCACTCAAAATTTTGCAATGTAAGTGGAGATAAATTGACTAAAATATATTATTTAGCTTCTGATTGTGATCTTAGAGAATTTGAACTTGTTATTCAAGGAATTTTTCGAAAAGGCGGACCAATATCACAGAATGCACTAGTACAAAACGATTGCGTAGAATTAAAGTCTGACACTCAATAAGAGCTTGAAAATAATCGATGAAATCCTCCTTAAATAATCTTAGAAGTTTACAAATTCTGCGTATGATCGCAGCCACTAGCGTTGTTTATTACCACATTTATGCCCAGCCTAATTTCGGTTTATTTGGAGTAGATATTTTTTTTGTACTTAGCGGTTTTGTTATCGCACTAATTATTCAAGAACAGACGTCACCAAAACAATTTGCAATCAATCGAATCAGTCGTATCGTTCCAATTTATTGGATTCTAACTACCTTTCTTTTCCTTTTAATTTATATTTATCCACCCATAGTTCGAAAATCAACGGCAGAAACAGCCACTTTTCTTTTATATCTCAAATCACTTTTCTTTATTGCTTACTATGATGTTGGGCAAGTAAAGCCGCCACTTTTACGGGTAGGTTGGACCTTAAATTATGAGATGTTTTTTTATGTAAGCGTCTGGGCATCTTTACTCTTTTTTAAAAAACATGCCATTAAGACTATCTCCATAATTATTCTTGGCGCCTATATTGCACCACTATTAATAATTAATAGAAATCCTTTTTTTATAGAATTTTTTAGTAGTCATTACATCTTGGAGTTTTTACTGGGGATGCTGGTATTCCAGATTTATAAGATAGGGCACCTCTCAATTTATAGCAGATTCTGCCCATTTATAGCAATTGGCAGTTATACCTTGATGGCATTTATAGACGCAAATGAAATTCCCGGGAATCGCTTTCTATTTTTTGGCATACCTTCTGCAACACTTCTTCTAGCGATGCTGGGTAATGAGAATTTTTATGCGAAATCCTCGTCCAAGTTAATTCTTGCGCTGACGTTAATGGGTGATGCTAGTTATGCTACTTACTTATCGCATTTTTTCTTGGTCGAGGGCTTTAAGCGCATTACCTGTGAAAAACTTGGATTATTCGACTGCTATCACCTTCCAGGAGTTTTAGCCATCATTTTGACCTGCCTAATTATTGGCCAACTCCTTTATCTTCTGGTGGATAAGGCGGCACACCAAGAATGCAAGCGCTTGTTAAATTATTTATTTGGCAATAGTAAAAATTGAATTTTATAAAAATTAAGTTTAGATCCAGCTGTGGGTAGTTTATTTTTGCAAAATACACCATAAAAAAATATGCTCTCCTATTCTTGAATTTAATTCAAAAACATGTTTTTACTCCCCCATAATTACTGTGCAATATCCCCAAAATATTTAATCTACTAGGAATTACTATGATTTTTAATTTCAGAAGAGGGGCCTTGAGCAGAAAAAAGGGGAGTCATGGTAAATAATTATTCGAGCCCGATAAAGCCACCACCATAAAGAATCTATTACATCAAAATCTCACATTACAAAATGGGGCAGCATTACAGTCTGGCAATCATATGGCGACATAATCACTAAAACAGAAATTAAGGCACTGACGTTACCCATGAAATTTAATCAGCATAAAAAATCAACCGGTCCATATGATGGTAACCAAGAATTGCTAAGCTGAATCGGCTACACTCCATCAGGTATTACAAAACCACACACATCTATATTAATATATTCGCTGGGCAAAATTGGACATAGTGTTTGCCTAAAGTTCAACTATTACAGGAAAGTATGCAACACTATTCATGTTTAACTATCTGCAATAATTATGCGAGCACTTTAATTTTTTACGGCGACTAAGATCATCGACTTCCACAAAAAAGGAAGCCTCCCTACACCGTAAAAAGAAATAAGTCTAAACCCATGCCCCTCAAAAAGAGTAGAAAGTGTATTTTTGCTCCAAAACTTTATATGGCCTCCATGCCAAAGTGGCGTATGGTGAGCATCCCATTTATTTAATAGCGATAAAGCAAGATTTTTAAGGTAGCCATGATATGGCGTACTTACTATTAGATAACCATTTTTTTTAAGCAACTGCTGTGAAAAAATAGGGAGGAGGTGTGGGCTATATAAATGCTCTATTACCTCGGTGGAAACTACTGCGTCAAAGGAATCCTCCTGGTTTAAGATTTGACTTGGGTTTTCTTCAATACCCAAGTTATAGAAGCTTATATTTGGATATGATTTATTTGATATATCAAAGCCTTGAGCATCACGCTCTATTCCAACAACCTCAAAACCTTCTTTATTTAAAACGCCACACAAGGAGCCATTACCACTTCCAATGTCAGCAACACGCTTTACTTTAAGAAATTTTAATATTTCGAGTATCTTGGGAGTGATGTAACTAGAAGAATTGGGTCCAGCTGAATTGTCCCAGCCATAATTAGATACATTTTGATTACTCATATTGTTGACGTCTTTTTACACAATAAAATTATCTGTCATTTTACTCTCACAGAGAATTAGTGGAAATAAACCCAGTTTTTATGGTGATGCTTTTTTAACAAGAAAGGAGTACAGTACACATGCTGTACAGATTGATTGCTTTCAATGACAACTCTAGTTAAGGCATGATTTTCATCCAAATGGCTGTCAAGTAGTTGCGAGTACTTATGGAACTAACAACTCGCAGCAACATTAATTAATTTCTCATAGTGTATTAACTTGAAAATTTATCGCACTGTAAATAACCGTATAATTATTTATATTTTCTATTAACTGCTATGTAGTTAGTTGTAGAAAAATATTCGTCTGCGATCTTATATTTTTTTATGCTTTGAATGCCGAATGGAGTGATTCTAAATAGATCAAAGTTATGATCTTTAAAATAATTCCAGAAATCTTGAAAATAAGTTCTTGTATCAATATTGCAACCTCCAAACTCAAACTGTATAACGTTGGTTGAGAATATGGCTTTACCAAAGCCGTTCAAAGCAGCAAGTTCATATCCTTCAATGTCCATTTTCACAATATCTAAAATTCGATTGTTGAGATTAGCATTCCAAAAATCCTCAAATCGAATTGTCTTTACCGGTTCCTTTATATTGAAATCAATATTAAAATAATCCAGTTTTCGCTGTATCAAACTTCCTAAGCCAGATCCTTCCTCGTCAGAAAATAATGTTCCTTCACCAGTATTATCAGAAACAGCCAGTGGGATAATCGTTATTTTTTTATCATTAGCGAATCGCTGATTTAATTTTTTGATATTGGTTGCGGAAGGTTCAAATGTAAAAATTTCAACATTTGGATTACGCCTCCTTATTTCTGCCGTATATTCACCAATATTACCTCCAATATCTATAGCAAGTGCAGGACTTCTGCCAAGATGCTTGAGGACTAGGTCATTCTCTTGTTTTATGCTTGAAGTGCCATATCCTTTGCCTTGTACATAAGCGGCAACGATTTCAGCAATGCATGCCAAGTTAAATAATGGCCTAGCTATTGTATTGTGTATCCGCTCCATTGATATCCTCTTTTACTGATAATCTAATTATTATATGCACATCAACTGCATGATAGAAAGAATTGATAAAAAATTACGTTAGATATTTCTTGCAATACCAAAATGTAATACGAATTACATATTTTAATTGCGAAATTAAAAAAACCAAATATATTGCGATACAGAGCTATAAAATTAATTATGTTAATTTTTATACTAAAAAATAACATACTGTAATCGAACAAGAATTACAATAGCATTAGCTAGAAAGATAATGCGTCATTTAATTTTAATCACAAATCAACCATTCAGTCGAACTGATAAATTGTCGTAGTATCTTTTCAATGCATCATTTAAGTGGATTTTTATTTCGCTCATAAAACAGAAAGTTATGAGTTCCAAGGCTATCAATTTGCGTTTCAATAATCTTCAGAATTTCTTCTTTTGTTATCTTACGCAGTTTATTATCCGCCGTAATAGACTCATATCCCCTATCCCAAAACTTTTCAAAAGTTTCTAGGATAAATGGATTTATCTTAAAGCCTTCTGGCTGGTGCTCCTCCCCGCTAATTTCAACAAGCCAAATAGGTTTAGGATTCATACTAAGTAATTTTGATGCTCCCTCCAACATCATATTTTCAGATCCTTCAATATCAACTATTACGAGAATATTTTCACCATCAAATCTGTCACCCAATACATTATTTAATGTTAAACAAGGAACCAAAGATGAATATCGCTCTGATGTACCGGCCCAACCCTTTATAAGCGAAGCGCCGGTTCCACCACCATATATTTCAATGATGTTCGTTTTATCACTCAATGCAACTGGAAATATTTCACAATTTTCTTGCCAACCATTTGCTTTAATGTTGCGCATCAAATACTTGAGGTTAGTTTGTATAGGCTCAAAAGCAAGCACCCTCTTATTGCTAGATAAAGCTTGGCAGACATAATAGCCAATATTTGCACCAACATTTATTACGTAATCAACTTTTGGGAATAAACTTTTTATTAGATCCGTCTCAATGGGCTCAAACAATCCTTGCTCCATTTGTTCATTTCCATTAAATTTAAAACCTAACTTAGACATTTTTGGCTCTTTAAATAAAGCTCTTGAATCACGGATTTGACGATATTTTCTAGCGATGCTCGGAAACCTTTCAACCAAAGGTTTAACCATTTTTTTCACCAACTTCTTTGGCATTACTAACCCCATTTTTTAATGTTCACAAATTAATATAACAGCACTATCTATCTATAGAAAGCTAAAAAAGCCACATGAAGCATTCTGATACATCGATCAATAATATTTAGTTTCAAAAATAAGTCTAATTTACAGTAATATTTTTGTACGAAGCCAAAATACTACAAATTAGAATAATAATGCAATATTTAAATTTCTATATTTCTTAAATGTTTACCTACATATACAATAAGCAGTATAAGAAAAATTAACTCAGGTGAAAAATTGATCATTAGCGTACTCAAGGGAGGATTAGGCAATCAGCTATTCCAATTTGCCGCAGGTAAAAGTCTTTCTCTTTATAATGAAGTTGATCATGAGCTAGATACTACGCATTTTGAGAGAATAGAATCTAAAACAACTCAACGAAATTTAGATATTTATGACTTTAAAATATCATCAAAAATTGTTTCTGATGCTAACCTCTTAAAACTAAAACCAAATACTATAAAAAAAGTACTGTTACGAATTAATAACCAACTTTTTAAGAAATATTATTTAAATTGGGACCATAGATTTTTTGATGGGAGGGAAACTTACCTTGATGGATACTTTCAATCAGAAAAATATTTTTTATGGTGTGAACACGATATCAGGAGGGAATTAATCCTAAGGGATGAGCTTCTGTCCGAAATTGTTGATATAAAAGATCAGATTAATCAAACACATAATGCAGTGAGTTTGCACATTAGACGTGGGGACTATGTCATGAATCCGAAAAATCGCCATTTATATGATGTGTGTAATAGCGACTATTACGGCAAGGCAATTAAATACATTAGGGATAGGATAGAAAATCCGACTTTTTTTATTTTCTCTGATGAAATTAATATTTTTAAAAATATTCTCAAATCTAATGAACGTTTTATACCAATCTCTTCGATGCTGACAAAAAATAATAAGAAACTAAAACCATCTCAGGAATTATTTTTAATGTCATTATGCAAAAATCATATAATAGCAAATAGTTCTTTCAGTTGGTGGGGTGCTTATTTGAATGCAAATAATAATAAAACTGTAATAGCACCAAATCCTTGGAATAGAAGTAAATTCTATAGACAAACTGATATAGTTCCTTTGAATTGGATTAAGTTAGAAACTGAAAAATAATGTTTGATCACGGCAGCAAGAATATAAAAAATTATGCAGACGTTAGTGTCATTATTCCTTGCTTTAACGCCTCAGATAGTTTGCTGCGTGCCTGCGAATCAATCTTAAGTCAATCACTATTGCCTACGGAATTGATTCTGATTGATGATGCAAGCAATGATGGGGGAAGAACTAGTGTTTTAATTTCATCCATCTTGGATAAATTTTCAAAAGACACAAATATCCTTTGTAAATCTAAATTTCTTGATGTCAATGTTGGACCGGGCGTAGCTAGAAATATTGGATGGGAGATGGCAAGTTGCCAATTTTTAGCCTTTTTAGATGCCGACGATACATGGCACCCAAAAAAAATTGAATTTCAGTACGCCATTATGCGAGCAAACTCACATCTAGACTTGACTTGTCACTATTCAGTCAAAAATGAGAAATACCAAAACATTCTTAATTCAAATATTGATTTATTCCCGCTATTTTTTTTAAAAATGCTTTTTAAAAACTTTATTGAAACTAGATCAGTAATGCTCAAAAGATCAATTCCAATTAGATTTGAGAAGCATACTAGATTTGCCGAAGACTATAGACTCTGGCTTGATATGATTGGCAATGGATCCATTGCGTGCTTAATACCCGCTCAATTGGGTAGTACATATAGAAATAGCTATAGTCCAGGAGGTCAAAGTTCCAATCTAATAAAAATGGAACAATCTGAACTTAGAATCTATTACGGCTTATATAAAAATTCAAAAATTAACTTTTTGATTTTTATTGCCTCTGCTTCTTTATCTATTTTAAAATTCTTGCTTAGGCTAATTAGATCAGTTAGTTTTTAAAAAAACGTATTCTTCATCACGTTAAATATTCTTATATGCCTATGGAAAAGAAAAAAAAGCTCGCAATAATCTCCGCCACACCACTTACCTTGCAATGCTTTTTAACAGCTCACATTTCATTGCTTAGGAACAAAGTTGAAATTAGCCTGATTTTCAACAATGACTTAGATCGGGATATTGCTCCTTTAGAGATTCCAGTAAAAAAAATCCACGCACCTATAGAAAGAAAAATTTCTCTCTTACGAGATTTTTATGCGCTAATCTGCTTAATCAATATTTTAAAAAAAGAAAAATATGACATGGTGATCACTGTTGCACCTAAAGCAGGATTACTAGGAATATCTGCTGGTTACTTTAGTTGTACACCAATAAGATTGCATATTTTTCAGGGGGAGATTTGGGCATCAGCAACAGGTTTTTATCGCTCAATCCTTCGTCTGATGGATAAAATCACATCTTCACTATCTACTAATATATTGGCAGTATCAGCATCTGAAAAACAATTTTTAATAAAAGAGAAGGTATCCACTTCTCAAAAGATAACTGTTCTAGGTAATGGATCAATTGCTGGAGTAGACATCAATAGATTTTTTCCAGATGAAGTCCAGCGTACAGAAACACGAACAAAGATCGGTATACCATCAACTGCAACTGTGATTATTTTTGTAGGCAGAATGGTTGTAGACAAAGGTATAACAGAATTATTTCAAGCATTTTCCATAGCAAAAGGTCATCTTCCTAATTTATATCTACTACTTGTTGGTTCAGATGAGGGAAATATTTTAGAGGAGAAAATATTCGAGTATTCCCATATTAAAAATTTCGTTAAAATATGCAAATTTACCCCCAATGTTGAGCGCTATCTAAATGCCTCAGATTTTTTATGTCTACCCAGCTATCGTGAGGGATTTCCGATTTCAATTTTGGAATCAGCTGCAGTAGGTATTCCCGCAATTGGATCTGATATTTATGGGATCTCAGATGCAATATTAGATCAAGAAACAGGGCTACTAGTCCCCCCGAATAATAGTCAATTGCTTTCTGAGGCAATAATTCGACTTGCATTGAACAAAAGTCTTAGAAATACACTCGGAAGTGCTGCAGCAGCAAGAGTGAGAGAAAAATTTAAGGAAAAAGAGGTGGTCAACAGATATGCAAGCCATATCCTTACTATCTTGAATAATAAACCCAACAACTATCTAAACGGATTTGTTAAAAGAGCCATAGATTTTTTGTTATCAGTATGCGCCTTAATTACTCTATCTTTACCGATGCTAATGATTTACGTAATAGTCTGCTGCTGCTCCGAAGGCGGTGGTATTTATTTTTCAAAACGATTAGGAAGAAATAACAAACCTTTCTACATGGCTAAATTTAGAACCATGAAAATAGGAACTCCTATAGTTGGATCTGATAAACTAACAAATCCTGAAATATATTTTACCCCATTTGGAAGGATATTAAGGAAGACTAGTCTGGATGAATTACCTCAGCTGTGGAATATCCTTAAGGGTGATATGAGCATAATAGGGCCAAGACCCGCATTATTCAATCAGGATAAATTGATTGAACTCCGAAATATTTCGGGCTTACACATCTTGAGGCCCGGATTAACGGGCTGGGCCCAAATAAATGGCAGAGATCTTATTTCTGATGAAACAAAAGTACAGCTTGATAAAGAGTATATGAGTTACTCTAGCCTGTTTTTTGATTTAAAGATTTTGTTAAAAACTATACTTTATGTTTTTAAAGGCAAGGGTGTTACCCATTGATATTAAAAAATAAATTAATCAAAAATACTTTAGAACTTTCTCGTAGTTCAAAGCGACTAATAGCAATAGCAGTTGATATCGCTATTTGTTTACTTACAGTATGGCTTGCATTCTATTTGAGATTAGGTATATGGGTCAGCTTATTCCAGGATCAGCTTACGACTGAACTTTTAATCAAATCAAAATATGCTGCAATAGCCTCAATTATTATTGCGTTGCCAATTTTTAGTGCATTTGGTTTGTACCGAGCTATATTTCGATATTCCGGATGGCCAGCAATGCGCACCATTTCAATTGCTATGGGAGTTTATTCATTATTTTATGCACTAATTTTCACTACTATCGGCATACCTGGAGTCCCAAGAACAATTGGGCTAATACAACCTCTTTTACTATTTTTTTTAGTTGGCCTTTCTCGTGCTTTTATTAGTTTCTTTTTAAGCGACCAATATAGAAGAGTAACCAATATTCAAGACCTTAAAAAAGCTTATATTTATGGAGCTGGTGAAACCGGGCGAATGCTTGCTCGAGTACTTCATAATAATCAAATTGTTCAGATATTAGGATTCATTGACGATAATCCATCTCTAGAGGGCGGTATATTGGATGGCATTAAAATATATGGTTCAAGTAAATTTAGGATTTTAATTGAACAAAATAAAATAACCGATATCTACATTGCCATACCATCCGCTTTGAGGGATAAAAAAAATGAAATAATTAATCAATTAGAAGATCTTAATATTGCAATAAAAACAGTCCCCTCAATAAGCAATTTATCAGAAGCAAAACTCACTACAAATGATATTCTCGAGCTAGAAATAGAAGATGTATTGGGAAGAAATTTTGTTGAACCCAATCTTTCACTTCTTAAAAAAAACATCACTGGCCGAGATATTTTAGTTAGCGGTGCTGGCGGATCAATAGGAAGTGAATTGTGCCGACAAATAATAGCGTTAAAACCAAAAACATTAGTAATGCTAGATCACAGTGAATTTGCTCTTTATAAAATTGAAGAGGAATTAAAAAATCTTATTCAACCTATAGCCGAGGATCAACCATTATTAATTGGAATATTGGCATCAGTTCAAAATCAAATTAAGCTACAAAAGATCATTAGCAAATATCAACCTCACATCATATTTCATGCTGCAGCCTACAAACATGTTCCCATTGTTGAGAAAAACCCTGAGGAGGGTCTTCTAAATAATACTTATGGTACATACAATATTGCTAAGATTGCTCAAGATCTTAAAATTAAGAATTTCGTTTTAATTAGTACCGATAAAGCTGTGCGCCCAACTAATATCATGGGAGCAAGCAAGCGATTGGCCGAGATGATTATTCAAGCCTTATCACACGATACAGCCATGAAAAATGAAACTATTTTTTCAATTGTTCGGTTCGGTAATGTTCTTGACTCATCCGGATCTGTGGTTCCATTATTTCGAAAGCAGATTCAATGTGGAGGCCCTATCACCTTGACTCACACAGAAGTTACTAGATATTTTATGTTGCTACCTGAAGCAGCGCAACTTGTGATCCAATCATCTTCAATGGCAACTGGAGGTGAGGTTTTTGTATTAGATATGGGTAAACCAGTCAAAATATTTGATTTAGCAAAAAAAATGATTAGATTTTCTGGCCTTAGATTGCGTGATGAACTTAATCCAAGTGGAGATATCGAAATTAATGTAACAGGTTTACGTCATGGTGAAAAATTACATGAAGAAATTTTTATAGGAAATAACCCAGTAGTGACCCAGCATCCAGGCATCCTAAAGGCTAGCGAGCATTACATTAGCCTAAAGTTAATTACTGATATCTTAGAGGATATTAGAAAACTTCTCATCAATAATGATATTGATGAGGTGAAAAAATTATTAGGGAAGTTAACAGATGGTAAGTTTGATTAAAGTTATATCAGAAATAAAAGAAACTACCATTTATAAATATTAAAACCTCTAATTCGTATTCTTAGCTTTAGTAATATTCTAATTGTTCTTGTAATAATATAATTTATATAAAATCCACTTGAAATTCTATCCCATATATAGAAAATTTTGATTACTAATAGAGGAGTATTTTTTTTAGATGATTTTTTATGATTTAGTGAAATAAATTCCTCAACAATTGACAGCAGACTTCTTGCTGAACAATCTAATGTATGTTGCTCAAGGATAAAGCTTCTAGGACTAAAGCCAACTAATCCCTTTTCGATTTGCTCAATTCCAAATTTAATATTAAGAATTGAATTAATCTTTAAGCCGCAGTTACTCGAGAAGTAGGGAGCCGAAGTTGCAACAATTTCATTAAATGCTACTGGGAAATTTGGTGCAATATTAATGCTCTTATCCAAATAGTTATCATTTATATGCTCGCAATCCAAAACTAATAAAGGTAGGTCCATAGATAGCGCCTCCATCAATGCGATACCTTGGCTTTCCGTTCCTGAAATCCAAATTCCGAAATAAGCTTCATTCAAGGCTTCGAGGTATTCTACTTCCGAATACTTGCCGTACTCAAAAATTTTATACTCATAGCCTCTAGTAATAAGAGTGCTCAACACAGCCTGTAGATCAGATTGCCTCCGATTTTTAAAATAAATTAGGACATTTTTTTTTGTAGGTGAGTTTATTTTCGGTGAGAATAAATCTGTATCAATACCCGCTGCCCAGGTTTTGATTCTATATTTACGAAATTCCAAACAATTAATCCATGCAACGCGTACCCAGTCTGATGGCGCCAAGAAAATTGATCCTGGAGCTGGACTTTTATTTTTAAATGGAAATTCTGTTGGCGCTACAACAAGATTCGGACCAAAAATAATTGGTTTTTGCATTAATACCGCGTATGAATAAGAAAATAAATCATCATGAACCCAGTTTATTTCATGATTATTAATATCTTCATTTATTGAAACTGTTACCCCTAATTTCTGAAGCCCAAATATAGTATTTTGTACAACTTTTGAAGGCCCTGAAATATCTTCACCCAAAAAAGATAGGGATAAAATATTTATATTTATATTTATCTTGCTTTGCATTTATGTTTCTAATTTTTTATGATTTTTCTTAAGAATTCTTTTGTTGAGTACAGCAGTGAATTTCTCAAGCTTAATTTTCTACCATGCAAAAAGACAGGCAGATTAGGCATGAGATTTTGCAATCTAATCCAATTTCCATGATTTAAAATATTATCTACTTCGTACTTAAAAGCCTCATCAAGCTTAGAGAGATCAAACCCATTCCAAATTCTATAGCGAATTTGTATTACTGTTCTCTCTATTGCTTGCAGATTGCCAGCTGTGCTCAGCCCCTTCTTTTCATTTAAAAAATATCCAAGAAAACCATCCACCTTCACCCCTTGTGACACCATAGAGAGTCTGACTGTGTAGTCAAAATCTCCTCCCGAATAAAATTGCTCATCAAAAAATCCCACCTCATCTAATAAACTTCTTCTAAACATAAAAAAAGGCCCTCCAATAGATCCTGATGTACCATGTTTTCGACTCCATTGGGGAGGATTAATATATTCGCTAACCTCACCCCCATATTGCCTAGTTATGCCAAAATCACCATAACTCCAACCAATCAATGCATTGCACTCTAATGCAATAGCCAAAATTTCTAATGATTTTGGAGTTCTAAGATCATCAACATTCCATGTTGTTATATATTTTCCTTTTGACGCTAATATTCCAGCGTTGAGGCTGGAATACATGCTTTCCCGAGCTCGTTGTAAATGAATGATTTTGATTTTATCTTTATATCTACTAATTATTTTAAGCTCAGTCTGAAGTGGGTCATTATGTATGATTACTAATTCAGTTTTTTTGGCCCATGATTGCAGCAAAAAATTTTCCAGATATCCCTCTAAAAAATCTTCACCTTTATATACAGATAGTAGGACTGTTATCAGAGGGACAATTGGATTACCAATTATTGTTGCAGAATTAATCACGATTAATTTAGGGTGATATAGTTATTTTTTTTATAACTTTGTGCAAGATCTATTTTTTTCACAAATACATTTGCCTGTATATTTAATGCAGGCGCAAGCGAATTACCTCCAGAATACAAACAATAATACTTATTACAGGATATTAAATAACCACAATACTCAGTAATTGTTTTTGGTAGACTTATTTTTTCAAATTCATCAAAAAAACTTCCGCAATAATTTCTAGGCTCAGTCAAAACTATTAAATTCTTTTCATATCTTGATAAATAAAAAACAATTTTCTCAAAGTCTGGAGTATCTCGATTCGAAAGGCTCGATAGATCAACATACACCTTACCCAAGAGTTTTTGCTCTAATAAAAATTTACTTTTATCAATATACAAAAGTGGGCTCCGCCCCCTTATGTAGTCATCATGATTAAATAATATTTCAATGCCATCTACAAAATTACCATCTTGGGGTCTTATACCCGAATGGCTCCATCCCTCCCCATCAATAAAGCCACTTATATAGGGATTACTTTGCCAAATAAGTTCCTTCATCCCCTCAAACCTATACTTTGATTGATTCGATATATATATATATTGAAATATTTTATTTTTGATCAAAAACTCTGGCAATGTAGAATAGAACAGATGATCTCCAAGGCCGGGATATCGGATTTTAATTACAAGTGTGTCACCAAACCTTTGCTTAACCAAAATACCAAATGAGTCCATTAGATCCGGTATATGAATTTTGGAATAGCCCTCCCTAATCCTGATTGTTCCAAAATAACGTAAAAAGCTGCATTTTTTTAGTACTAGAAATAAACCTAATAATAGAAGCTTTTTTTTACTTAAGAAGTTTAGAAATTGCATATCTCACTTTGTAGAATCTACCAGATAAATTCCAAAATAAACCCTGTACCGGACTTAATGGATATTGTTGTAGGTTTTCTGACATAACATCCCCACCGATATATTCGCCTTCTATACCTTTTCGATAGCCGCTATCTGGTATGTCTAGGAAATTGATCTTCCAACCCGGCAATCGCTCTATCCACCATCTCTTATTTCTCACATGCCAGAGATTAATATCAATATTTTTATCGTATGGTTCGTAGAAATAAAACTTGCTACCCATGGTCGCCATATTATTTAGAGCATCTAAAAAAAAACTTACATGAGTATTGTCAATATGGCTTAGTACAGCTGATGTTGTAACAAGAAAAGATCCGCCGTTAAGTTTTATTTGGTCAAGACCTTCAATCATGCCCTCATTAATAAAAATAATCTTTGGATTTTTTTTTGTTATCTCTTTAGCTATTTGAATTGCCGCATTTGATGGTTCAACAGCATACACGCAATCAAAAAAATTACATGCCTTATCTACCAGAAAACCTCCACCACTTCCTAAATCAATGTGAATTCGAATATTGCCACTAGCCTTCTCAAATATTTTCTTAAAACCCATAGTTTCAAAAAGATTTATTGAGTCATTTTTTGCATACTCTACTACATGCCATTGCAAGTCACTGGTAGATTCATACTGTTTATTATGCTCAATAAAGCTCTCTTGATTTAAATTCTTCATATTAGTCCATTTTCATTTAATTTCTTAGCCATGAAACTATTTTATTTGGCCCTTTGGTCAACAAAAGCATAAAGAAATCTAGCCTCCAAAATGCATAAAATTGAGTTTTCCTAACCCACCAGTGAGCTATTTTAGTACTCAGATCTCTACGATCATAAATTTCTTCACTGGGAATATCATCCAATCCAATAGCTTTTGCCTCCAAGCGTTTAGACTCCCAGTTTATATACCAGATATTAATATTCTCGTAATATTTTGCACCATTTTTCTTGAAGTTCCTTAGAACCTCTCTGTCACGCCAATTTAATAAAGTACTTGGGTATTCATCTAAAAGATTTATTCCCTTATCAATCCATGGGGCAATATGAGATGAATCAATTTTATCTAATTTTAAATTCTTATTATCAAAAATTATGGAATACATTTTATTTATGTGCTCCACGCTTTTTTTGGGGAAATGATTTCTTTCGTAAACCTGGTATAAAGCCTGCTTACTCAGCTCATTACCCTTATTAATAAACTGATAATGAAGAACAGACAAATTTTTAATATAAATTTTATTCTTTAGAAATACTTCAGGAACTCTGGGCCCATGAAAAATTGGTCCATCAAATTTAGCCATTCTGTCATCACAATAACCAAACCAACAAGAATTATTTGACCAGGGACTATCGTCATTTCTATACAGATTAGGCTTATCCCACATCGTAATCCATGGCATCATGATTGCATTTCCAGGGCTACCAGCTTCTAAAATTTTTTCTCTATTTTCGTTTTTTAGTATCTCAGCACTCATTACCTCATCTGCATGAAGCTCAAAAATAATATTCTTTCCATCAAAAGATCTCGCTAGGTCAAGCTGATAATTCCTTAAGTCTGGCGTGTTGAAAGAAAATTTTGGTCTGTCACGAATAATTGTTACATTGGTTAAATCTGCCAACTTATCATATATGTCATGTGAGCCATCATCACTGCTTTCGTCGGCAACAAAAACATGATCTGCCCAAGCAGCCAGGGTTCGTATTGATTTTTCGATAAACCAACCATCATTTTTAACTGGAATCGTTGCAATTATTTTCAATTAACTACAAAATGAACCATCAAGTTCTTTTTGTCCTATTATAAAATTGTTGAAGTTTTAGTATAAATTCTGGTCCTGATTTACCCAAAATAATAGAAGATAGTCGCTGTAGATGTTTGATTCCATAGTATCTGACTAAAAATAAATAATTTATCGATACCGGAGAACTTATCACTCTCTTGTTGGTTTTTAAAGGAGTCATCCGCATCTCTTTTACAAGATCAATAAGTATTGACTCAAATTTCTTTACAATTTGGGGGAAAGAATATTTAGAAACCGCTTCCGAATACCCAAGAATACCAATATCCTTAGCTGACTGCATATCTGAAACCCATCTTTCAAGAATTGCAGTATATTCCCCTTCATCAGCAACAACAATTCCCCCTCTTCCCATAGTTTCGATATGGGCATTCCACTGAGCCCTATGAGAAATTATAGGAATTCTATGCATCATCGCCTCTTGTATTACACGCCCCAATGTTTCACCATCTGCTCTTGCATGGGTATAAATATTAATTGTATTTAAAAATTTACTTACGTCATTAATTTCAGATTCATACGGAAGTTGATGAAAATTCCGAAGTCCTATTTTTTTTGCATGCTCTAGATAAAGTGGTGATCCACCTAAAATTAAGAAGTATATTTCTTTCTCAGTATTTTTTTCTATGTTACGCAGCGCATTTAATGACATCGGTGAAAATATGCTGTCTTCTGGTCTTTGATGCATTCCACATACAATCGCTTCAGATGGTATTGAAAGCTTAGATCTCAAATTCTCATTGGTCGCAGGCTCTGATACTGGTACATACATTACTAAAGATTTAAATGGTTCCCCACCATTTTTAATAAATAACTCTCTACAGAGGGGCGATATTGCGAGAGATTTTACTAAATTTGGGCTGCTATCCACAGTTCCAAATACATTCCACTCTACTACAGGCACATCAAGATACATGAATGGAAATTCACTTCTGCCACTTTTCCACGTAAATACAAAGTCAGTATCAAATTTTTCAAATATCTCAAAAAAGTTTGTATTAATCCATGGCAATGTTGGATCTGGTACAAATCTTTTCGCAACATTAAATTGCACCGATGTCACTCCTCCCTTTTGCAATTTTTCCACCTCTCTCTCTACGTCGTATTGAGAAGCTTGTATATGTTTAAAGTTAGAGAATAAATCTTTTCCTGGATGGCACCAAAAATAGTTCACATTAAATTGGTTCTTATCCAAGGCAATTGCTAAGTCAATTAATGACCTATATGAAATTCCGCCATATTGAACAATTGATAGATTTATTTTTTTCAAACAATATTCTCTGAACGAAACAGCTTATCGCATTCTAAAATTATCCCCTCAGCAGAGGAGTAGTTTGGTTGATAGCCAAAATTTTGGGCTTCCTTCATTAAGGAGTAATAGTTTGATTTATTGGTATAAATGGATTGCCTATTGTCAGAATTTGCCATGTGGAAACTTAAGCGATATCTGTCTCGAAGCAATTTTAACAAATCGATTTTTTCTATAGGGGCTTTAGAATAACAATCTACCACAGTATTAATCGCAGGAGATTCGATAATACGATCTATGATTTGACAAAAGTCACTAGGGTGTATGTAATCTCTCACCATCCTATCTGGCGTTACATTCAGTGTTTTATGATTCCTGATTGCATTGCATATTTCTGACATAAAAAAGTGAGCCTTTGAGTCATACTCTGCACTAAAGTAACTAAAAACTCTTAGATCTACAATTGCATAATTTGGCATTAATCTATGCATATTCTCGCAAACTATTTTTGAGGTTGCATAGTTAGAAATATTATCTTTACTAGATAATTCCTGTATTGCTTTTCCACTACTTGGCACAGGTTCTAAAAAATTTTCTCCATAAACTGCCCCACTACTGATGTATATGTATTTGCATTGATATCTATTGGAAATGTAGTCCAGAATCATACTGTCATACTGCTCTGCAACTGCTACCAAATCATCTTCTGACGCTTTGATTTTCATGGGGCAACCTAGTCCAATGAAATTGATTATGACGTCATAAGATTTTTCTTTGTCAAAATTTGTGTACTGCATGCATCTTATTTTTGCATCCTGATTTTTATTAAAATGAATTTTTAATAAGCTGCCATCATTCCTAGAATACAAGTCTATTTTAAGGTTGTCCTTCTCAATTAAATGACTAATTACATCAGAAGCGATATTACTTGTTGAACCAAAAATTGCTATCTTCATTCTTTCTCTTTTCAACCTTCTGAGCCTAATCCACCTAATCTCTCGAGCTGATCTTGTGTTCCTACCAATCCACAAACAACGGGATCTAACGCATGAATTTTGACTCTGGCTCTCAGTTGAGGATGTTGTCCTAAAGATTCTAAAATCCATGACCCAAACCCACCATCAATTAGATGGTCTTCATAAATCTCAACTTGGGTGTACTTAGAAACCCATTCTGCCTGCTTATCCTTGGTTGACATTCCCCAAAGTGGCATGCTGAAAATATCAACACTGCTGTCTTTACTATACATACCAAGAACTATTGCTAAAGCACCCCCAGTAGCAAGTATTGCTTTATTTGCTTTGTTGATTGAATTAATTCTTATTGGTCTCCATGTGCCAGGGTTTATTGCATTAATGGATGTGCAGTCTACTTTTTCGCCTCTAGATTTCCCAAGTCTTAGATAAGAAGGCTGAGGATTATCAATCAGGTACTTTAAGCACTGTTTGGTCTCGTCACCATCTCCTGGGGAGGCTATCATCATATTTGGCATAGACCTCATAAATGCATAGTCCTGCACTGCATGATGCGAATATCCAGACTGCCCATACATTAGACCACCGCCTACACTGACAATCGTTACAGGAAGATGGTGATAATCAACATCGTTTCTTATTTGCTCTGCACAACGAAAGATAGGAAAATTAGCAATGGAGTAAACAAAAACATGATTTCCTTCAGATGCCAACCCGGCAGCAATGCTTGCCATAGACTGTTCGGCCACCCCTGCATTAATAAATCGCTCTTTAAATTGATCTTGAAATTTCTCTACAACTGAATATCCAACATCACCAACAATCAAATACACGTTTTTTTGAATAGCAGCCACTTTACATAATTCATCGATAAAGGAGGCTCTCATGCTACATTCTCAATCTGGGCTATTGCATCCTTCAATTGCAGAGGGCTGGGTGACTTGTAATGCCACTCTACCTTATTTTCCATAAAGTCGACCCCTTTACCTTTGACTGTTTTGCAAATAATCATGAGGGGTTTATCATCATCGCTCTTCATAAGCAATGCATTACGTATCTCATCGTGACTATGTCCATCTATCGTCACAACTCTCCAGTTAAAAGCCTCCATCTTCCTATCCATCGGAAAAGTATTGAGAGTTTCGGCAATCGTTGTAAAGCTTTGTAAATTATTATTATCTACGATAGCTACTAAATTCCCTAAGGCATGATGACTTGCAAAGAGAAATGACTCCCAATTACTACCCTCTCCCAACTCTCCATCACTCATCAAAACAAATGTTTTCCATTTCTGACCTTGATTTTTTGCATGCAAAGCTTTTCCAATCCCAAATGGAAGACCGTGCCCGAGAGAGCCTGTCGAAAACTCAACACCAGGAACTTTATGACTTACGTGGTTCATTAGGATTGATCCATCTTCGCCGTAAGTGTTTAATAACTCTTTATCAAAAAAGCCAGAAGCCGCAAGTGCTGAGTAAAGAGCCACTGTTGCATGGCCTTTGCTTAAAATGAAACGATCCCTATTATCCCAATTGGGATCATTTGCCTTGAACCTCATTACATCAGCATACAAAACTGCCAAGATATCTGCTATGGATAATGCGCTACCTATATGGGATGCATTCGCCTGACTAACCATCTCAAGGGACTTTTTTCGAATATAAGAAGCTAACTCTTTCGATATCATGTCAGTTTTTTTAAAAATTGATGCCCAAAAAAGATTCAATTTTTCCAGCCACGAAATCAAGCATCTCCTCTGAAATGCCTGGATATATACCCAGCCAAAAGGTGTTGTTCATAATAATATTTGTATTGACTAGCTCGCCAGAGACCCTATAGTTTCTTCCTTCCATATAGGGCTGACATATTAGATTTCCTGCAAACAGCATTCTTGAGCCAATCTTCTGCTGGTCTAAGTAGGTCAGCAAGTCGGTGCGATTAACCGGGCAATCTGTTTTTAATGTAATGGCAAAACCAAACCATGAGGGATCTGATAATTCTGTAGCCTTTGGCAAAAGCAAAAACTCTTCACAACTTTTAAGGCGATTCACAAGATATGCAAAATTATTTTTTCTAGCCTGTATGAAATTTTTTAAACTTGCAATTTGCCCAAGACCACATGCGGCCTGCATATCAGTAATTTTTAAGTTGTAACCTAAATGTCCATATGTAAACTTATGATCAAATCCAAAGGGTAATCCACCAAGTTGCCATGAATATCTTTTCCCGCATGTATTATCTTTTCCAGGCTGGCAATAGCAGTCCCTTCCCCAGTCGCGAAAACTCTCTGCAATCTGCTTTAGTTCATAGTTATTAGTGAAAACTGCTCCGCCCTCACCCATGGTAATGTGATGCGCCGGATAAAAGCTGAGCGTCGAAATATCCCCAAAAGTTCCAACTAATTTGCCATCATAAGTGGAGCCAAGAGCATCACAACAATCCTCAACAAGCCATAATTTATATTTTTTACATAAATCAACAACTGCGGATAAATTAAATGGGTTGCCTAAGGTGTGGGCCAACATCACTGCTTTAGTCTTTGAGGTTATTGCCTCCTCAAGCTTTGAAACATCAATATTATAGGTAGCTAGCTCAACATCAACAAATACGGGCACTGCACCGAACTGTAATATTGGATTAACCGTTGTTGGAAATCCTGCAGCTACAGAGATTATCTCATCGCCTTGTTTTATTGCTCGTTCGCCTAGCTTTGGAGAGGTAAGTGTACTGAATGCGACTAGATTTGCGGAAGACCCTGAATTGACGGTTATGAGGTGAGCAACACCCAAAAACTCTGCAAGTTTTCTTTCAAACTCTTCATTAAATCTCCCGGTTGTTAACCACCCGTCTAGGGCGGCTTCGACCATATTGCTGATCTCAAGATTTCCGATTACCTTCCCAGCACTAGGAATCTGAGTCATGCCCGGGAAAAAAGGTTGGTGAGAAAATTTCACCGCAGTATATTCAGCCACAAGATCTAATATTTTAGATCTGATATCTAACTCTTCTTTTGATTCCATTATCAATCCAGTTTAATTTCTATTTCCAAGTTTTCCATGGTGGGTCGCCACCATCCCACATTTTTTCCAATAACACCTTATCTCTAAGTGTATCTAGTGGCTGCCAAAATCCTCTATGAATATAAGCTTTTAGACTTTCACTTTTGGCTAGCGACTCCAAGGGCGATTGCTCCCAAACAGTTTCATCTCCATCAATTAGGTCAAGCACTGATGGAGACAGTACAAAAAATCCACCATTCACAAATCCGCCATCGCCCTCTGGCTTTTCAGTAAAGGTATTGACTAAATTTGTCTTTCCGATGCTAAGAGCGCCGAATCTTGCTGCAGGATGAACTGCGGACAGAGTCGCAGGTAGCCCATGCTGCTCATGAAATTGAACTAAGCCAGCTATATCAATGTTACTCAACCCATCCCCATAGGTCATACAAAAACTTTTTTCATCTTTAACGTATGCTGCAATTCTTTTAAGACGCCCCCCGGTCATCGTCTTTTCGCCCGTATCAACCAATGTAACCTTCCATGGGTCAGCGTATTGCTGATGAACGGTCATTTCATTTTCTCCAATATCAAAGGTGATATCTGACATATGTAAAAAATAATTAGCGAAATATTCTTTTATTACATAGCCCTTATAACCGCAGCAAACTATGAATTCATTTATCCCATAGGATGAGTACATTTTCATAATATGCCAAAGAATCGGCTTCCCACCAATTTCAACCATCGGCTTTGGTCTTATAGATGTTTCTTCAGAAATGCGAGTCCCAAGCCCGCCCGCAAGAATGACTGCTTTCATTTTGATTTAGGCTCCACTACGAATACTTGACCATCAACCCTGCCTGAATATAGCCCATTACCATATTTAGCAATAAAACTGAGCATCTCATCAACTGTAGGATAGTCGTTCAGTCCGTTAAAGTCTTTAACATCATCGATTAAGATGTGATGCTTTTTTATTGGGTGGTCAAAAATAGCCTTTAATTCACGCATGACTGGTGTCTGCAATTCTCCAAGTCCCGTGACTCCAGATGAATAATGCGCATCGAGCCAAAAAATTGCTGGGCTTGATAATGTATCCAGAATCCCTGGCAAAATTTTAGCGCTATCTCCATGTAAAATGTCTACGTTTGAATAGCCCGATAATCTTTTCTTTGCCAACTGATATATTCCCTTATCCAATTCAATTGAATAAAGCTTTTCAAAAGATTCATGCAAACCAATTAAAGTATTTCCGATAAAGGTGCCGGTCTCAATGAATATGCTAACTTTGTGAGATTTTTGAATATCTTTTATCAAATCATGGGTTGGAGAATATTCATATTCATTTTTTTCAACACGTTGGATTAAATCTCCATAGCCCCTTGTCAACCTTCTGAAATAAACCACTAAATAGAAAATTGGCGTTTTCTTGAGTCCTTGTTTTAATCTAAAAATATATTGGTCCATAATTTCTCTTTTTTGGAACGCCCATTTAAAAGCACATTGCCACCGTCAGTTAATTCTATAAAAAATTTAAATCTAGATTAACTTGCATGTTTGCTTTTTTTACAAAACTTAGGTTGAAAGCAAGCCTATTACGCGAACTTTTGATTAAAACGATCTGCAATATTGTGAAGAATAAACTGATGACCAATTTCAATCATTCCATAATCTTCTGAATTTAACCATAAGTTAATATCTCCCAAAGCTCTTAGTTCATTGGTCGACGAAAATCCTGACAAAGTTATAACTATTGCGCTTTTAGCTCTAGCTACTCTCGCCGCATTAATAATATTGGGTGACTTGCCTGAGCTGCTTATAGCTATCAATATATCTTTAGGATCTACCAGTTGCTCTAACATTCTTGCAAAAGCGTTTTCATATCCAAAATCATTGGCCATACAAGTAAATAAAGAGCTTTCATGTAACGTTGTAGCGCGAATACCGGCAACATTAAAAAGATCTGTAACAGCATGTGCAGCCACTGCAGCACTACCGCCATTTCCAATAACATAAAGACGTTTTTTTAACTCTTTTAATCTCTGAATATTTTCACACACGCTATTTTGAGCATGCTCTAAGTCGATTTTATTTTGCTTGAAATCAGTTGACTCAGCACCCGAAAGGACGGTACTAAAGTTAGCAACTCTTTTTTGAAAGGTTAAATCAATACCACTCACAATTTACCTCCCAAATACTTAAACCAGCTTTTAGTAGCTTGCTCTATTTTGGAAGAATTCCAAATTGGAGCATCCCTCCAATCATCAATATTGCTCACCATCCTTTTAACTCCATCCACAAAGGAAACCTGAGGCTTCCATCCCAATAGATGCTGTATTTTAGTAATGTCTGCAAACGTGCAATCAGGCTCTCCCGGTCTTTTTGGAATATATTCCACTTCGCCGCCTAGCAATGCGGCCAATTCTTCAATGCTGTAATGACTTCCACTACCAACATTAACTACCTCACCAGTAGATTGTGACTCGGCAGCAGCAAGAAAAGCATTAACAACGTCTGAAACATATGTGAAATCTCTCGTCTGCGATCCATCGCCAACTATAGTTAATGGCTTATTATTTAACTTTTGAGCTAGAAACACTCCGAAAACCGCTCCATATGCTCCAGTAGTTCTGGATCTAACTCCATACACATTAAATAATCGCAATGAAAGTGCTGGAATTTTGTATAAGGACGCCCAATGTAAAACCAACTCTTCACCCATGTATTTAGTCAAAGCATATGGATATTGAGGTTTTATAGGTGCGCACTCACTAGTTGGATAATTTTCTGGAATCCCGTAGCATGAGGAGGATGCCGCATAAATAAATCTGCGAACATTATTAAGGACCGAACATTGCAGAACATTGAGTGTCCCCGTAACGTTAGTGCTAAAGTAGTCGGAGGGATTTTCAATTGAGGGAACTATATCAGCCATACCGGCGAGATGAAAAACCCAATCAACTCCATTAAATACGCTTGAGATCTCATCTATATTTCTTATATCAGCATGAATAAATTTAAAGTTTTGACTTTTCGCTGCAAGACTTAAATTCTTCAATCTCCCAGAGATTAAATTATCTATTACAACCACCTCATGGTTATTATTTATAAGCAAGTCAACTAAGTGACTTCCTATAAAACCTGCTCCACCAGTGACTATGCATTTCATATTGATAAGAAAATATTGTTTAATTATTAAGAAAAAAACTTTGGTGGCAGCTATGTATTGCTAATATAAATGTGCATTTATATAAAATTTCTGACGCTCATTCAAGATTAGACAAAATCCGAATGGTCATCATCAATTGACATGTATTCAGACAAAAATTTGTTTTTCTGATCAGCAGTGCAGTGATGAGTGCAATGAATCGATGGGTCAATTTTTTTTATAGCGGCTTGAGCGTCGCCTTTTAACCAAAAGTCATAAAAACTCGTATCTTTGATGCTTCCCAGCAATCCTTGCTTGGTATATGCCTTGTCATGACAAGCATACACATTCATATCGGCACCAATAACAGTTAGATATTCCGAAAAAAAACATCTGTGATAATTTTTTTTGTAGCGCTCATTTTGAATGGAATAGACATTTTGTATTTCAAAACCATCTGATTCAAAATCTTTTTTAGCTTTCTCAATAAGTTGGCTTGTAAGCTTGGAAAAGTCTTTGTGATAATTGATATTTTTTAAAAGATCATCATAAATAACGCAGCCTGTAAACTTAAGTGTTTCTGCGCCGATGCTCTTCATCAGTTTAGCTATCTCGTAGACTTTATCGTGATTATCTTTATCTACGTTATAGGAAATGGAAAGTTTAGTTTTTCCTTTAATTGTTGAAAAGTTTTTTATATTTTCAATAATCTTATCGAATTCTCCATCTTTAGTTTTTCGATACTTAATATAGCTCTGGTTATCCCAACCGTCCATAGAAACTCTAACCCAAGAGGCTTTTCCAGCCAAGGAGCTAGCAATTCTGCCTTTCAAATTTGCACCATTGGTTATTACTGCAACCTTAATATTATGATTGAGTAACTTGTCTAAAAAAAGATCAATTTTGGGATACACCAATGGCTCACCACCGCCTGTAAAAGTTACAGCCTTTACCCCCAACTTAATAAAGTCATCGCAAAGTTCATTTAATTTATCATGCGGAATAACATCCCGCAAATCAATGTCATCGCCCATCGACATATCAGGATTTGCCTGATATCCGCAGTACCAACAACTATGATTGCATATATTTGTTGGCTTAAGTCTTATGTAAATTGGGGCAGTGAACCGGCCCTCAGTTATAGCGTCTAATTTTTCAGACTGTTGAAATATTTTTAAATTGCTATAGACAAGTTTTTGCATATTATTCTAATCTAACTAAAGAGGGTCCCTTAGAGTTAATGAATCTTTGTATTATATGTTCATAATCGTCTTCATTGGGGGTATGAACCTCAAAGTTCGATAAGATCCGCATCAGGGGTAAATCATCATCGTCTATGCAGTGACTTCTGCCAAGTGGAAGATATCTGTTGTTTTTACCAACTCCAAAAATTTTAACTGGCAGGTTGTGTTCATTCACATCGTACCGTAATTGCTCAAAAGCGCGCATAAGTATGAATGGAATTTTTCCATAAATTACTGGAATAATTCCATTCATAGCCATTCCAGCAGCCATTCCAACAGTTGCCTGTTCAGCAATTCCTACATTAAAAATTCTCGACTTATCAAATAAATAAAAATCATCGAGTACAAAAAAACCATCGTCAGCATTTAGTATTACTAAATTTTGCTTTTCTTTATATAAATCCAATAGGCGTCTTATTGCTTTATCTTTTTTCATTCAACCTGCTTATATGAGTATCCATCCTGAGTAGGGCATCTGAAATGATAATTCTTTTTCCCCTCTGCAATTGGTAGCCCATAGCCCTTTATTGTGTCAAACAAGATTGCCATGACGCCTTCTCCTCTAACTTGATGACTAAAAAAATTTGCCAATGCACTCGCTATAGCCATTTCATCATGTCCATCCGCCCTAATTGCTCTGTTTTCTGATGTATAAACACTCAATAACTCTAGTAATTTATCATTGCTTAGTGCAACATCCTCCACATAGTCGCAACCTTGCAAGCCATTTCCATCTACGATTACTAGCAAATTATCCAACTTGTATCTTGATGCAAACTGCAAGGACTCAAAATTCGACCCCTCCTGCATTTCACCATCCCCAACCATGCAGACAACTCGATTTGGCATATTCTTCATTTTGAAGGCCCAAGCCATACCTACGGCAATTGGCAGCCCATGCCCTAGTGAACCTGTTGATGCCTCCAGCATATAGTCTTCGTTTGCACATACACAACCGAAGAGAGACGACTCCGCCGTATTAAAGACATCCAGCTCTTTTTGGGGGATAAAACCCAACATATTCAAAATCACATAATATGCGTAACATCCATGGCCTTTACTCAGAATAAAACGATCACGAGTTTCGCTTCTCGGGTTATTCACATCGAACATCAAAAAATCGCGGAATAGGACAGTCAAAATATTTACAGTAGACAAAGAGGGTGCGAGATGGCCGGCCCCGGTGTCACAAGATAGTTTGATAGTCTTATCTATTACTTCGCTAGAATCTAAGATTTTTTGATTTTTTATCATCAACCCATTATAAAGTTTTTTTGCTAGCCATGAATCCACACTGCTTAAAAATCTAAATATATATAAAACTTAATGTATAATACATTTATAAAAGTGTGAATTTAGAATCCACACTTCCCTTTGTGATTCATGATCCCGTAAAAGTCTAAGTAGCACTAGATTGGCATTAAAAAGGTGCTAGATTTAAATATCCCGCCTAAATCAAAAATAATTTTATTATTATTGATTATTAAATAATAATAAAATATCTAATAAAGTAATAAGATAATCTATATAAAAATTAATCTTAAATTTTATTATAAACAATAATAAATATTTATATATATATTTTAGAAAAATAGATTATCATATTTTTATAAAATTAAACACAATAAAAAACATAAATCATGGGAATGGCTTAATAAGGGTGGTTTTAAATTCATATCTTCATCGACATCAAGAATTTATCACCGATTTGATTCTCTACCCCTGAGCACCAATGATTAGATTTAATTAATACATTCCTATATTTAATAAATTTCTCCATATACAAAGATGATTGACTGTAATTCCCGTCGAGTCGATTTAACATCTCTAAGGTCAAGTCATAAATTTCATCGGGCGTATTGTTCCGTAATGCTAAATTTAGCCTTGGCAATAAAATAATTGGGTCATCAAAAAAATTTACACTTAAATTACCAAGAATCTCTATTTGCATACTAAAAGGGATCGGAGACTCATCTGCCTTATCAATGATTACCTTTGGAATATATATCTCATTTTTCCCAAAGGGTGCCGTTCCAATTGGCATCCAATTCACAGCAGCGTGTGGCTTGTCAAATATTCTTGCCAAATCAGCTGTTCCATTAGAGGTGCCTAGATAAAATTTGCAATGGGCAGGCAAATAGATATCCATGAAATCCGTTCTACTTGTCAAGGCATAATCAATGATCCTTGGGTGCTCAAGACCGAAAGGTTTTTCTGCTGTATAGCCCATTCTAAATACAAATCCTCCGCGTTCTAGTATTAACTTTACAGCAGGTATGTACGAATTAATATCAGAATTCCGATGATTCATGCTTGAATGGTCCAGCTTGGGAAAAACTAAATCTGTGTATGCATTATCTCTAGCAAAAATACAAACATACCAATCATCATCCTTTAACCCAAATTGCCTAAGCCTTTCCAAACCAATTTGTTGTTCTACGTCAGTGAACTTAAGCGTGGATTTAGCATTATGAAATTCATGATGCTCATTAGCTATAAAAGGTAATGGACACTTAAATTTCGTCTCAAAAAATCCAAAAGGAGAAAATAATTTTGTTATCCATTCACTTTCAATTATAAAAATATTCCTTTTGAACATTCTCAGCAATTGATTATTTGCCGGCTTATAACTAAAAAATATATACTTTTTTGTTTCATCAACTAGACCGAGATCGCGTCTTCTTAAAAATAATTCAGTATTGTGAGCTAAGTGTCCGATTCTTCGGTTGTATAAAAATCCAAATCTTACATTTGGAAAAAATAATGCCAAAAATAAATATAAAAATGGAAATAAAGTGAGGCTTAATAGCCTAATAATCACATCAAATATTTTATAAAAAATATTTGGCTGCAGATCTTGAGCTATTTTATATGCCGTGATGTATTGCTTAAATTTTTTAAACATTTTTTAATCTACTTTATTAGCTTTAATATAGTTTTCTACTGTGCCAATATCTATCATAGTTTTTTTTGTCTTATAGGAATATATTTTTCCCATCAGCGTGGGTAGTATATCCAAACTAAAATCACTAACATTAGAATAATCTTTACTTAGTTTAGATAAAAATTCTTTCGACAGCACATATATAGCTCCATTGGCAAGATTGCCATTATCAACTTTACTTTTTTCATGGAAACTGATCACGCAATTTTTGTCATCTAATTTGATGATACCGCACGAAGATGGATCGGCAGTCTCAAAAGTTAACATCGTTATCAAACACTCTTGAGGTCTGTTGTTATGTGCGTTAATAAGAAGTTCAATATCTTCACAACAATAATTATCAGCATGAATAAGTAGTCCATCCTGACCGCCATAAAAATCTAGATTTTTTATGAGCGTTCCAGCGGTTCCTAATAAAATCTTCTCATGTATTGTTTTTACAAATACACTTCCACAATAACTATTGTCGATATAGTCTTGAACTTTCTGAGATAAATAATGAGTGTTTATCAACACTTTTTCAATTGATGCTCGACTCAAGTTATCTAGCCATATTTTAAGAAGAGGTTCACCTTTTATTGGCATCAAGCACTTTGGAGTATGCGTGGTAAGTGGAGCCAATCTTTTGCCATACCCTGCCGCTAGTAGTATTGCCCTCACCCCTCTAAGACCTTAATCATCTCTTGCACACTAATAGGCATATTCCCTACTTTTGCAACTTGAATAGCTGCAGCAATTGAACCGCACAGGGCAGCCTCCCAAATATTGGCGCCAGCTATTGCCGCTAATGTTGTAGCTACCAACATTGAATCCCCAGCACCAGCCACATCTTTCGCATTTATATTCAACGCAGGTAATTGATCATCGATATATTTTCCATCTTGACCATCAAATCCATGCACCAATAGACCTTCTTCACCCATTTTAAGCAGGATATTTTTAGCTTGAGACCTCTCTCTGATTGTTTCAACCAAAACAGCAAGTCCTATTTCGTTATTCTTGATACTTACTCTTGCCTCATATTCCGTTGGAGTTAATAAATTTACACCCTTAAACCGTGTTACATCTCCCATTTGTGAAGATGACTGACTATCAGCAGCTATAAAAACATTGCATTGATTTGCTTCCCTTATTAATTCATCAACCAATCCCTGGGGTAAAACGCCATAATTAAAATCGGAAAATATCAATGCATCCGCATTTTTAAGAAGCGGTTTAACAATGTCTATTATTTTATTTTGAATCTCTAATGAGATTGAATCCTGCCTTAAGTGACTCACTCGGAAAAGATTTTTTCCGCTACTCCTAAATCTCTGTTTAAGTGTTGTTGGTCTTCCGCTTTCAATCTGCAAATAAGCAGTAATCTTACTATGCTCCAAATTACGCTTAGCAAAATTTCCAGAAATATCATCTCCGATGACAGAAATAAAATCTACCTTCGCACCAAGATTGGCGGCATGCAATGCAACAATTCCAGCACCTCCGACGAAATTTACTGTATCAATTGGAGTAACCACAATGACAGGATCTTCCCTAGACATGCCAAGAGGTTGACAGGTAATATATTCGTCGATTATCAAGTCGCCAATTACTATTATCTTTTTACTTCCAAAACCAGATAGTAATTTTTTTAAGTGGTCCACAGAGATTCCATGTCTTTCCATATATTTCTTTGGAATTTCCTCCCATTGCCTTGATGCGAGATCAATCTCCTTTCTTATTAAGTCAAGCGAGGAAAAAGTTGCCTCTCCAGAGCTAAATATCAACTTTCCCCCATATTCGTTTAATGCGTATAGCTCTGGATTTTCCCTAAATTCATGCTCCTTACCCTTTACCACGATATCAGGCATCAACTTACGTATTAATTCATTAACTGAGGTATCAAATATGAAAGACTCCGATACGTACCCTATATTTTTAACATTTTCCAGTCTTAGGCCAACTGGAACATGTGCAGCAGAACCTGCTAATTCATCACTTTCAACCCCTACAATTAAATTACCACCCAACTCTTTAGCGAACCTAAGCAATCTTAAGTGCCCCGGATGAATTACATTGAAGTGCCCTGTTACTAAAATTTTATGCATACCAACATTCAAGTAGAGGGTTAGTCAGTTCTTTATTTATCATTTCCATAGGTTTTTCGGCTCTTATTCGGCAGAGCTAAACTAGCAAATCTCTTGAAGTATAGGTGTGACCCACGTGAGTTGATCACTTAATCGACCTTCACCCCTTTGAGATCTCAGTACTTTTAATCTCATAAAATTAGACTCTCGAAAATTTTTATCAAAAAACTGGGAATTTTCAACTACGCTTCTAAGTAAAGCGATTTCCTCCTGAACAGGTTTTTTTGAAATTATATTTCCAGAGTAATGCCCGTATGTGTCAAAACTTACCTTATAAGATCTTTTATCAACAAGCGCATTTGGATTAATTTTAATTTCAATATCACCAATTTCTGTCGCAACCAAATTGGCTAAATCAATTACTGTAAAGTTCCATGAATTAAAACCAGCATTAACAGCTAGAAATGGCTCTACATCTTGAACTGGCCTACGAGAACCCCAATCCAAAGCTTCACACATATCCTCTAAAGCTATAAGTGGTCGCCATGGAGTTCCATCAGACAAGATTTCTATCTTTTTATTCACAATCGCACTTACAACAAAATCATTTAATACAAGATCCAGCCTAAGTCTTGGACTTGCACCACATGCCGTAGCAAATCTTAAACAAGTAATTGAAAAACCCTTGTCAGCAATTGGTCTCAGCAGATTTTCACCCTCCACTTTCGATTTTGCATATGCTGTTAGTGGCTGCACTTCCGAATCCTCAGTTCGTATTGAATCACCCCCAGATCCGTAAATAGAGCAACTGCTTGCAAAGGTAAATGACTTCACCCCCCTTGCCTTAGCTTCCTTTGCAATACCTGCAGCAGATATTGCGTTAATTTCTAGGGTTTGTTTTTCATAAACGTTTCCCATAGGATCATTAGAAATTGCAGCCAAGTAAATAACATAATCCACACCATCTAACAAACCATAATCAAAGTCTCTAACATCACCGTAGATTTGTTCATTCAATTGGTGATCTGAAAGCTCTAACGGGGAAAAAACACATCCAGCAAAGTACCCTATGTCAAAGCCACTCAAAAATGCGTCAGGATACTTTGATCTTAAAAAAGGTGTTAGAACAGAGCCGATATACCCTAAATTTCCGATGATTAAAATGCTAGGGGAGTGTTCATTATTTTTTATAACCATTTTTTTCTTTCTATGGGAATATCTTACCCAATAATTTCCTGATAGCTTCCTACACGCCTAATTGCACCCTTATCTAACTCCACAAGCATCGTGCAATTTTTTAAGGTAGACAAGCGGTGGGCAACGATTAATAGAGTCACATCATTGGATAAGTCTTCAATTTCCCTCATTACGTCGCCTTCAGTTTGATTATCCAGAGCGCTTGTTGCCTCATCCAAGATTAAAACATCAGCACCTTTATAAATAGCTCGAGCAATCCCGATCCTCTGACGTTGACCTCCGGATAATTTAACTCCCCGCTCACCAACTAAAGTTTCATAACCCATAGGTAGAGAGGCAATTGTTTTGGAGATCTGAGCCTTTTGAGATGCCCAAACTACTCTATTGCTGTCAATCTCCTCAAGTGGAACCCCAAAAGCAATATTTTCCATTATGGTTGCATCGGAAAGATAAATAGACTGTGGAACGTGAGCAATTCTTTTTTGCCAAGATCTAGTATTTTCCGCCTTTATCTCTATCCCATCAATCAACAATCCACCTTGAGATGGCTTAAGAAGAGCCATCAGGATATCTAAAAGGGTTGTCTTTCCGCATCCAGTGATTCCCAAAAATCCAACTCTTGACCCCTTGGGAATAGTCAAGTTAATGTTATTCAATATATTGCCATTCCCACCAGGATAGGAAAAGTAGATATTTTTTAAGCAAATTTGTTGGCTAAATTCGACTTCTTGACTTCCGCAGTCGAGAAATTTTGGAAGTGGTTGTTCTAGTAGAGCTATTGCATCTTTTACGATTGGTCTACCTGAGAGAATGGCAGACCAATTACTATAGGCTTGCTGAACTATGGGCAATAATCGTTGCGCGCCGATAGCTAATGCCCCTAGTATTGGAATTACATCTTGGGTATTTTGCTTGTCTGAATTCAGAAAAAAAGCAACTACAGCCACCAACACAATCCCTATAGTCTCAATGGCATATCTTGGAAAGATGCTTAAGATTTGAATATTTGCCATTGCTCGCTTTAGTGAAAATTCACTCGCTTGATATTCTCTCACGTAAACTTCTTGCGTACCGTCTATCAGCACATCCCTAATGCCCCCAAGCCCTTCTTGAATCAACTTTACCAACTCAGTTGATTTTGCATTCACAATCTGCCCATCCCGTTTTAATCGTGACTTAGCTAACCCCCCAATACCTAGATAAATAAAACCAAAAGAAAAAATGCAAGCAAGTGCGCTTGGAGCATGTATAAACAATAAAGACCCAAAAACTGCAACAAAGGTCATAAACGAGCTCAAAATAATGATCAAAGGATAAATTGCACTAAAGATGACGCCAGCAGACTTTACCGTGATCCCCGAAATTAAATCGCTACTATTACGGGAAATGTGCGTGAGATATGGCTGGTAAAGCGACCTTCGAAACATATTGGTGCTTATCTCAGCCCCCAAGCCAAAGGCAATTCGGTATTGCAGCCACACTAAATAAATACGTATCATTCCAGAAAAAATTACGGCACCACAAAACACTAAAGTTATTGGCAGCAACATCTCTGCTGGTGACGTAATCTTAAAAAATTTCACAAACGGAGCCACATAAGAAAGCGAATACATGCGCTCTGGTGAAATAAAAATACCTAAAAAGGGGAATATAGATCCTATAGCCAGTACTTCGCTAAAGGAAGACAATGTCATCACCACAAATAAAGCCATCATTTTGAATTTGTAACCAAGTGGGATGTAAATCCACAGCTTGGTAATTAGCTCAAATAATGGTGGAAAATTTTTTTTATCCATTGATTTTGTCTTGCTTATAAAACTGCCATGCACTTTTGCACATCTCTTCTAGCGATCTTTTTGGAGACCATTGCAAATGCACGCTTGCCTTTCTAGAGTCAGAAAAACAAGCAGCTACATCACCATCTCTTTTAGTGCAAATTTCGTATGGTATTTGGATGTCATTTATTTTTTCAAATGTTTTTAGAATTTCAATCACACTAAAGCCCTGCCCGGTCCCTAGATTAAAAATTTCAAAACCTTTAGATTTTGATAGATTTCGAAGAGCATCTAGGTGAGCCTGCGCTACATCCATAATATGAATATAGTCTCTAATACCAGTTCCATCTCGAGTCTCATAATCAGCACCAAAGACTTTTAACACCCCTAACTGTCGACCGGCAACTTTTAAAATAACCGGCATTAGGTTGTTGGGCTCCCCCCTTGGAGACTCTCCAATCAAACCAGTTTCATGGGCTCCAGAAGGATTGAAATATCTAAGACTGATAATTCGCCATTGCTTGGACGATTTGCTTAAGTCAGCCAATATTTGCTCCGCTTGAAGCTTGCCTTGACCATAAGGGTTAGTCGGACCAACAGGATGATCCTCATCTATCGGAAGGTACTTTGGAGCGCCGTAGACTGTTGCACTAGAACTAAAAACAAGCGAATGTACTCCAGCTTTATTCATCGCCTCCAGCAGTGATATTGTGCCTAAAACATTATTAGAGTAATACTGCAAAGGCTCCAATGCAGACTCTGCAACAGACTTAAGGCCAGCAAAATGAATTACGGCATCTATTTTATAATTTTCTAAAATAGTGACGAGTAAATTTACCTCCCTAACATCTCCAGAAACGCTAGTGAATGGCTTACCTGTGATTAGCTCCATTTTTTCCAAAACAGTAACTTCACTATTAGAAAAGTTGTCCAATATCACAACTTGAAATCCTTGTTGCTGCAATAGAACGGCAGTGTGGCTACCAATGAAACCTGCACCCCCAGTTAGCAAAACATTCATTTCTATTCCTTCAAAATAGATCAATATTCGCTGTATTTTAATGCTACACAATAATTTTTATGATTTACTGATCACGTAAGGCTGGATTAACAGTAAAATATCGTTTCAGTTAATAGAACAAATACATGCTATCCATTATCTCGCTATTTGCTGCATTCGCAATTTCTTTCTTGGTAACGCTTGCTATTACCAAATCGAGCCAACTTAATAAGGGGCTTTGGACTGATAACGATTTTTCTCAGCCCCAAAAGATTCACATCCTGCCCGTGCCAAGAATTGGAGGGATGGGCATTTTTTTAGGGTTAATTACTGCCGTTCTCCTGCAAAAGTCTATTTCCTGGAATGCACAATCCCAAATTATCTTATTAGCAACTCCGATTTTTTTGCTTGGCATTTTTGAAGATATATTTAAAAATATAAAACCCAATGTAAGATTAATCCTCATCGCAGGCACAGCATGCATACAAATTGTATCTAGCAATGTTTATATTGATCGGGTCGGCATTTCAAGCATAGATCAAATGCTTGCTATCTACCCCATTTCTCTAATATTTACTATATTTGCGATAACAGGTTTGACGAATGCTTACAATATTGTTGATGGGTTAAATGGACTTTCTAGTACTTTAGCAATCTTGGCTCTAGCAGTCATTGGTTTGCTTAGCTATATAGTCGATGACTACTTATTGCTATATTTATCTCTAATCTCCATAGCGTCTATTCTTGGTTTTTTGTTTTTCAACTTTCCTAGGGGTATGATTTTTCTTGGTGATGGAGGGGCTTACCTCATGGGCTTCCTTGTCTCTTCGTTTAGCATTTTATTGGTTGCACGAAACCAAAACATATCTCCCTTCATTCCCCTAATAATCAACGCCTACCCCTTAACTGAAACTATCTTTAGTATTTACCGCCGAAAAATTCACCACAAGGTAAATATGAGCGATGCTGATAGGGGACACCTGCACTCCCTGATCTTCAGAAGGATTACGAAATGTATGCATTCGGCCTACATTCCGATCAACCCAAACGCCCGAGCCACCATAATATTATTGATTCCATCAATGGTATTTTGCTTCGCGGGGGCAGTTTTTTATAAATCAACTGCTATTTTGATGACTTTATACGTTACTTATTTTCTAATTTATCTATATTGCTATAAAAAAATTATTCGATTTAGATTAACGCCTAATAAACTGATCTAATTTGGAAATATTCTTCAAAGCCAATGTAATTATCCTGGGGAATTGGTTTTTGCCTAAGATTTTGTAGTCTTCGATCATTTTGAAAATTATATTTTTATAGGATCTATTGCTTAAGCCACCTAACTGCATGTTCACCATTAATTTATTAATGTACTTTGCTTTAAATGATTTATTTTTAAAAGATCTTAGGATGAAATCATAGTCTCCAGAGATTTTATAGTGAAGATCAAAAATGCCGACTCTTTCATATACCTGCTTTCTTAAAAAAAGTGTTGGATGGGGTGGCATCCAACCAAGGTACAGTTTTTTGGGCGTGAATTCGCTCGAAATCCATCTTCTAACGATTGTCTGCTGATCGCCTACGACGCGTACATAATTGAGGTCTCCATAAACACAATCTAATTGAGGGTCATGTACAAATGCGCTCATTACATCTGTAATAACCTCTTTATTAACATACACATCATCTGCATTAAGAATGCCAATAACATCTCCAGAAGCTAATGCAATACCTTTGTTAAGAGCATCGTAAAAACCACGATCTGGCTCACTAATAACAGAGCAATTTACTCCTGAGTATTTTTTTGCAATACTGAAAGAGTGATCTGTAGATGCACCATCAATGACGAGATATTCGAGCTCAGAATAATTTTGAGATAACACGCTCTGAATTGTCTTTTCTAAGGTGGTCTCACCATTAAAGACAGTGGTAATAATCGTTACCTTCATTGATCAACATCAAGCTTTAAAATTGCTTTTGCTGCAACATGATATGGAATCCTATCAGCCTTCATTAATCGCTCAACCTCCTCCAATTTCAAATCAATCAAGTATCGATACCAAAATCCTTGTAAGAAATGAAATGCAAAACCTTTTGACCCATCTAAAAAACCTAGGCAAAATAAATATCGATAGAGAAAATATGCAAAAGATCTAAGTCCAGTGGGCATTTTTTGATAAAGATGATTTTTAATCCATCTTTTAACTCGAGGACCCCAGCAGACAATATGTTCATGCTGAATATTTTTTACATCACCTTCAGCAATCCGATACTTTAATGAAAGGATTTCAAAAGCTTCTTTATCAGCATAGCGGTTATGCTTTTCTATCCAAAATGATAATGTATTGAGATTATCATCAAGCAAGGCCCCCGGCAATTCAATAGCCCGCCCATTAATGACAATGTGCTCATCCATCCAGCGGGTCTCAGAACTCCCCAATCCATACTTAAATAATCGCAATACACGAATTGATCCCACCCCTCCAAAATGGATCCACTTTCCTTGAAAGCAAATTATCCTTTTGAAATATGCTCCTGATATTTTTTTCTCCGCTTGATTTGAAAAGTTGCCTATTGCAGATTTCAAGCGATCATCCAAGTATTCATCGGCATCAATTCTTAGCACCCAATCAGTTTCAGACCCCAATTGTGCCAACGCCCAATTGAACTGATATCCATGATTCACCCATGTATTTTGCAAAACTGTGCAGTGATATTTTTTAGCAATTTCGACAGTTCTATCCGTCGAGTAAGCGTCCACTACAATAATCTTGTCAACCACTGATTGAATACTTTCAATACACCTAGCTAGATGTATTTGCTCATTCAAAGTTAAAATAATTGCGGTTATCTTCATTAACTAGAAGAATAACAAACTATTGCGAAGCGATATTAATATCCAAATAATTTAGGAAGTGCTTTAGCTGCCAAGTAAGCCAGGATACTAATCAAAATGCCGCTAACTATAACTCCGCCCAGCACCAAAGATAAGTTACTTTCTGGAGTCATAAGGGGGGTCATCAGAAGAACACCGAAGGCAAGCTTGCTAGGGTCATTATTTACCTGACAAATAGTTAACTTAAATAAATAAAACAATAAGCCAATTAGTAGGCTAATACCCACAATACCTAAAAAGCCTACATTCATATACATTTCAGCGATCCATGGGAGGTTATAGGAA
>Ga0114975_10000208_pt1 | contig 44175 bp, 50 predicted proteins | sample S_130626_EF_Meta_FD_87031 | JGI IMG/M metagenome (GOLD analysis project Ga0114975, IMG submission 87031) | Freshwater microbial communities from Lake Simoncouche, Canada to study carbon cycling - S_130626_EF_MetaG | ecosystem: Environmental > Aquatic > Freshwater > Lake | place: Lake...
CTATGCCGACAATAGTAACAACGTTGGTATTCTTGACGAAGGCGGAACTTGGGCAATTAAACATGTAAACGACAGCCATACTGAATTCTATGATGCAGGCGAATCTATGTTTGCAGTCGGCGTTGGCGGCGTAACTGGCGATTACGGTAGTGTACAAACTAATGGTAGCGGCAAGAACACATGGGAAGGTTACAGCATTAATGGTCGTGCAGTGTTCATGCACGATGGCGGCAACTCTTGGGGTATCTATGACGACGTAAACAACGAATGGTTGATTTATGGTACAGGTATGGGTACTACACGTTACGTAGAATTACGTTATAATAATGCTGTTAAGTTACAAACTAACAACGTAGGTGTGGAAGTAACAGGTCTACTAACAGCCACAACAAAATCGTTCTTAATTGACCATCCAACAAAAGACGGCATGAAGTTACAGTATGCTTGTCTTGAAGGTCCAGAGAATGGTGTATATGTTCGCGGAAAACTTGAAGCAGAAGATGTTATTGAATTACCAGAATATTGGACAGGACTGGTACACAGTGACAGCATTACTGTTAACTTAACACCATGCGGTGCAGGACAACAACTATATGTTGATCGCATTGAGGACAACAAAGTTTATGTTGTAAACGAAACAGGCAAGCCAGTTAAATGTTTCTATACAGTTTATGGCGAACGTAAGGACGTTGATAACTTAAAAGTAGAGTTTTAATAAGCGGACCATAAAAATGGCAATTAACTATGGAACATCGAGTACCTGGGTAGACTTGTCAAAAGTAAACTCTCAAGCAGGTCTTATAGCGACAAATTTAAATTTTGCAACAGATGTTAATAGACCGCTATCATACTCGGGAACTACATTAAATGATTTGCAAGGGTCCAGAGTAGGGACACTTCAGAACGGCATTTCAATGAATAGTCAAAACGATATTAAATATCTATCGTTCAACGGATCAACCGGTTACATTGCTCATACCGATTTTACATTGCCAACGGCTTGTAGTGTGTATTTTTCTGTACGCACAACAGCTACTGGTCAGCGAGCATTATTTTCGCACTGGAGTGGCGGACCGGTTAACGTAGGTTACGGATTAAATGATGGTAAACTATACTATCTTCAATATGACGGCCAATGGAATTACTATACCAGCACAGGGGCATCAGCTAACACCGGTAGTTGGGTACATCTTGCGTTTGTTCGAACAAGCGGTACTAATATGGTCATGTATATAAATGGTGTGCAAGATTATGTATTGAATGTAACTTCACCTCGCTCACTTGGCGGAGGTAATATGGGCAGCATTGGAATTTTTTGGGGATGGGGACATTGGTTAGGAGATTTTGGAGCCATGCAGGTTTACAATGAAGCACATTCAAGTGTGCAAGTTAACCAGCAGTATCTAACAGCACATAAAAAAAGGTACGGATAATGTCATTAGCACAATCACCTAAGATAGCAACAGACGGATTAGTTATGTATTATGATATTGCTAATACTGCAAAGTCCTGGGGTGGGGCCCCAACTACTAATTTAAGTTCTGCTGTCACTATCGGCGCATATCTTAATACTCCGTCAGACGTTACGTCAGTAATAACATTAACTGGTGAATATTACAAAGGAGCACCTGTATATAAACAAGTGTTAACACCTATAACAGCAACTGGAGTTGGTTATCTAACCAACTCTAATAATCCCGGCATCGGCGTTGTAACAGGCGGTGGCGGTGGCGCAGCAGCAAGATATACAGGACACAGTATATTTTTTAAACCAGTAGCTGGCCGAGCAAGTTTAAGTGCGTCAACACCAATATACACTCACTACTCTAATATAAGCGGTTGGCAAAGTACTGCAAATTACGATGACATGGGCGACGGGTGGTATAGAGCCAATGTTATATATTATAATGCTGCCGGAGGCAGCGATGGAAAATACTGGGCTATTAATCCTGTTGGTGCAACTTTAAATATTCCTATTACTATATTCTGGGCAGGCCCGTTTAAAGAAGATCGCAACGATGCTGCTGTTGTTTCCCCGTATGTATATGATTCACGATCAACTACACAAGCCGTTGTAGATATTACCGGAAACAACATAATAACTGCAACAAGTTTAACTTATGCAAGTGATAAGACTTTTAGTTTTAATGGTAGTAGCAATTATATAGATGTAACCAGTAACTTAGGCGTAATGCCAACTTATACAATCTCTTTTTGGGCTAAACGTGATGCAGAAAATAGAATGCCAATTGGATGGAGAGGTGGTCCAACTTTTTATTGGTACGGTGACAACAGCTGGTATTATACACATGGCGGCGTCGCTGGCGAATATTATTATGCTAAACCTACAAGTATTCCTTTAGGAACATGGGGACATTACTGCGTAGTATATAACGGCGTTAACGTAAGCATTTACCGTCAAGGTATATTTCAAGGCTCTCAAAATACCACAGGCACCGCAGACTGGACTAACGGCATGCGAATAGGGTTTTGGGCTGGCGGTGCCGGCTACTACTGGCAAGGAAGAATTGATGCAGTGAGTATGTATAATTGTGCGTTATCTGTTGCTGAAATACAACAAAATTTTAATGCACATAGAGGAAGATACGGATTATGAGCGTAAATTATAATTCTTCTACTACGTTAACAGATTTAGTCCTTCACTATGATGCTGCCAATGTTAAAAGTTATCCCGGTACAGGATCTACTTGGTACGACCTAAGCGGAAATAACAATCACGGAACTATCAGCAGTGGTGAGTTTGTTAGTGCAGGCTATTTACAAAATGCCGGCAATGTCAGTAACTTTTTTACAATATCAGTGCCTGATTCAGCAAGTTTAAGCAGTGCGCTTAAATCTACCAACGGTTCATGGACTATTGAAGAATCGGTGTATACATATTCAGTAAATTATCCAGAAGCCGACGCAGGCACAGTCGTGTCCGGAGCAGGGTATGGAGCCGGTGCAGTTGGATTTGATTGGAATCACGGAATAGGAAACACACAATTTAAATTTGGTGTAACTAATAATCCAGCAAGCGGATATAGTGACGAAGTTACTATAGGATTAAATGCTCCTTACAGTAATTTTAATTACTGGAAACTTAGAACTATGGTATGGAATAGAATGAGTAATACTGTTTCATTGTACATTAATGGAGTGTATCAAGGTGGCGGATCAACACCTAACACTGCCGGCAAAGCGTTATATGATGGCAGCGGTATTATATTTGGATCGTTATATGGATGGAAACACTACGGCAGACGATCGCTTATTCGAGTATACAATAGAGAATTGTCAACTCAAGAAATACAGAAAAATTTCAATGCATTGCGTGGGAGGTACGGATTATGAGTATCAATCAATCTCCTAAGATAGTAACAGATGGGTTAGTATTCTATTACGATATGAACAACGGCAAATCTTTCGTCGGAGGGCCAGTAACTAATACTATACCTACGCCTTCTGTTAATGCATTACCTACATACGGCAACGGGTGGGGAACATATAATGTTAACCAATACGGATCCGGTACATATTTTAGTATTGGTTCAGTAGCCAGTGTGTCTGGAAATATTGTTACTATGACAGCAGCACATTCGTTAAGAAGTTACGATGTAATGCAACCTCAAACTACCGGTGGCGGTGTTACAGCTGGTACAAACTATCTTATTAAAAAGTTATCAGCTACAACGTTTAGCCTTCACCCATACAATGGCAGTCAAGACGGTAGTCAAGGCTATATTAATCCGGCAACAGGCAACCATAAAGTTTACGATGATTTTGTTAACGATGTCCGTATAGCAGTAAACTCATTAAGTTTTCCAACAATGTGGTGGGGAGCACCACATTTACCTAACTCTGCCCTTGTTAAAGAAATAATACCAAATGGATTTACAGGCATACCTGGTAGACCGCCGACTGATTGTATTAGACTTCACTTTAATAGGACCGATGCTACTGACGGAATGGCTTATAGTGTTGATGCATCAGTAGTATCAGGCACTCCATATACCGTATCTTTCTGGGCAAGGGCAGTAACACCAAGTGCCGTGGGAACTAACAACAGCTATCAAATTTATAATTATGGATCTACTACGCCAACGGGAGCAAGTGTTGGTTATACATTAGGACCAGTGGATGAATGGCGAAAGTATACATTGACCTTTACACCTAATAATCCTCTTGCAATTTCATATTGGTTTCCAGGATCAGGCGGTCAAAAACACGACATTGCAAACATACAGTTCGAAGCAGGATCTGTTGCAAATAATTTTGTAGCCGGGACACGCAGTAGTACAGAAGTGTTAAAAGATCTTACAGGAAACTATGTCCTAACGCCTACTAATTTATCATACTCCTCAACCGGAACTTTCTCATTTAATGGAAGTTCTTATATTGACTTAAATTCGTCAAACATAATTACTGGAAACAATCCATTTACGGTTGAAGCATGGTATTATACTAATGGAACTACGGCTGACGAAATATTTGGTAATTATGGCACAGGCAGTACATCTGGAAATCTTTGGATATCAGGCAGATACGGCACATACATAAATGGTGCAGTTTATTTTCCAGGTGCACCAATTGCTGCTGGCACATATTGCTTAACTACTACCAGAGATAGTGCCGGTAATGTAATATTATATAAAAATGGAGTACAGGTTAATAGTGGTGTATTGTCAGCAAGTATACCTGTTACATATAATTTTAGAATAGGTGCGGATGTGAATGGAGCTGCTGAACCTTTTACTGGAACTATCTATTCAGTAAAGGTCTACAGTCGAATACTATCAGCAACGGAAGTACAAAACAATTTTAATGCACATAAGGGGAGATACGGATTATGAGTGTATCAGCAGGACCAAATGTTCCAAGCAGTGGTTTAACCATGTGTCTTGACGCATCTAATAGAAAATCTATGTCAGGAGTAGGTGCAGATAGAATAGGCTATGCTTACCCGTCGTTTAGTAATTGGAACGGATTAGTAGGCACATCTACTGCCTATACTGGACGAAACGGTAAGCTGGGAGTTTATTTAAATATTACCGCAAACAACGGCGGCGGAGTTAATTGGTGGAATAGCGCAAACGGCACTCCGAGCTGTTTAGCAAGTACACAGTACACTATATCAGCAATAGTAAAATATACAGCTACACCTCATCCAAATTTATTCTATGTACGCCAATATAATTCAGGCGGGGGTCAAACATCAGAATCTGGAAAATACAGTTCAGCTAATCAGATTGATGTAGGTGGCGGCTTTTACTTAGCATGGGCAACTTTTACTACAGATGCAACCGCCGCATCGTTCCTTGTTCAAGGCTATGATTATCAGAATGTTCAAATATGGTTAGAAGATGTGCAGTGTAAACTTGGCGGGCTCGGAGACGTCAGTGAAAATTCTAACAACGGATCTCTCACAGGCACAATGACCATCGGATCTGCCAATGGCGGAGTAATTCAATTCAGCGGAAATAATTACATAACCACAGGATTAAATTATTCGAGTGGTGCATACACTGTTATTGCCGCTGCTCGATATACATCTGTAACAGGTAGAATTATTACATCAGTTAGCAATAACTGGCTCATGGGGCATTGGTCAGGCTCAACGGAAAATCATTATGCAGAAGGGTGGGTTTCTGCAGTATCATCCGGCGCGGGCGACACCAGTTGGAGAATATTAGCCGCATCAGGCAATACTGCTACCGATAGTTGGCAAATGTATGTAAACGGAACATTGACTTATTCTAATGCCAGCGGATCTCAAGGCCCAAACAATCTTGGAATAAACGTCTACCCTTCAGAAAGAAGCAGTGGCGAAGTAGGATTCTTATTAGCGTATAATCGAGTATTATCCGCTGATGAAATTAAACAAGTATTTTACGGCTCTCGCAGTCGTTTTGGAATTTAACATAGCATAAATACAAGAGAGACAAATATGGCACATTCAGATAAAAATATAGTTATTACCCCAGCAAGAAGCGACAGTACACAAGATCCTAAGATTGTGTTTAGCGGCGCTGATGCCAGTACGGGCGCACAGAACATAACAATGAAAGTGTACCCAACTAACAGCGGTACAATCAGCTTTGAAGGCAGTGCTGGACAGTTGTTTAGTATTACTAACTCAATGGCCGGCACAATTTTCAGTGTTAACGATGTGTCAGGAGTTCCAAGTATTGAAGTGCTCGATACCGGACTAATACGTCTTGCCCAATATAGCGGATTTGTAGCATTTGGTAATAACTCAGCTGTAACAGCAGCAGGATCTACACAGGCAACAGCAACAGTACTGGCAAGACAAATCAACTATGTCACTGCTGGCTCAGGCGGAGTACTATTGCCCGCAGCAGTAGGCGGTGAACGTATTCTTATTAGAAACAGCCTCGGCAGCTCAATTACAGTTTATCCTGGAAGTGGAGCTCAAATTAATGATTCTGGCACTAACGTAGGTGTTGGACATTCTTCAGCAAGTATGCTTGAGTACGTGGCAGTTAGTAGCACACGGTGGTTCACATTGAACTCTACATACGCTTAAAATAGTTCTGCTATATCAAATATTGTTTGTAGTTTTGTTCTAATAATTTTATTAGTGAAACTATTTCGTAAGCCTTGGTGCAATGGTTTAGGAGCAAAATCAAGTGTGCTCCAAGCCCATCCAATATGTTCTTGACTTAGTACGGGCACAAATTCATTTTCTATAATGCATAGATACGTGTGAAAATTAAACACTGTGTCATTGCTTACAAAAGTTTCAAGAGGTATAGTTTTTATAATAGCAGGCACTGTGCCAATCTCTTCTTGAATTTCTCGCTGTAATCCCTGCCATGGAGTTTCTTCTTCTTCATTTGTCCCACCAACAAGTCCCCATGTACCAGTATGTTTGCCTTGGGCTTTTTGTAGTAATAAAAACCTGCGAGTAGATTTAGCGTAGAACAATGCTCCGCTACATACAATACGATCTTTAGAGTTCAATCTTCCAACTTCCTTTCTTGTAGCCGCCTTCAAAACTTTTACTCCAAGCTACGCCATTCCATTTATACTGAGTTCCAGTATAGATATTTGTCAAATAAATCAACTGATCAGTATATTCTTGCGCACTGAAAACTACTACCCACTTTGATCCACTCCACTCTATAACATCATTAGCTTCAGCAATAAAATCACTGCTGTCAGCATTTTTCCAAGCATCGGGCCCGTCTTCATTCATATATAATTCATAACTAATTTCTGACTCGGCAGGCGCCGCAACGTCAAGAGTAATGTGATAATCCCCAGTGTCAATGTTGTCAGGGATCCTCACACTGCCTGATCCTACTTCTACTCCGTTTACAAAAATTTTGTGATCGTTTACTTTACGATGTAGTATGTTAGTATTAATTCGTTGAACTGAATTTTCTGCAATAAAAGTATCTCGAATTCCGCCACCGATGTCTTCAAGTATTAGATATCGTGTACCTTCTACTACATTACTTGGTCGAGTTCGTTGCGGATCAATGATAGCATCAAACGTTCCAATACTTGTTCTATGAATAGACGCTAACGTGCTATTACCAGGATATGTGTCACTGTCCCAATTAACAACCAGCATAGTAGCATCTGTTGCATTGATACTGATGTAACCTACTACATAACTACTGTCAGGTTGTCTTAAATAGATTCTGCTTAATCCTGCTTGATAAATGTTAGGATTTTGATTAATTAACATGGTCCATGCTAAATCTTCCCCGGGCGTGCCTTCGTTGCTTCTGAGTCTAATTTGACTACCCACTACTTCAATATCAAAATTTCCTATAGTAGCTGCTTGGCTAAACACTGGATTAGATGGGGCAGCACTGTAATCAGAAATGTTATTATCTGATGCAAGACCGTCAACATAAGTCTCAGGGCCGTTAATAGATCCAAGGATATTAGAAATAATACTGGTAGTAATTCCTAATCGTTTTATCTTTGCTGGAGGACTAATCCATACTGGTGTTTGCAATGTTAATGTTGCAATGTCAATATCAGTAGCAGTTCCGGTTGGAATTGATCTTGAACTAAATGTAACCCCTGTTAAATCTACTACACTTAAACTGGTCCAATCAACATAGTTGTCTGTAGTCTGTATTTCAAGACTTGGATTAAACAACATTAAAATCTGTTCTAAAATTTGTAACTTTTGATCAGTACTTGAAGACCAAATGTCAGCTTTCAACGTTAGTTTATACGGAGTTGGCATTAATCTTTCAACTGTATAATTGTCACCCTGTGTACTGATATATTCACCAGTAGACGAGTCAACCGCACGTTCTCTAACGTTGATTTTTCCAACATAGGTAGCATCACCAAGACGAGAAGTATCCAATTCTAACTCAGTAATATACACAGCAATTCGCGGAGCACCTAATGTTGTGTTCTCACTATTTTGTTTTATAATATGAGCCGCTTGTCTATCAGCATCTCCATACATTACTGGGACACGTACAAGACTACCGTCTCCATACTTAACAACAAAGTTGCTTAATAGTCTAATAACTTGTAACAGATATCGACGTATTTGACCATCATAAAAATGTTGCATTATAAATCAGCCTTAGGTTTTAATGTTTTACTTAATGCTCGGCGTTCTTCAGTAGAACCTTGATACAATTTCCATTCAACTTGTTTACCGGCAGGAGCAGTTTCACTAAAAGTCAACAATGCTTTTCCTCCAGCACCTGCTGTGACAGTCACAGTTGGAAACTGTGACGAACCAATTATTGCGGTAGCATACATACCTGCCGCAAATGTTTCATTAGTAAGATATGTTGTAATGTTAGAAGTTGGAGTTACAAAGTCAGTTGTAATTAAATTAACACCAGTTTTATTACTGTTGTTAATGAACCCGCCTTTTAATGTATTTCGAGTATCAGTGTTAGTTAATGTAGTACGCACGTTATCTTCAAACTTAATCCAGCGTACACCATCAAATCTAAATAACCTATTTGGTAAAAAGTCTGTACGTAGGAAGTAATCACCGTCGATTGGTGCATTAGGGAATGTAATACCGTGACCAAAATCTACACCGTTAGGAGCAATACCATCGCCAACCAGATAACCAGTATAACCATTACGCTTAGGACGCTGTGCAATTCTACTTGCATCAAGACCCATTGAACTTGCATCAGGGGGTGACACACTATCATCTACTGTTTGTATAGCAGCTCGGCCGTTTTCGTCTAATGCCAAAGTATAAAAGTGTTGCGTTTCATATCCACTCTTAGGAGCATCGGCTTCTGCTTGTGCAATTAGTGCATCGTTGATAGCTAACTCTTTACTGTGTGTACTCAATATATCTCGTAAGGTATTATTAGTTTCTTCACCAGTTACAGGATCAACAATCTTTTGATCAAATATTTCCTTGTACTGCTGACTATCCACAATTTTTGTAAGTTTTAATCTATACAAATGTGGATACCAGGTTGGACTAAATCCCTCTGCGGCACGGCCCACATCTGAAATAACAAAGTATCGAGGTAAACTAACGTCAAAATCATTTAACGCAAATTCATCTTTTAAATGCGGAACTTCAATAACATCACCGCTTAATGGTTTACGACCAACGGTCTTAATGAAATCATTAATATGCACAGTCATGTACAATGTGTCATTGTCTATAAACAAGCCAAATTGACTTAAATTAAAATCGAGATCTTGAACATTATAAACTCCTCGCAGTCTATAAATGCTGGAGTCATATTTTCGATCACGATTTTCAAGAAATAACAAATCTTGTATGTTTGTTTCTTTTAGCGAATCGTAATGTGGTTGATCGGCAGTGGCATTAGCTTGATCAGTGTTAGCGCCAAGGTATTTGTGCAGGTACAGATCTGTACCACCAACGGTGAACATTTCGCTGGCTTGGCGATCGATAAACTTGTAATCGTTGCCCTTTTCAGGACGGTAGAGTGATAAACGTGGCATAGTACAATATTTATCGATAAATATAATGGGAGATACAAATGTCAGAAATAAATCCACAAGCTGAAAGACAAAAAGTATATGATTATGTACGTACTATGCTGGCCGACGGCATGATTGATGTTGAACTGGATCCTATACATTATGAAACTGCTTTAGAAAAAACTATTAATAGATTTAGACAACGTAGTAGTCATGCAGTAGAAGAAAGTTACATGTTTCTTGAGCTTGAAAAAGATAAAAATGACTACAGATTACCCGATGAAATTATTGCTGTGCAAAGTGTGTTTAGACGCACGTTAGGTAGTCGAACTGGCGGCGGCAGTGGTACCAATTTTGAACCATTTAACCTTGCTTATACCAACACATATTTGTTAAACAGTACCATGCTGGGCGGCATAGCTACCTACGATATGTTTGCCCAATACCAAGAAATGATAGGCCGTATGTTTGGTAGTTATATTGAATTTCAGTGGATTCAACAAAGCCATGTATTACGCATTTTACAAAGACCTTTTACAGAAGGCGAAACTATCATGCTACGCTGCCATAATTTTCGTCCAGACTATAATCTAATTGACGATCTATATGCCAAGCAATGGATACGAGATTACACTCTTGCAATATGTAAAGGCATCCTTGGAGAAGCCAGAGGCAAATTTGCACAAATTGCTGGCCCAGGTGGCGGCACTCAGCTCAATGGTGCAGATTTAAAAAGCGCCAGCAAAGAAGAAATCGCAGCATTAGATAAAGAATTAGAAACATTAGTGTCCGGTGGAACACCAATGACATTTGTTATTGGATAATTATGAAAGTACATGAAATACTAACAGAAGGTGTGGCAGGACCAAAAAAATGCTGGCCAGGACACAGAAAAACTGGCACTCAACCTGGTACTGGTAAAAATGCCGGCAAACGTGTAAACGATTGTGAAAAGATTAAAGAAGATGCAGATCAATTGTTTGACGCTATTGAAGAAATGGTAGAAGCATGGGCAGAAGCACATGGCGTTGATGCAGAAACTATATGGGAAGATTTTGAATCAGTAGATGATCATGAACTGTTGGACGAATCTGCGGCATGGAAACGTTCAGCTGGCAAGAGTAAAAAAGGCGGCCTTAATGCCAAGGGTGTTGCCAGCTACCGAAGAGAAAATCCAGGAAGCAAACTACAAATGGCAGTGACCACTAAACCCAGTAAACTAAAGCCTGGATCAAAAGCAGCTAAACGTCGAAAGAGTTTCTGTGCAAGAATGGGTGGTAACAAAGGCCCTATGAAGAAGCCCAACGGTGAGCCAACTCGCAAAGCACTGGCATTACGTAAATGGAACTGCTAAACGTAAATTGAACAGATACGGGGTATAATCACTCTTGACAACATTGTAAAAATCCTGTAATATATATTATCACTGGAGATAATATGATCATAGGCTTCGTTGGATTTATTGGCAGCGGCAAAGACACTGCCGCAGACTATTTGGTTAACTTTCACGGATTTCGCCGTGACTCATTTGCAAACACATTAAAAGACGCGGTTGCCGCTGTATTTGGCTGGGACCGCGTTCTGTTGGAAGGACGTACAAAAGAAGCTCGCGAATGGCGTGAGCAACGTGACGAGTGGTGGAGTACACGACTGGGTAAAGACATTACACCACGTCATATTCTACAATACTGGGGTACAGAAGTTTGTCGTCAGGGCTTTCATGACGACATCTGGATTGCCAGTCTTGAAAACAAAATGCGTAAAACAGGCGATAACATTGTTATCAGCGATGTACGTTTTCCTAACGAGATCAAAGCTATTCACAATGCAGGCGGCAAAGTAGTACGAGTTATTCGAGGCGACGATCCCGAATGGTATCAAGATGCGTGGACTGTTAATCAAGGCCCTACAAACATGAGTTGGTCTATTAGTAAACTACGAATGGAACAGCGTGGTATTCATGCCAGCGAAACTGCATGGATAGGCAAAGATATCGATGTTGAAATTGATAATAACAGTACTATTGACCAACTGTTCGATCAAATTAAAAATCTGGTTGAAGACCAGCTTGTTGCCATTTAATATTGTCCTTAACAAGTATGCGCTGACAATTAGCGCATACTGTTTTTAAATTAGTAGCTCTGGAATTATTTAAATTTCCATCAACATGGAATACATTAAATTGTTCCTTGTATTTGCTTTTGAAGTTACATCTATCACAGACTAACTTCATGCGATAACCGTCCTGATACCATTTAGGTATTCCAGTACCAATGCCGCCTGCAAGACACACTTCACACTTACGTCTGTAATAAGTTTTTCCGTTCTTCTTATAGTTAATGGCCGCTGGCCTATACCCGCAAATACATAAAGGTCTGCTCATAACGGTATTTATGCGTACCTTTTCAACCCCTTTTCAACCGGTTATAAGCGACCCATTTTGATAAAATACGCTAAATAATATTATAATGAAAACCCATAGGAGAAGCTAATATGGCATTAAGTTCACCAGGCGTAGAAGTCAAAGTAATTGACGAATCGTTTTATACACCAGCAGAACCCGGTACAGTCCCTTTGATTGTAGTAGCATCTGCGGAAAACAAATCAAATAGCGCAGGAGATGGTACAGCTCCCGGCACATTAAAAGCTAATGCAGGTCAAGTATACTTATTGACAAGCCAAAAGGATCTTGGAGATACCTTCGGCGACCCAGTATTTAAAACTGACGCAAACAACAACCCTATTCATGCTGGCGAACAGAACGAATATGGTTTGCAAACAGCTTATAGTTTGTTAGGCGTTAGTAACCGTGCGTATGTAGTACGTGCAAATCTTGACCTTAACCAGTTAAACGCATCTGTTGACGCCCCAAGCGCAGAACCAAATAATGGTACTTACTGGCTTGATACAGATAACACCAAGTGGGGTATTTTTGAATGGAATGATGATCCAGCAACAACCACAGGTGGCCAGACTTTCACTAACAAAATCCCAATGATTATTACAGATGCTACTAAGGTTAATGCGTTAACCGGTGGCCCTGCAAACTCCGTAGGTAAAAATGGTAGCTATGCTATTGTTACTACTCGCGATAGCGGCTATGCAGATTCAGAAGTTACTGAACAGCATCCAATGTCACTATGGTACAGAAATAATACTGGAACATGGGTACAAGTTGGCTCAACTGCATGGGATGCAAGCTGGGCTGGCACACCGTTACTTGCAATGCAAGCGCACACCAGTGTCCCGCAGTGGAAACATGCAACCTTAGATCCTTCAGTGGCTCCTACAGGTAGCGTATGGATTAAGACAACAGAACCTAACTTAGGTGCTCGTTGGAGAGTTAACCGTTACAACAGCACAACGCAAGCATTTGAGCAAGTTAGTGCCCCGTTATACAGCGATTCGTTAACTGCTCTTTTTAAATTAGACAAAACTGGTGGCGGTGCAAATCTTGCAGCCGGCACAGTGTACGCTAAGTTTGATGTTGCAGAAGATGGCGCAGAAGCAGATTTTGCTTTGTATCGCAGAAAGAGTGCGGCACCGACTACTATTAGATCAACTAAAGTTACAGCAAGTACTTTTGCAGGTGATGCCGGCGCACTTACCTTAGTATCAGAGTCGTCTGTTCTTGGTACATCGGTTGCAGCCGCAGCAACCTATTCCGGTGTTGCAGTAGCAGCAGTTACAGGCAGTGGCATTGGTGCTATTGCAACTGTTACTAAAACAGGCTCAGGACTAACATATACCAGCACTAACACAACAGTTACAATCACAACTGGCGGTTCAGGTTACCAATCTGGCAATACACTAAAGATTTTAGGTACTGCTCTTGGTGGAACAACCCCAACTAATGATTTAAGATTTACAGTAAGCGGCGAAAGCACTACTTATTCGTTTGATATTGCATATAGCGAAGCAGGTTCAACAGCTCCTACTACCGATACAACTATTAGTTTTGCAATTGCTACACCGGCAGTAGGCAATGCTGCAACCGTAGCGGCCGCAATCAACACAGCATTACCAACTGGATCCCCAGTTGAAGCCAGTGTTGATACACAAAATAGATTAGTTATTGACCATGCATTAGGCGGCGAGATCTACTTAACTAATGGAACTAATAATCCATTAAATGACTTAGGTTTCTCTGAGTATGTGCCTACTACTGGTAACGGTACAATCAACTTATATGTTGACCCTACAGCAAATCATGACTATGTAGCCAGCTTATGGGAGCCATTAAGTTATGCCGCAGGTGGTAATCCTCCTACAAGTTTAACAGCAGACGGTACCTTATGGTATAGTTCTGTAATTGATGAAGTAGATATTTTAGCACATGACGGTAGCAACTGGGTTGGCTATTTAAATGCAAATCCGTTGACTGATCCAGCTGGTCCGACAGTTGCAGCATCTAAGCCAGAAACACAAAGTGATGGCAGTGCTCTTGAAACTGGCGACCTATGGATTGACACCAGCGATGTTGAAAACTTTCCGATCATTTACAAGTATAATAAAGATCTAATGAAATGGTTCCTTGTTGATACAAGTGATCAAAGTACAGAAGACGGCTGCTTGTTTGCAGATGTTCGTTACAACACCGCAGGTGAAAACAGTGACATGCAAGGCACTATTGAAGAACTGCTTTCAAGCAACTACTTAGATCCAGATGCTCCAGACTCAGCATTGTATCCAAAAGGTATGTTACTATGGAACTTACGTAGAAGTGGTTTCAATGTAAAGCAGTTTAAACAAAATTATATCGACGTTGATGCCGACAATACACGCTTCGGCGATGTAAGCATGGCAGATTATTATCCACATCGTTGGGTAACAATCAGCGGAAACCAAGATAATGGTTCAGGTACGTTTGGTCGTAAGGCACAGCGTAAAGTTGTTGTTCAGGCATTGCAAGCACTTGTTAACGCTAACCAACAAATCCGTGATGAAGAAAGCCGTGTGTTTAACCTAATTGCTTGCCCAGGGTATCCTGAGCTTGTAGGCGAACTTATCAGCTTAAATTACGACAGAGGCTTAACAGCATTTGTAGTAGCTGATACGCCAGCTCGTTTAACAAGCGATGCAACTTCATTGTTAAACTGGGGTACTAACCAACAGCTTGCTCTTGAAGACAATGATCTTGGTCTTGTTTCAAGTGATGAATATATCGGATTCTTCTATCCATGGGGATTCACAAGCGACAATTTTGGTAACAACGTAGTTGTTCCTCCAAGCCACATGATCTTAAGAACTATTGCTCTAAGCGATCAAGTTAGCTATCCATGGTTTGCACCAGCAGGTGTACGTCGCGGTGGTATTACTAACGCCACAGCAGTTGGTTATGTAGATGCAGAAGGCGAATTTAACAGTGTTGCATTAAACGTTGGTCAACGTGATACGTTAGCCAGTGTAAAAATTAACCCAATTACATTCATTACAGGAACAGGACTTGTTAACTATGGTCAATATACTCGCGCAAGAGCTGCAAGTGCATTAGATCGTATTAACGTAGCACGTTTAGTAGTTTACCTACGCAGACAATTAAATGCACTGGCTAAGCCATACATTTTTGAGCCTAATGATAAGATTACACGTGATCAAATTAAATCGGCAGCTGAGAGTCTAATGCTTGAGTTGGTTGGACAACGTGCGCTCTATGACTATGTTGTAGTATGCGACGAATCGAATAACACACCAGCAAGAATTGACCGAAATGAATTATACCTGGATATTGCTATTGAACCAGTCAAAGCAGTGGAATTTATCTATATTCCATTACGCTTAAAGAACACTGGTGAGATCGCTGCTTTAGGTTAATCCTATAATATAAAAGGAAAAAGAACATGGCAATTTCATCATTAAACAACTTTACAGTTCCGTTAGAAAGCGGAGCTGGATCACAAGGCTTGTTAATGCCAAAACTAAAGTATCGCTTCCGCGTTACACTAATTGGTTTTGGCGTTACAGCTGGCAACGCTACTGAATTAACTAAACAGGTAATTTCCTGCGGTAGACCAAATCTATCATTTGAAAATATCGAAATCCCAGTGTACAACAGCAAAGTACATATTGCTGGTAAGCACACATGGCAAGACATTGCTTTAGAAGTTCGTGACGATGTTAACGGAAACGTAAGCAAACTTGTTGGCGAACAGTTACAGAAACAATTTGACTTCTTAGAGCAAAGTTCTGCAGCAGCTGGTATTGATTACAAATTTACAACTAAGATTGAAATCACAGACGGCGGCAACGGAAACAATGCACCTGCTATCCTTGAAACATGGGAATGCTATGGTTGCTACTTGCTAAGTGCAAACTATCAAAATTTGAGTTACAGCGAAAATGCTGCCGCTACTATTTCACTTGGTATCAAGTATGATAACGCAAGTCAAGTTGGTGGTGGTGCTGGTGTTGGTATTACAACAGGTCTTGGAAGAAGCGTAGCCGCTGCTTCTATGACAACCGGTCCAGGCAAGGCATAATAAAAAAGGCTGGCAACAGCCTTTTTTTACGGCTAATCATTAAATACGTATATTATAATAATCAATAAATAATAGTATGACCAGTAAGGCTTGGAATCAATTTGTATCGGGTGCCACTAACCCACGAGGCAATGTTGGAGATTTTCAACATGCTGCCCGCTTAATTACGGACAGCGATTTTAGATTAGCACCTAAATCTAAATATCTTTATCACGTATCGTTTAATATTAACACTAATGCTCTTAAAAGTTTAAACTTTACATATCAGCATCAAAACGAAATCAACATGTTAGTCAAGGCTGCTGAACTGCCTAAGTTTCAGATTGCTACAGAAACACTAAATCAATACAATAGAAAAAAAGTAGTACAGAATAAAATAGATTATCAAAATATCACTATTAGATTTCACGACGATAACCTCGGAGTTGTTGGTCAACTGTGGCAGAACTATTACGGCTACTACTATGCAGATAGTACAGCAGCCGGTAATTTTGCAGCCTACAATAGAAATGCAATGTTAGCACCTACGTTTATGGGTGCAAGATACGGACTTGATAATAACAGTTCAATACCTTTCTTTAATAGTATTACTATATTTCAGCTTGCAAAACGAGCCTACTATGGATACAAGTTGATAAATCCAATGATTACGCAGTGGAATCATGACAGTCTTGACTCTGCTAATAATCAACCAGGTGAGCAGTCTATGACGTTAGCCTACGAAGCAGTGGCTTATAGTACAGGCAATGTTCAACAAGGTGATCCTCCAGGATTTGCTCAAGAGCATTACGATCATACACCGAGCCCGCTGAGTATTTACGGTGGCGGCACACGAACGTTATTTGGTAGCGGTGGTGTACTTGCAGGAGCCGAGGCTGTATTTGGAGCATTAGGCAGTGGCAAGGCCTTTGACAGCCCTGCTAACTTTATTACTACTGCTATCGCCGCAGTCAACACTTATAAAAATGCCAAGACGTTAGGTAAGGCAGGTGTAACTTCTGAATTAACTGGTATGGCAATTAGAGGATTATCTAATGCTGCAACCATTGGATTAAGTGGTATTCAAAATACAAGTTTTCCAATAAACAATCCGGCTAATGTAACAACTGCAACACCACGTAACTTGCTTGGAGGCGGTCCGTAATGTCTATAAATTTACCAGTATCAGAACCTAAAGACAGTGGCGAAGAAGTTAAAACATTCTTTGATAAATTCTTTAGACAGCAAATAACATTCCCGTCAAATCAGATAGATGCTATTGTTGGCTATTTTTTAAAAAGAGGCTTCGATGAAAACTCTGCACGTAGTACGGGCATTGTATTGTTAAATCAAGCTAAGTTAGATAACATAAGCGTCTTTCAACTTATTGATACTCTTAAAGGGCTCAACGATGTGCAATTAAGTTCTGTAGTAACTGAAGTGCTAAATGCATATAGAGAGAAAACCAGTACACTGGGTTTTAAAATTTTAACAGTAGAAGAAACAGTTGAAAGTCGCAACATACGAGCATGAGTCGTTTTGCACAGGGCAAGTATACCGTAGCAAACCCAGAAAAGTATGTAGGTAAGAAAAATCCTACATACAGAAGTTCTTGGGAATTGCATTTTATGCGATTTTGCGATACTACTCCCAGCATACAAAAATGGGCCAGCGAAGCAATATCAATACCTTATAGATGCCCTATTACCGGAAAGAGCACAATTTATATCCCGGATTTTTTTATTCAATACGTAGACAAGGCCAGCAAGATGCATGTAGAACTTATTGAAATAAAACCCCAGAATCAAACACTACATGAAAAAGTAGGTAAAAATCGAAACAATCAAATCCAGTATGTAAGAAATATAGCTAAATGGCGAGCAGCCCAAGCATGGTGTAAAAATCAAGGAATCAAATTCAGAATCATCAACGAACAAGACTTATTCCACACTGGTAGAAATTGATAAGTATTGTATGACAAAAAAACTTGAAGAACTATTAAACTTGCCCGAGAGCAAAAAAATTGTTAAACAAGCTGAAAAGGCTGTTGAAAAACAAGCGGCACAGCCATTACTGCGAGACTTATCAGAATTTGATAAAATCAGCGCAGCCTTGCCGCATGTTAAAGGTCTTGGCGATATTGCTGATGGCGAGTTAGATGCTCTGGCACAACGTGCAACTGATGCCTACGACGATCTTATGGATCTGGGTATGAATGTTGATAGCCGCTACTCAGGACGCATATTTGAAGTTGCCGGTACAATGCTTAAGAATGCAATTGATGCAAAAAATGCTAAACTTGATAAAAAGTTAAAAATGATTGAGTTGCAGTTAAAGAAACAACAAATAGATCAAAAAGCTGGCAATGAAGACAGCATAGACATCCAAGGTAGTGGAGTTATTATTTCAGATCGTAATAGTTTGATTGAAAAACTTAAAAATATGAATAAATAAGGTATCAGGATATATTATGAAATCATTTACAGAATACTTACAAGAAAGCATAGAAGAAAAGAAATATGCTTTTAAAATTAAATTAGCAGGAGAATTGCCTGACCATTGCGAAGATTGCATGGAAACAGCCATGCAACAATATAAGGTTAGCAAATTTGCCAAAGGCAAGAGTACTCCTATTCAAGCTAACCTATTAGACTTTCCTAATGTAAAAAATGCCAGCATGACAGTGTTTGAAGTAGAATTAGATTATCCTACAACCAGCGCAGTGTTATCTGAACTAATTGCTAATTCAACGGGGATCCCAAGAGACAACGTTAAAATTAGAACTCCGCTTGAAGAGGCAAATTTTGAAATTGAAACTGAGAACATGGACACTGTTGCCGATGGTAAGTCATTATTATCACAAGAGTACACCAAAGAAAATAATCAAAGTCTTGTAGGCGAAAAGTATATTAGCTCGTTTCTCAAAGACCTTGCCAAAGCAAGAAAAGATACAGAGCCGACACAAGTTAAAGGTGTCAACGAAAAGTTATTAGCATCAAAGATGCATAAAGAGAAGCAAGAGGTAATGCCTAAGGCAGGTCCTGCAAAAAGTCTATTTGCTTCCAAACAAAAGGAAACAAAATGAACTTTCAAGAATTAATGCAACGAATGACCGATTTAGAGCGTCCAGTCACTGAAGAACCAAATGAAGGCAATGCATTTAGCGGCGCACTTGATGCCGCCAAAGACGCCGGCAAAGATGAATTTGAAGTCGACGGCAAAACTTTTCAGGTAAAAGAACAAGAAGTTGAAGGCTGTGGCGATATGCCTGGAATGGCAAACATGCCTAATGGCATGATGGGTATGAGAAATCCTGGCCAACAAGACTCTGTTAACATGAATGTCAGTTTAAATGCAGCCGGCAGCGGCGGCATCCGTGACTTAATGGGCATACTAAAGAACATTGAAGATGCTGACAGCGACATGGGTGATCCAGAAGTTATTATTAAAAAAATGTCCTACCCAGGCATGGACCAACATGACGACGAAGGTCCTGGTCAATCAATTATTGGTCAAGAAGAATTAGCCAATGCACCCGATGAGATGTACCTTCCGCACAACTTCGATGCAGGAGCAGATCTAAACAGACCTAAGGCCGCATATCCTGCTGCTCAAAGAGGTGACAATCCAATGGCAGTTGAACAGATTGCTGATCGCTTAGCCGGCCTTTACGAAAACATAAAAGCAAGATAACCAGTGCAGCTTAGGGCGATTAAGGCCCTGCTCAAATAGCTCCTTCGGGAGCTATTTTTTTCGTTAAATAACTACATGTCAACAAAAAGTTTAGATGGTGTCCTAACTAAAAAGGCACACACAAAAGAATCGTTTACTGAAAAATATATTCAGGACCTGTCAGCGTGTTCAATGGATTCTGGTTATCATTATTTTTGTGAAAACTTTTTTCACATACAACATCCAGTCAAAGGCAAAATGTTATTTCACCCGTTTGAGTTTCAAACACGACTATTAGATGCATATCACGGGCATAGATTTAATATTAATATGCTACCTCGACAAATGGGCAAGACAACTTGTGCCGCGGGTTATTTGCTATGGTATGCTATGTTTCACCCTGATCAAACAATTTTAATTTCAGCTCATAAGTATACCGGGTCGCAAGAAATTATGCAACGTATACGTTATGCTTACGAGTTATGCCCCGATCATATACGATGCGGTGTTGTTAACTATAATAAAGGTAGTATAGAATTTGATAACGGGTCACGTATTGTTTCTACTACAACTACAGGCAACACTGGTCGTGGTATGTCTATCTCGTTGTTATACTGCGATGAGTTTGCATTTGTACCGCCTAACATTGCTGATGAATTTTGGACTTCAATCTCTCCTACATTAGCCACTGGTGGTAAAGCTATTATTACCTCAACACCTAACAGTGACGAAGATACATTTGCTATTATCTGGAAAGAAGCCAACAAGAAGTTTGACGAATTTGGTAACGAACAACTTGTCGGAATTAACGGATTCTTTCCGTTTACTTGTGCATGGAGTGAGCATCCTGATCGTGACGAAGTTTGGGAAAAAACCGAACGTGGAAGAATTGGCGAGGAACGATTCCGTCGAGAATACAACTGCGAATTCTTAGTCTACGACGAAACACTGATTAACAGTATTTGTCTTGCTGGCTTAGAAGGAAAAGAACCTGTTAGTAGAATGGGGCAAACACGTTGGTATAAAACTATAAACAAAGAATCTATATACGTAGTAACTCTTGACCCCAGTCTTGGCACAGGGGGCAACTCTGCCGCTATTGAAGTATTCGAGTTACCCAGCTTTACTCAAGTAGCAGAGTGGCAACATAATCTAACACCAATACAAGGACAAATTAGGGTTCTTAGAGATATTTTAAAGTATATCGGGGAAGAATTAGGTGACGGAGTTTCAAACAATCTTTATTGGTCTATTGAAAATAACACAGTCGGCGAAGCAGGATTAGTATGTATTAAAGATATAGGCGAAGAGAATTTCAACGGATTATTTGTCAGCGAGCCAGTACGCAAAGGCCATGTACGTAAATTCCGCAAAGGATTCAATACTACTCACGGTAGTAAAATTGGTGCAAGTGCCAGGTTAAAATACCTAATTGAAAGTGGAAAAATGAAGATAAATTCTAAGCCCTTGATATCTGAATTAAAAACGTTTATAGCTACCGGAGTAACATTTAAAGCTAAATCAGGCGAACAAGATGACTTAGTCAGCGCATTACTGCTAATGGTCCGACTGAGTCAAGTATTAGCAGACTGGGATGTTAGGGTATTTGATACTATTACAACAGGCGATGCATTTAGTGACGACGATTGGGAAATGCCGATGCCTATCTTTATTTCGTCTAATTTAGGATAAATATTAATATGGACAAAAATCTCAACAACATTGCTGAAGAACTATTTGGTAAACTACGCACACAATTCCCTAAAGTACAAATGGGAGATGAAGAAAGTAACGTAACCGATGAAGAAAAAGCTGCGCGAGTATTCAAATTTGAATATACCAGCGACAAAGCTATTCTTGGCAACGTTAACGTAAGTATTTCAGATAAAGACGGATTAGTTGTTATCTACTCTAACGATATTGTTGAAGGTCAAGACGAATATGTTAAAAATAAATTCTTTAATTTTTTACAAGAACTTAGAGAATTTGCTAAACAACGTTTTATGAATTTCGACACACGAGATATTTCTAAAAGCAATTTAGAAAAACGAGATTACGAATACATGGCAAACAAACACGGAGAAGGCACGATGTCTGAAAGTAAATTATTTGGAACCAGCAGAACCAGCTATCAACAACTGGGTGATGCTAAACTTATTGTGAAGCATAGTGCTCCGGTAAATTTTGAAAATCCAGCGGGCCGCGCACAGCGTATCGAAAGCATCTACATTGAGAATGCTCAAGGCGAAAGATTTAAATACCCGTTCAAACACTTAAACGGTGCAAGAGCATTGGCTACTCATGTGGCACATGGCGGTAATCCGTACGATTCCATCGGTGGATATGTTATTGGTCTAAGTGAAGAATTAAACAATTTAAGAATGTTTAAAAGCTATGTAGATCGTAATCCTGTAGTAAGTGAAGCTATGGGCAGTATTCAAAGTAAAGTGCTTGAAAGAATCGACAGTGTTAAAAAAGAAATACACAATTTGCAAAACTCTGCCCGATACTCAGCATTTGCTGAATCATTTGAGGAAAGTCAATCTGCCGATATTCCCGAAGACATAATGAACGATTGGATTGATCGTTTAACTATTCGCACATTTAACGAAGAACTTAAAAACGTATTTCCGTATATTTTTAAACTCATAGACGAGAGTGATATTCCTGTTAAGGATCTTACTATAGAGGACTTAGTTACAGAAGAAGAATGTAAAGTATGCGGCATGGATCCTTGCGATTGCGACCATGCTGAGACTAAAGAAGTTAAAGAATTTGCAGACTACGAAAGACAGTTAAGTAGAATTCTTGGCGAACGCACCGACATTTTTAGCGATCAAGAAGAAAGCAAACAAGCTGCCATTGATAAACTAAATCAGTTAATAACACAGCCAATGCCTGTAGGTACTGATGGCAACAATGCAACAGAAAGTCTAACTGATGTTATTGATGACGACGAGCTTATGGATGTATTTAGAGAACTTGCTGATGTTAATCCAGAGCAAGATGTACGTTCACTTATAAAAGATTATATTGAAATTAAAGATAAAGAAAACGGCACAGACGTTTTATCGGCAATACAATTTCCAAATGACTTAGATGCAGAAGCACCTGAAGTTCCTGCAGAGCCAGCAGCAGAAGTTCCTGCAGAAGCACCTCCGGTAGAGCCAGCGCAGGCAGTACCCGCAGAACAACCTGCGCCAGTAGCTGAAGAAAAAGAAGATCCACCGTTTGATGGTCCTTACAAAAAGCCAGGCGACAATAAAGACAAGTTTGGCAATACTGTCAAAAATCCTGCACGTCACGCTGCCAAGAAAGGCATGGCCGCTGCCATTGCCAAAGCAAAGAAAGCTGGCGCAACCGCAGAAACAATTATTCGTATTGCTGGTGAAGAAATGACATTAGGTGAAGCAATTACCAAAGCAGGTATGAAAGTTGAAGATATTTTTGGTAATAAAAAAGAAGCTGCTGCCAATGAACTTATCGAATTCGTTAAATCAATGTTTAACAGAGAAGAAGGAACGTTTCCAAAAGGTGAGACAGGTGTACTAATTGCCTGTGAGAAAAAGTTTGGCGAAGGCTCTGTTCCTGTAGCACAACAAATAATTGAAAAATTACAAGGTGCAGTTGAATCTCAAAGAATTAGAGAACTTGCCGGAATAATACAGCAAAGGTAATATATGGCCCTTAATTGTAAGGAGCCATTTTACAATATAGAGATTGCCCACACAGGGGATGTACATCTATGTTGTCAATCGTGGCATCCAAAAGTTATAGGAAATTTGCTCGATAGTAGCCTTGAAGAAATTTGGCTTGGTGCAGAAGCTCGAAAAGTACGAGAATCTATAATTGATCAAACATATTCATATTGTAACTTAGAAATATGCCCTGCTTGGATCAGTAAAACTATATCGTCTGACGAATTAATAAACACCACCTACCCGGGCTGGGTAAACAGCACATCATCTACGCAATTTTCAACTACTCATTTTAAATTACCGGAATTAATTAAATTTAGTTTTGATGCCAGCTGTAATTTACAATGTCCGTCATGTCGTACTGAAAAGAAACAATTTAATCCTGGAGATTTCGTATACAACAGATCAACGTTAATACTTAATCGCATTAAAGAAGCATATTTGCTACAGCCATCTGACGCTAAATTTAATTTTACTATTACAGGCAGTGGAGATGCTATAGGTAGTCATTTATACAGAAATTTCCTTATTAGCATTGACGGATCTTTATATCCTAATATGGGCATTAACTTGTTAACTAACGGAGTAATGCTCACTGAAAAAGTGATTAATCAGCTAAGTAAAATTCATGCTAATATAAGAGACATCACAATTAGTGTTGATGCATCAACAGCTGATACCTACAATATTGTAAGAAAAGGCGGCGACTTTGATCAATTAATAAAAAATATTGATTTTATAAATCAATGTCCAACTCTATCACATACAAATTTAAAATACACGTTCGTTGTCCAGCAAGATAATTTTAGAGAGATGCAACCGTTCACAGAATGGTTGTTACAATATCCAAGATCACGTCTTCGATTTACTCGTATGATAAAATTTGGCGCCCAATCAACTGATCATTTTGAGCAACAAAATTTATGGAATCCTGCTCATAAAGATCATACTGAGTTTTTTGAATACATAAATCAATCTTGGATAAATCATCCACGAGTGAATTGGTCAAATATCCAGCAAAAACCAACAATGCAAACTTTGCAGTTTCGGCGAAATATAAATTAAATTTTTCAGGATATCTCTTGCAATGATAAATAAAAGTGTGTACAATAACATGTATGCACTTTTTTGTTTTACAATAATGTGAAACAGAATACAGGCAAACTTAAATTAAACATAGGCTATTACAGGAGAAAAACTATGGCATCTTTAGCAGAAATTAGAGCAAAGCTCAAAGAACAGGAATCACGTGGTTCCGACAACAACCAACGTTCCGGTGGTGATAATTCAATTTATCCATTCTGGAATCTCAAAGAAGGACAAGAAGCAGTTGTCCGATTTTTACCCGACGGTGACACAGATAATACATTTTTCTGGATCGAACGTCAAATCATTAAACTACCATTTGCCGGCGTTAAAGGCAGCACAGACTCTAAACAAGTACAAGTTCAAGTCCCCTGCATGGAAATGTACGGCGGCACTTGCCCAATCCTTGCAGAGGTTCGTGCATGGTTTAAAGATCCTGCACTTGAAGACATGGGTCGTAAGTACTGGAAGAAACGCAGTTACATTTTCCAAGGTTTCGTTGTTGAAGACGGCCTTAAAGAAGATAACAAAGCGGCAAATCCAGTTCGTAGATTTATTATTGGTCCTCAGGTGTTCCAATTGATCCGCGGTGCATTGCTTGATCCTGAAATGGACAATTTGCCTACTGATTTAGTAGCAGGTGTTGATTTTAAATTGATCAAAACAAGCAAAGGTGGTTATGCAGATTATTCTACTTCTAAATGGAGTCGTCGTGAACGACCAATTAGCAATGATGAACAAGATGCACTTAAAGAGCATGGACTTTATAACCTAAAAGACTTCTTGCCTAAGAAGCCTGGTGATGTAGAACTTAAAGTTATTAAAGAGATGTTTGAAGCATCAGTCGACGGCGAACCATACGATATGGAACGTTGGGGACAATACTTTAAGCCAGCAGGTATGAGTCAGCAAACAGGCGATCCTGTTGCTAAAAGTAATAAACCTGTTGTAAGCGATGAAGAATTCGACGAACCAGCAATGGCTGCGCCAGCGGCGCCGGCAGCTGAATCAAAACAAGAAGATGCTAAAGCTGGCACTACCTCAGGTAGCCGAGCCGAAGACATTCTTGCTATGATTCGTAATCGTAACAAATAAAAAGCTAAAAACGACGAGGGCCTTGCGCCCTCCTCGTCATCATTCAGGAACATAACTATGGCAACAAAAGCATTCGACTTATCTAAATTTCGCAAAACTCTTACAAAGAGTATTGACGGCCTGGGTGTAGGTTTTAACGACCCTACAGACTGGGTTAGCACAGGAAATTACACACTAAATTATTTGATTAGTGGTGATTTTCACAAAGGAGTACCACTCGGCAAAGTTACTGTATTTGCCGGTGAATCAGGCGCTGGCAAATCGTATATTTGCTCCGGCAACTTAATTCGCAACGCACAAGAACAAGGGATTTATGTAATCCTTGTTGACAGTGAGAACGCACTTGACGAAAAATGGCTCAAGGCATTAGGCGTTAACACATCCGACGATAAGTTGTTAAAACTTAACATGGCTATGATTGACGATGTGGCTCGAACCATTAGCGAGTTCATGAAAGAATATAAAACAATGGATGAAACAACTCGTCCTAAGGTATTATTTGTAATTGATTCACTTGGTATGTTGTTAACACCAACAGACGTTAACCAGTTTGAAGCAGGCGAAATGAAAGGTGATATGGGCCGTAAACCCAAAGCACTTACATCATTAGTTCGTAACTCTGTTAACATGTTCGGTAGCTATAATGTTGGATTGGTCTGTACTAATCACACATACGCAAGCCAGGACATGTTTGATCCAGATGACAAGATTTCAGGTGGACAAGGTTTCATTTATGCAAGTAGTATTGTTATTGCCATGCGTAAATTAAAATTAAAAACAGATGCCGATGGTAATAAAACTTCTGCAATTCACGGTATTCGAGCAGCCTGTAAGGTTATGAAAACTCGTTATGCAAAACCGTTTGAGTCAGTTCAAGTTGAGATTCCTTATGAAACAGGTATGAGTCCGTATAGCGGCCTTGTTGACTTGTTTGAAGAAAAAGGTTTCCTTGTAAAAGATGGTAACAGACTTAAATACGTGGGATCCGATGGCACTGAACTTAAGATGTACCGTAAAGAATGGGAACGCAACGAGAACAGTGTGTTGGATAAAGTTATGGTAGACTTTGCTGCCAACCCTGTAGTAAAATCTACTGTTGATACAGAAACTGGAGAAATCTTATCATGAATGAAAATCAAATTGCTGACATCTGGATGTTATTTAAAGAATACGTTGATAAAAAAACTTATGAAGCCTTGGCAGAACGTTATGTTGACTTACTTGCCGACCACGGTATTAGTGACAAAATAATTCAATCAGCTATCGGCTTTGATGAAACATTAGACAATGCAGTTGAATATTATCTCGACCAAGACAGTGAAGAAAGTCTGGATGAAGAAGATAATTGGGATTTTGATGAAGATGAGGATTAAATGAGTTGGTACTCAAAAGTCTCTAAGGATATTTCGAATATTCCGGATGCCGTGGCATACTATGAAGCCGAATTGTTGGCTGCAAAGACAGATGCTCGCATAGCGGGAAATATAGAAAAGGCCGCAGCCAATATGCCTGGTATTGTGGAACAAAGATTTTCTCAACTACAAGAAATTGAGGCAATTTTGGAATATTTAAATATTGAACTTCGAAGATTAAAAAGTTCAATGTTTAGAAAATACCTTGAGACGTATCAACGAGCACTCTCTTCGAGAGATTGTGAAAAGTTTGTCGAGGGCGAGGCAGATGTAGTTGACTATGAAAAAATTATCAACGAATTTGCCCTACTTCGTAATAAATGGTTAGGTATTATTAAATCGCTGGATATAAAACAGTGGCAATTGAGTAATATTATTAAACTACGTGTTGCAGGCATGGAAGATGCAAGCCTATGACGCTTGATCAAGTTTTAAAAATACTGATACAACAAATAAAAACTGTTGACTACAAAATTCCAGCAAAGGATAGGCGAATTCTTATTAGCTTAGCCAGTCAACTTGACCAAGGCCATTTTTTAACCGAAAATCAGGCAAATTTATTGGTTAAAATTTTAAAAGAAAATGAAAAGACAATCGTAGTTGAAGGTGTTGACCTAAATGAAGACCTAAAGTTAGTTGAGTGGTCTCAACCATTTCGAGTCATTGAGCATATTCGTAAAATTTACTTAAACTCAGCCCACCCGGACCTCATTTTTGTGGAATTTACCCATGACAAGAGGTTAAAAAATAAACTGTTGTCTCTCAACGGAAAATTGTCAGGCAGTGTTACTTCGATGTCACCGAAGGTGAATGCCGTATTGTTTTGTGAAAAGAACATTCGGTTAGTGGTAAAGGAATTTGCTAATGACAATTTTGTAATTGATGAAAAAATAGTGAATTTTGACCAAGAAATTCGAAAAATACTGAAAACTAACAATAACCCATTTAACATATTTCAATTAGAAAACACCGTAGTTAAAAAACTTATTGAAGAAGAGGTGGGTCCAATTACGTATGATAACCTATTGTTATTACACGATCGAAAATTGCGCTATCAGTATGAAATTTCTGAAAAAATCACCGAAAAATCGCTAACTGCTGATATTGCCCAACGTCAGTCAACCAGAATTTTCATTGACAGCAAAACAGTTTCATTAGCGGCATTACTTAAAAGTATTAAGGAACTTCATCGGTTCCCATTACTAATTATATTTGATGGTCATAATTCAAAAACTGACAAAAAAACACTAAATTTGCTGGAAGAGGCAATAACAGCCAATGACCTGGATAACCAAGTTGGCATTTATTTTAGATTTACCCAATCATTAGATCTTTCAAACTTTAATGCCACTGTAGGTGAATTAAAGTATAATAAGAACTTAGACGCTACGACCATTATAGCAGGTATAGCTAACAACAAAATACCAAAATTTTTGGTAAATTTAAACTGGAAGCCTAACAGCATAATTTCATTCACTGCAAATTTTAAAAACAATAAAAGTTATGTATATTTTTCAGATGTTGACTTATCAATTTATTATGCCGATCGGCAACCACTCAGTGGAGGCATAGATGCAGTGCAAATTAGTCATTAAAGATGAGGTGAATATCAAGGTAGACGGATTGCCTGTTGAGATACGCAGGAAGTTAGTAAACGCCTTTAAGTTTGAAATACCTTATGCAAAATATCACCCGGCATATAAACTTGGCAGGTGGGATGGTCAGACTACATTGTTTGGCATGGGCGGTAATGGCTATATTAATCAACTACCTAAAATCTTAGAAATCTTAGAAAACTCCGGCGTACATGTTGATAGTATCGAAGACCTTAGACATCCTACTAATTTGTCTTTTACTAAGGTTACTGAGTCATACTGGGCTGACCAGGGCAAGACATGGCCCGTGGGACATCCTAACGCTGGCACACCTATCATGCTTCGTGACTACCAAGTGGATACAATTAATAACTTTCTCGAAAATCCACAAAGTTTACAAGAAGTTGCCACTGGCGCAGGTAAAACTATTACCACAGCAACATTAGCACAACTGTGCGAACCGTTCGGTAGAACTATTGTTATTGTTCCTAACAAATCGTTAGTTGAACAAACAGAGGAAGACTTTGTTAACGTAGACCTTGACGTGGGTGTATACTATGGTGATCGTAAAGATCTAAATAAAACGCATACTATATGCACTTGGCAAAGCCTTAACATCCTTGATAAAAAATCTAAAAATCTTGAGCATGATATTTTAACTCTTGCAGAATTTCTTGAAGGAATTAAAACTGTTATTGTTGACGAGGTACATATGGCCAAAGCCGAAGTACTGAAAAATCTACTTACACAGAACTTAGCTAATGCACCTATCAGATGGGGATTAACCGGCACAATTCCTAAAGAAGCATTTGAGTTTGAACAAATATTTGCCAGCATTGGTCCAGTAGTAGGCGGAATCAAAGCACACGAACTTCAAGAAAAGGGAGTGTTAAGTAATTGCCATGTTAACATTACACAGCTTGTTGATGTACTTGAATTCAAAGCCTACGCCGACGAATTAAAATACTTAGTAACTGACGAGGATCGTATGATCTTCATTAGTAAGATGATAAAAGGAATTTCTGATAGCGGGAATACTCTTGTTCTTGTTAATAGAATTGATTCGGGAAAATTCATTGTTAATGAACTCGAAGATGCCGTATTTGTATCCGGCGCAGTAAAAACTAAAGACAGAAAAGAAGAATATGACGAAATTAGAACAAGCACTAACAAGGTTATTGTGGCGACTTACGGTGTGGCCGCTGTTGGTATTAATATCCCAAGGATTTTTAATCTGGTTCTTCTTGAACCCGGAAAGAGCTTTGTCCGTGTTATACAATCAATTGGGCGAGGCATTAGAAAAGCAGAAGACAAGGACTTCGTACAAATCTGGGACTTAACCAGCACTTGCAAGTATGCAAAACGGCATCTTACACAACGTAAAAAGTTTTACAAAGAAGCAAAATATCCATTTACTATAGATAAAGTTGATTGGAACAGTTGACTTTCTAACAAGAAAGTTGTATAATAACAACATGCAAATACTTACCTTAGATAATACAGCATTTGACCTAAACAACTTGCCCGAAGAAGTTGATGATGGTATGAGGTTCGCTGTCCTCGACAATAGTGATTCAAAAGATCCTGATTTCTTTTTTATGCCGTTAATCTTTCTTGAAAGTTTTAACAGTCCAGCAATGGTATTAAAGATAGGTGACCACGAAGTTACAATGCCCTTAGATTGGAGCATTGCAGTAGGTGATCCGCAAAGCAGTTGCGATATAGAAATACTTCCACTGACTTCACTAAACGATAGAGGATTTGAAGCATTATGTTTTAACCCGCTAAGTAGTTTTAGAGTAGAATTTAAATCTATTGAAATTATAAATTTTTATAATGACGTTAAATGGTATTTTCCTAAAATGAAAAACGGCCAATTATTAGCAGTGCCGCTTGGTCAGGAACCTAAGCCTCTATGTACATACTTTGTTAAAGAAATTAGCAGACAAAGTGAATTAATTGATCTATCAAAAATACTGTAATGGGAACTCTTAAACCTGGAGCAACATATATTTACGAGCGTAATGGCGACGAAGTATATGCTCGAGAGTTTGGACAACATGATCGCAAACTAATCGGTTACAATCACAAAACCCCAGATCCAAGAACTAATGATGGCCGGCCGCTACACGAACATATATTAGAGGACAAGATGTGGGGTGAGATTCGACGACAAGCACTTACCAATCCTGCTTTACAAAAGGCACTGGATCGTGCTATAATGATATACAGACTGTCAAAGGACAAGCCGCTATGAGTAAAGAAGAAGATAAATTTAAACATTCAAAACGCCTGCTTAAAGACGACAATGCTATCAAGAAGCAAGTTAAAATTGCTAAAGAACATAAAATTAGTGAATACAATCCAAGAGAAATACAACCTCATAGGTATCACAAACGTCACGCAATGGATTGCGGTAATCCTGAATGTTTCATGTGCGGTAATCCCCGTAAAACACATAAAGATAAATTAACAACACAGGAAAAAAGATTGTTTCAGGATGTAGAAAAAACTACAGATAAACACAGTAATGGGTTGACGGTAAAGGACAATGATGAGTGAAAAGATTGAACTAAAAGAAAAACTTGCAGCCGTTGACTTGGGTGCAAAGTCTATGTGGGATGAGATGGATGATGAGCAACGTAAAAGTCTTAAGCAAGAATATTTTATTCTCAATAGATATGTTAGTAATGTTAAAGGCCAAACACGTGAAACTCAAGAACATTTTGTCTTAACTGTAAATGAGTTCTTTAATAAGTACTGGAACGATCTTAGTAAGCATCCTAAACTGATGTGGCAACTATTGTGTATGAGCAGCCATGAAACTAAAAAGATTTACTTTCATGAATGGATTGGTTTTAAGAAGAAAAAAGGCGACTCGAAGCGAATTAAATTTCTTGAACAAGTTTATCCGCAACGTAAATCAGATGAAATTGATTTACTGGCCACAATGATGACATTGGCAGAATTAAAAACTCTTGCCGAAGATCACGGATATAGTAAACAAGAAATTTCTAAAATGTTCTAATGTTAAGATTAAAATTGAGTAACACTAAGCCATATGTTTGTCAGTTTTGCGGTCATGGGTACACGCAAGAAAAAACACTAATTGTTCATATATGTGAACAGAAGCGTAGACACTTGGCTAAAGATGAAAAACATGTAAACATAGGATTCCAAACATATAATAGATTCTATCAACTTACACAAAATAGCAAACAACAAAAAATGTACGAGGATTTTAGAAAGAGTCCGTATTATAATGCATTTGTTAAATTTGGTAGTTATGTCAACAATGTAAACCCCTTGTACCCAGATCACTACATCGGTTGGGTAGTACGTAGTGGGGTAAAATTAGATCATTGGTGTAGAGATGCGTTATATGAAAAGTATGTACTTGAATTAATTCATACAGAAAATGTAGAAACTGCGTTACAACGAACAGTTACGCACATGCAGTCTTGGGCCAATGATAACAACAGCACATGGGATCACTATTTTAAATATGTTAGCACTAATCGAGCCACCTACGATATAAAAGATGGTAAAATAAGTCCTTGGTTATTATTAAACAGCAGTTCAGGCAAACAGTTGTTAACCTCAATGAGTGATGAACAGCTATCGTCGATAAGTAATGTTATAGACCCCGAAGTATGGGTTAAAAAATTCAAGAAACAACGGGAAGATGTTGCTCTTGTGAAAGACGTAGTCAAGGAGGCTAACCTATGATTCCTGTAAGTAACGACGATGCAAATAAGCTCGAAGTACAAGTCATTCTCAGCGAAGATGATGCCGCAGTATATGTAAAACTGACCGGGTTTGAAAACTTAGAGGACGCAGATATGTATGCAAACTACTTAGTAGACCGGTTACCCTTGATGTTATTTGAAACAGAAATACTACACTAATGCCAGATATTGATATTGATTTTTTAGATAGAACACAAGCACTTGATGTTATCAAACATGTGTCTGCGTCTATTAAAGACGGTGGCACTTTTAAAAAGCACAATACTGGAATATATTGTCATTCTATCCCGTACAATCCAGCCGATGGATTAGCCGCAATAGATTACAAAGAAGCAGAAGACCGTGGTTACTTCAAGATTGATTTTTTGAATGTAAGCATATATAAAGATATTAGAGATGAAAATCATCTAACAACTTTAATGGAGACTGAGCCACTATGGGACCTTTTAGAGCAGGAAGATTTCAGCAGTTTACTTTTTCACGTAAACGGCCATGGATCAATACTACGACAGATGAAGCCGACGAGTATACTCCAACTTGCGGCAGTTTTGGCAATGATAAGACCCGCCAAGCGACATTTGATTGGGGAGAATTGGACCACAGTGATGGAGACGATCTGGACAAAGCCCGAGGACGGTGAGTACTATTTTAAGAAGGCTCATGCAGTGGCCTATGCTATGGCTATTGCAGTGCAGATGAACTTAATCTGCGAAAGTATCAGCTACGGCTACAATTAACGTGGCGGCCTTCTAACTAACTGAACACTTTTACGTTTAATTCGTTTAAGTGTTAGATTCATAAGATTAACCACAGGTCCGAGAATAAGTTTAACATCTTTGCTGTTGAATGTTTTTATACTATACTTGAATGGTTCAATTTCTTTACGTAGAAAAATATTAATAGGAACTTGTCGGTTTGATTCCCACCACCAAGCTTCGCCTAATTCTAATAGAATAGTTTTTTCGTCATCAGTCTTTACGGATTCTAAATCGTAAAAACTTGTAACGTACTGATCTTGATTTATAACGATACCCACGTATTCAAGTTCACCGTAAGTTAATACGCTGATAAAGGGTAGTTGATTCTCTATGTTGTCTCTTAGTTTAACCATATAAATAGTAGTGAGGGCTTTAATCCAAATGCAAAAAATTTCAAGTTATTTATACCCAAACCGAATAAATGTTGTTGCGGATGTGGCTTTATTTCCTGTAAGGTGGAAAATTGTGTATCAAAATAATGTAAAAATATATCGTGGCGTAGATAACGTACTAACGCTTGATATTAAAAACTCCGATCAAAAACGTATAGATATCGACACTATGGATCTTAAAATGTCTATATTCGATGTAAATGGCAGAGATATAGTAACACTGGATGTTACACCTACTGCCACTACCGGATTAGCCACAGTAACAGTTCTTCCAGAACATATTGCTAATCTTAGTCCACAATACTTAACATATGTTATCTACAGACAGAATCTAAATACTTCCCTTACTTTATTTTACGCAGATACAAATTTTGGCGCACATGGGAAAATGGAAATAGTAGGAACAGCAATACCTGTGTTGACCCCTGAACGATATATTACCTCTTTTTACCCTATAACTGACGCAGATGTTCAACCTTACCTAACTACATATTACAGTGATGCAGTAGAGCTAAGACAGCCAAATCATATCTTTAATGATACTGATGATAGTGTATTATTAGAATTTAAATTTAACAAATCTAATGCTGTAGTTAATGTGCAGTTTACCAAAGATACAATTATTAATGCATCTACTATCTGGTCAGATGTAATGAGCTTTGGCGTATTTCCAGAAGACCTCACAGTGACTAAATCAATTGTGTATCCTACGTATAATAAAGAAGTTGCTTGGATGCGAGTTATATTTGAACAAACATCATACAACGGACAAGGCGCAACAGTCACAATTGAAAAACGTGCAGCTGGGCTTGGATTTGAATATATATTTTCATCGAACAAGGCTGGAAAAGATTATAAAGTTGGCGAAACATTTACCATCAGCGACGATCGATTGGGAGGCGGCGGTGCTTGGACATTGGCAGTTGGAGCAGTTGATAAAGTCGGCGGCGTTACTGAATGGATACCACAGGCAGAGATGTTAGTAGCAGAAGATGGTCCTGTTATATATAAAAATATACCCGTAAGTGACCCTGCTCGAGCCAGATCTATTGACAAAGTTATCGTAAGACTGTAAACTTACTCTATGAGTCTAATCATAGAAACTGTTACAGCATATCTGCCTCCAAAAAGAAAAGCTACACCCAGCGGGTGGATTGGCTTCAATGCGGTATGCTGTCACCATAATGGTAACTCCCCAGATCAACGCAGTCGTGGCGGCATCATGATAAATGAAGGTGTTAGCTATCACTGTTTTAATTGCGGCTTTAAAGCCAGTTGGCAACCTGGTCGTCAAGTCAGTGTAAAATTTAAAAAACTGTTACAGTGGATAAATGTACCCGACACTGTTATATCAAAATGCAGTCTTGAAGCATTGCGATTAAAAGAAGACACTGGATATAAAAGCGAAGTAAGTGTAATCCCCACGTTCATTGACAAGGTATTGCCCATGGGAGCAAAGCCACTATCTGAATGGCTTAAAGATCCACCAGACGATCTGTTGCCAGTGCTGGAATATATGTCAAGCAGAAGTTTATTTGCAGACGATTATAAATTTTATTGGACTGACGAAGACGGATTTCAAAATAGAATTATTATTCCGTTCTTCTATAAAGGCACAGTAGTTGGTTATACTGCCCGCTTAATAAGAGATGGTAAAGTAAAATACATATCTGACCAACAACCTGGCTATGTGTTTAATTTGGACAGTCAGCATTATACACAACAATTTGCATTAGTAACTGAAGGTCCTATAGATGCAATATGCGTCAATGGATGCGCAGTTATGAGTAATGAAGTAAGCCCGCAACAGATTGCATTACTTAATCAATTACAAAAAGAAATAGTAGTTGTTCCGGATAGAGATACAGCAGGTTTAAAACTTGTAAAACAAGCAATAGAGTTAGGCTGGAGTGTTAGTATGCCGGAATGGCCAGATGATGTCAAAGACATAAATGATGCCGTGACCAAGTTCGGCAAGCTATATACAATGTGGGCTATTGCATCAGCAATAGAATCAAACTCACTTAAAATACAATTAAGGATGAAAAAATGGGCTGGTTAATTAAAATTAAACATTGGTTGTTAACACCGTACTATCGTTATCAAGATCGAAAATTTGTTGAAAAGCGTAGGAAAGAAATGCAAGAACACGATCCATATATCTACAAATGATTACCTGGGGAATAAGTGCTAACAGTCATGACGCGGCTCTGGCTGTATTCAAAGACCACGAATTAATGTTTGCCAGTCATAGTGAACGATTTAGTGGAAAGAAGAATGATGCTGACTTATCTACCAAGTTGGTAGACTATGCTAAACAGTGGGGAAAGCCCGCTGAAATAGTTTGGTATGAAAAGCCATTAATTAAGACTATACGTCAGTTGTATGCAGGTCAAGGATTTAATCATAGAAGCAATAACATTAAAAGATATCTTAGCCAATGGAATATTTCTGCACCTATAAACTATCAATGGCATCACAAGAGCCACGCCGCCGCTGGCTACTATACCAGTCAATTTAGCGAGGCATGTATTGTAGTTATTGATGCCATCGGAGAGTTTGAAACATTAACTATCTGGAACGGTAGTAACGAAAAACTACAGCAAGTATATAGTCAGCGTTATCCAGATAGTCTTGGTCTATGGTACAGTGCAATGACTCAACGCTGCCATCTAAAACCCAATGAAGAAGAATATATTTTAATGGGCATGGCTGCATACGGTGACCCTAATAAGTTATATCTTCGAATGATGGATGATTTCTTTGACACCAGTAATAAGACCATTGTTAAACTAAAACAAAATCTGCATCGTGGCTGTAAAGACTGGGCACCCGACTTAACAGTTAATGATACATTTGATATTGCAGCCGCAGTACAGGCAGTATACGAATATCAATTTGAACAAATACTACGCAACGCTAAGAAATTAACAAACAGCAATAATGTTATAATTATGGGAGGATGTGCGCTTAATTGTCTTGCCAATCCTATTGCGTACAAGGTGTTTGACAAAGTTTGGATTATGCCAAATCCTGGAGATGCGGGCAGTAGTGTAGGTGCAGTATTGGCACAAACAGAAAAACGAATACCCTGGGATACCTGCAGTCTTGGCTACAACATCAACCCTAAAGATTCTATAACTGCCATAGTAGACCATTTAGAAACTGAAAAAATCTGCGGACTTGCGCAAGGTCGAGCAGAGTTTGGTCCTCGAGCATTTGGCAATAGAAGTTTGTTAGCCGATCCCAGGGGACCTGAAATAAAGGACAAAGTAAATGCAATTAAACAACGACAACAATTTAGGCCGTTTGCTCCAATTATTTTGGAGGAACTGGCTGATCAGTACTTTGATCTGTGTGGCAATAGCAGTGATCATAAGTATATGCAGTTCATCAGTAGGTGTAAGGTTCCTGAGTTATTTCCTGCTATCATTCATCGTGACGGTACTTCTCGTGTACAAACCGTACCTGCAGATGGCACCAGAATAAGACAATTGCTTGAAGAATGGAATGATCGTACTGGATGCCCTATGCTGTTGAATACCAGTTTAAATATCAAGGGTCAGCCTATGGTTAATAACACGGACGATGCATTAGCCTTTGAAGAACATTACGATGTTCGAGTCTTTACTTAACTCAAAAAATACTGTATAATTATAATATGACAACAAGACAAAACGCAGATTACGGATACGATATACAAAAGCTATATCTTGAGATGATGCTTGGAGACGCAGAAACATTTGTGCGATGCCAGGGCATTTGGGATGACACATTGTTTGATCGAAAGCTACAGCCAGCCGCCAAGTTCTTTAAGGCATACGTAGATGAACACTCTATTATACCCACTGCTGATATTATTAATGCAGCCACAGTGAGTAACTTTAAAGTTCCAGAAGGTTTACAAGAAGCACACTATGATTGGTTGTTAACAGACTTTGAAACATTTATTAGACATAAAGGTCTTGAGAAAGCTATTCTTGAAGCTGCCGACATGTTGGAAAAAGGTGAGTACGGCACAGTTGAAGATAAGATTAAAAAAGCTGTGCAAATTGGTTTACAAAAAGACATGGGTACAGATTACTTTGCTGACCCCAGAGCTCGATTAATGAAGATCAAAGATAAAAATGGACAGTTGTCAACAGGCTGGGAAGCACTTGATCAAAAGTTATTTGGTGGATTTAATCGCGGCGAGTTGAATATTTTTGCAGGTGGTTCAGGTGCAGGTAAATCGTTGTTCCTTGCTAACCTTGGTGTTAACTATGCGTTATCGGGTATGAATGTAATTTACCTAACACTTGAATTGAGTGAGGAACTTGTGTCGATGCGTATCGACTCTATGGTCACTGGAATTCCAACTCGAGAAGTGTTTAAGCAAATCGACGAAGTTGAGATGAAGGTTAGAGTCATCGGTAAGAAGTCTGGTAGTATGCAGATCAAATATATGCCCAGCGGTAAAACTGCCAACGATGTACGTGCATATCTAAAAGAATATGAAGTAAAGACAAATAAAAAATGCGATGTATTATTAGTTGACTATCTTGACTTGCTAATGCCTGCAGGACAAAAGATTTCAGCAGAAAACTTGTTCATCAAAGACAAGTATGTGTCAGAAGAATTGCGTAACTTGGCTATGGAAAAACAATGTATCTTTGTTACTGCGGCACAGTTAAATCGTGGTGCTGTAGAAGAAGTTGAGTTTGATCATAGTCATATCTCAGGCGGATTAAGTAAGATTCAAACAGCAGATAACGTGTTTGGTATATTTACCAGTCGTGCTATGCGTGAGCGTGGCAAGTATCAAATCCAGCTGATGAAGACACGTAGTAGCAGTGGTGTTGGTATGAAAATTGATCTAAACTTTGATGTAGATACTCTGCGTATTACTAACAGTGATGAACAAAGCGAGGACGCAGGTCCCGGGTCAGTATCGCGTGGTAGTCAGATTATTAACGATCTTAAACGTAATAGCACAGTAGGCGAATTTCAAAAGGCACAGCCTAAAGAAGGGTTTGATCCGTTTAATCCTGCACCTAATGCAGGGCGGGATAATCCCACAGAAGGCATGATTGTTAAGCCTTCGGCAGCCAAAGTTGAAAGTACTAAACTACGACAATTATTGAATAATTTACCTGAGAATCTCTGATAAATATCTTATCGAGGGTTGGTAAATGACTACAGATTTTTTTAGACGATATATAGATATTCTTGCAGAAGCAGACACAAAAGTCACACCTGACCAAGAAATGCGAGCACGAGACCTTGCCGCACAGATGGGTGTAGTTGCACCTAATCTTGCAGATATTGAATATAACGCACAGGGCATTGCTATTAAAATTAATGGCGACGCTGTGCCTAAAACCCTGTACGGTGAAGAAGAACGAAAGAAAATGCAAGGTGCTGCAACTCCACCTGCGCCTGGCGCAACTCCTGCACCCGGTGCAAAACCTGAAGCTAAACCTGAAGCAGGTGCAACCACTACACCCGCACCATTAGGCGTCTCAGATAAGATAACCGAATTACAAAAAGAACTAAAAGCCAAAGGTGCAGACCTTGGAACATTTGGCCCAGCAGGCGATGGCATAGATGGTAAACTTGGTCCTAAGACACGAGCAGCCGTTGAGAAATTTCCGGAGATTGCAGCCAAGTATAAAGAAGTTTTAGGTAGTGGACAAGCCGCATCTCAAGCAGCAAATACCACTGGACCTAAAGTAGACACAACAGATCCTAACGCATTAGCCAACTCACTCGGTGCAATTGAAGCTGTTCTTGCCAAGTACAAGATTAAAACTGAAAGCGTTGATTTTGAGCAAGTAATGGTTATGGAAAACATCGGACAGTTTAGTCCGCAAGATCAAATTGAAATTTGGCGCATCATAACTGAAGCCGACGGCATATATGTACCACCCGACACAGGCGGTCGAGTACGTGATGCAGGCACACAGGCCAGAATGCAAATGGCTCGAAATCCTAATCCTGCCATTAGTCGCGCAAATGATCCGTTTGGACAAATAGGTCGTACTGGGTCGGCACCGACAGCTAACACAAGTAAGTGGGCCAAGTTTGCCAGCAAGTTAGGTGGCGCTAAAGGTATAGGTAAAAAAATTGCAGGCCGAGTAGCTGGATCGGCTTTAGCCGGGCCAGCTGCCGCAGTAGTAGGTGCTGGCATGTTAGCATGGACAGCATGGGATGTGGGCAAGGCATTATACGATACATTTAGTTCAACTGAGCTTGCCGATCTTGATCCTGCCGATCAAGCAATTATTAAAAAGAATATGGCTGTGGTGATGCAGTACCAGAAAGATTCTAAACAAATGGCTGCACTATCTCCTGAACTAAAAGCCAGAGTAGAACGTGCATTAAAAGGCTTAGATGCGTTGGCAGTACAAGCTGGTAGTGAAGAACCTGAAACACAGGCAGCAAGTCCTCAACCAACTGCAAAGTCTGAGCCTACGGTTACTACTAAAAATGAATTAAGAATTGCTAACGAGCCAGTAGTCCCAGGACAGCCATTAAGTCAAAAACAAATGGCAGTTATGAAAATGTCTATGGACATGGGTAACAGTTATCCGCCTGAAGTTATGGCGCAGTATAATAAACAGAAAACTTAATTACTGTTTGGCTTCATATACCAAACGGTAAATGACCAACGTTCGCCTTCTACAGGTGGGCAAGCTCTATGACGCATGGTAGCAGGCATAAGCACAGCTTCACCCACTGCAAGATCAAACTCGCCTAATTCCGTTTCAAAAACCGCACCCGCGGCAGTCTGTAGTGTGCAGGTCAATGTTAGACTACGAACACTGGAACGTCCTTCAGTACCATAGTTATCACGATGCCAGCTGTAGTATTCTCCGGCACTGTAGCAACTTATCTGCACAGGTTTCTGGAACCATGTCAACTGATATTCTTCATGCCAGGGACGGACTAATTCCCACAAACGATCGCTTTCTTCTTGATCAATGTCAAGCCAGTATACTGAGTTGTTGCGGCTCTGTCTTTCAGGATCGCGACCCATCACACGGCCTGGTTGTTGTTCAAGCCCCTGTGCTCTATTGATAATTGATTGACACTGCTCAGGAGTGAACAACGTGAATGGTTGAAGCAATGTTATATTCATAATTTACTGTTTCAAGATTTTCTTGAAGTGTACGTGCGCCATTACCGTGATGGAATTTACGGGCCATATCTGTCTTGGGACTCAAGGTGACAAACACACGTATGTTAGGTCTTTCTTTTTGTAACCACTGTTGCGCAGCCTGTATTAAGTTACGACCACTACCTCGTGAGTAACTCCATATGGTGTAGAACACAGCATGATCAGTGCCAGAACGATCGTTAAGTTCACTCACTGATTTTGGCACTGCACCAGTATAAGTAACACAGGTCACAGCACCTGCTTTGCCATTATCAAGCCAAACAAATATGTCTGCTTGATCGTGTAGTCGTGCCGCTGTGGGTATTTCTGGACGTACTGGGTCGTCTTTGATTAGGTCAATGTAGGGATCGTGATCGTTGGCAATTCGGTGAAGCATGATTTCCTCTGCGTGTAATACATACTTATCACAAAGGAGATTAAACTTAGATTACGCTGAGAGTAATGTAGCTTTCTTGATGACTTTTTGTAGGAGAAGCCACAGTGTGATTAATGTCACGCTGTTGAAAGTTCCACTCCAGGCCGGGAATTTGATGTCCAATGCACAAGAAGGGAACACTGCCAAAGTTCATATCTTCTGTGATCTTACCCTGTTGACGTAGGTGTATTTCCACAGGTTCTTTTTCAAAGCAGATGCAGAAGCCAGTTTGCCAACCCTGATCAATGGCCCACAAGGCAAGATCACTGTAGGCTTGCCCTATGAGATACTGGTCTTCTGAACTGTGATAGTGTGTGGGTGGCAGTATATAAACCACACAAGGTGCCAACAGCTGACTGTTTTTACGTTCCACATAGTCGGGATACTTGGCCTTGTCCAGTGCAGGAATAACACTTTGATCGTATATGTACTCTATGGTACCCTTGTCTTGTAGGCACTCAGTGTGATAGCCAAGGTCTCGCATGTAGTGTAGTCTGGCCATCATAGCAGTGACAAACTCAGAATCAGCAACCTCTGTAAAATCAAAGCTGCGATGTGTGTGACTTAGTAGTTGATATTTGTTAGACATTTACTGTTACCTTAATGTAGTCTTCACTCCAGCGAGCCTGTATTACCGGAGGTTGATGACTGAGACCATGTTCACGTACAATTAGAAAACTGCTGTACAAGAACTCAAGCCAAGCACGGCCGCCTGGTTCTACAGGACGATCTAACAGAGCTTGTCGTGTATAGGTAGCTGGTCCGGGATATTCACGGCCCGCAAGTACCCAGTCCAGTAACAGTGTTTTGATCCATTGATGTATGGCCAACTCCTGCTCAGTACGACTCACAGCATTGCCATCCTTGTCCCAAAAGCAAGAAGCCACAAATGCAGTTTTTTCATTAGATGCCTGTGCAAGATCACCCATGAATGCATGTAGCATGAAGTCCAGATCTCTGTGGCACTTTTGATGTGCAAACTCATAGTCTTTAAAGGGCGCATGGCCTTCACGTATCTGCTGATAGATCCAAGCCACAGTGACTTCTTTGATCCAGGGTTTAGAAGCTGCCACAGCGGCTGCGGCACCTCCGTATACTTGATGTGTGCGTTCCGCTATGGTACGTTCCACTTGATGTGAGAGTCCCTGCTCATCAAGCCAATAGCAGAGTTCTCCAACGGCTAATCCCGTATGAAACAGCGCAGTCCCATAGAGCATCTCAGGATCAAGAAACGCAGTACGGCTGCGATCAAAGAACTCCAGTGTGGGCGTAAATGTTGCAATGGCCTTAGTCTGGCCCTGCGCAAGGTCTACTTTAAAGCAGACTTGATTTTGGCGTGCTGGCGCCAAGTGTATGATTTCAGCAAGTTGATCTATTAACATATAACTATTTACTCGTAGAGTTCCACAGGCTGTTATTTTCTGCCATGGCCACTATGCTGTGAAAATCATATTCACAGAGCTTAACACGTAGGAATACTCTGGGCTCTGCACCGTTTCGAACTCCATGTATGATCTGTCCGTCAAACATGGCAGGATGCTCTGTACTGTAGTTGTAGGTATAGATAAGATCTTGACTGCGTACTACATTATACTCAACACCTTTACGCAAAGTCTGCCCGGCTGGAGGATTATAAAAATCAATGCCCGCAGGAGCAGTTGAGGGTAAGATTGGATACATGATGCCACAGCCCATGTACTTGTCAGTGTGTGCTTTGAGCTTGTACCAAGGAGGATAGATTAGGACATCTACATCTGTACAGCCAAGTTTGGGATAAAATGCCCAAGGTGATAACAATGCCTTAATTATAGGATCATCACGCATGGCCGAGCCATAAGCAGTGTCGTAGTCCAGAGTCTTAAAACCCGTGCCTGAGCCAGAGCCACGAAACTCAGGCCCACCCGGTGGTAAACGTGCATTCATCCAATCTGAGAAGAATACTTCAAGATGTGCATGTTGTTGATACCATGCGTCCAACTGAGATCTATTGTAGTTAATGTTGGTAAATTCGTAATGGTGCATCATTGTAGATAAGTGCGAGTTTTCATGGGATTATTCTCATCTCTGGGACCGTCTTCGCTGTCAGGATGAAATACCATAAGACTCATATCAGACTGATCAGTGCAGAAACGATGCAGAACATGTCGATCTAATACAAAGTGATCCCCTGCAGTCAATACTGTGCTGACAAGTTGTCCGTTGTGCAGGTAGTCAGCACGACCTTGACCTGACAGTACCAGACCAATACGCAGTGACGGATGTGTGTGCATAGTCTGCTTTATGCCCCTGGGAAAGTAGAGATAGTTTAAACAAGGATCGCCATTACGAGCAGCAGTGACAACTACAGAGTTTGAGCAGCCATCTATGTAACTGAGATCACCAGGTTGACCAGCTGCGACAATGGCCGCAGCCTGAGCCAAGTGTAGTCCGGGCATGTGTATAATCACAGCACTGCCCTGTAGTCTTCCCGCAGTGACCACAGCACCAAAAGCGCCTCTTGCGGATAAAGAAGGAGTAGTAAGTTCAGCACTGTCAGCAATGACAAAGTAAGTACCCGTTTGGTCTAAGAAGCGTTGCTCAGTAGTGTTGCGCACTACATCAACAGTGTAGCGATTACGTATGTTGTGATTTTGATTAAGTGTTAATGTCATGGATTATTTAGCGGCCCAGTTCGGAACCCGAGTCTAAGCGCGAAGCGCCAGCGCAAAAAATTTTGCGATAATTTATAGAGTAATCTACGCAGTTAACTAAAC
>Ga0114975_10000211_pt1 | contig 44080 bp, 28 predicted proteins | sample S_130626_EF_Meta_FD_87031 | JGI IMG/M metagenome (GOLD analysis project Ga0114975, IMG submission 87031) | Freshwater microbial communities from Lake Simoncouche, Canada to study carbon cycling - S_130626_EF_MetaG | ecosystem: Environmental > Aquatic > Freshwater > Lake | place: Lake...
CTGGGCGTGTGGAGATAACACCAAACACTGTGTCGCTGGCATCCAGTTGTACTCTGGTGATCTCTGCCGATCCACCTAATTCAACCACTGTTCCTGGTTCATAAATTTCATCCGACGCAAAGCGTTCTGCCACGTCCGCATAAAGTGCTGTGGTACTTTGTGCAAATATCTTGTTGAAATAACTAGAACTAGATCCAATATTACCATTGGCATTACCTGCACCATTGACGATTGCAGTTGCAAAATTGCCGGTGTTTACAGTAAGGCTATTAGGAATGCTGGTCATTGAGTTGGCACCATACATCTGGATCAGGGTGGTTGTCACGCCGCCATCATTGATCTGAAGGGTTAAATTACCATCTTGTGTTTGATTACGCAGGAATACATCACTACCAGTTACTGACGCACGGAAATCAGAATTCAATCCTACTGATAATCCGGCGTTATTCAGAATACCCAAGGTACCTGTCATGGTCTGGTTGTTACTGGTTTGTACAAATCCTGAAGCAGCTATGTTGCCCACTGTGTTTGCATTGTTTGCAGTGCCTTGGAAATATTGACCCACGCCAGAGATGGTTGTGGCCAATGTGATGCCTGGGCGCACATTAGATGCAAATCCTGGAATTGCAATTTGAGGATCAAATGACGCATCTTTGCTCACGATACCCACGATAGAATCGTTAACATACAATTCTACCACCACATGGCTTACAGCATCAGTATCTGTGATAGTTGCAGGAATGGCACCAGTAACTCCAGTGCCTGCTGTATATGCTGGACCTACCAAGATAAATGCTGATCCGCTGTAAACATTCAGCTGAGCGTTGACGCTGTCGTACCATAGATCGCCTGCTACATTAGAAGTTGGCGCACTGGCAGAAGCAGTGGCACCGGAAATCACTTTGAATGTGGTACCATTGTATACTTTCATGGTGTCTGTGGTCTGATCCCACCATAGTTGCCCCACCAAGGGTGCTCCGGGTGCTGTGGTATTGGAACCATTTTCCAACAAACGAATGATGTCGTCGTTGATAAATTGCCCGTAACCAGCGTAGTTTTTACCCACTAGGGTCATGCTTGAACTGGTGTTGATGGTACCATCAGGTATTACTGCGAAAATCTGGCCATCTGTGAGAGTGATTGTATATGACATGTTTGCTTGCTCCGAATCTTATAGGTATTTATTACCTGTTAATCTACACATATTTATACCGTACTTAGGTTAGTTAAAGTCTGTATCCGTACAGTATAATCAATCTGAATCTGACGATTCAGACTCTTTTGCACTGGGTGGAAGATCACATGCGTCAACAATCGTAGTTGCGTCAGATCTTCTCCTGTGACTGCTTTGAGTCCTAGTTCATCAAACACATATTCACCATTGAAATTTGTGCTGTTGTCGAATGCTTGCTGCCCAGGAACTGCTCCATAATCCAACAAACAACTAACCAGGATATCTGTATAAACTTGCCCTGAGGTGTGCAGGACCTGCATGTAATTATTGGTCACATCAGTGTCTGCTGCGGAATTATCGTCCACTACTTTGGCATAGGTTTCATTGTAAAGATCAGCATTAGCACCAGTGGTGTTAGGTGGCAGATAGGTAATCACGCCAGTGGGATCCACCGAACTACCACCATTTCCAAATGCCATGAGGTAAATCCACCCGCCACCTTGTGCAAGTGTGCGGTTGCTGAGAGTTTCAGCAAGACTGATACTCATGTTTTCGTAGTGGATAGCGTTCTTTTTATCCACAAAAACTTCACCACTAACTGGATCAAAGATCTTTACAAATCCTTGTACTTGAACAGGTATCATCATGCTCGTGTCTCCACAAATACTTGCTTGGTTTTTGGATCCGAAATCTTCAAAAAGCCTGAAACTGCAATAGTACCACGCTCGTTTGGTCGAGCAACGGGCTGTGGTTTTGGCGTCTGTGGTTGAGTCTGCTGATTTTGCTGCATGATTTATTTACCTTAGTTTTGTCCTCTGAAGAACCTTGCGGCATCAGTTTGGGTGACTTGCAATGCTTGACCATCCGAAGGGTTGCCGTTGGCTGGTTGATACCATCCAAATCCTTGTCTTACACGGATAGAAACTTCATACCCTGCTGTGGGCGCAGTAGCAAAAGTTACGGTAGCAGGTGCTACAGAATTCAAAGTGTATCCTGTGGTCACTCGTAATCCAGCAACATACACCAATATAGCTTGTTCTGCAAAACTAAAGGTCAGCTCACCAAGGTCGATGTTGTCGGCTGTGAATGTCTTGGTAGTACCATCTGCTAATGTATTGGTATACACAATTTGATCTTGATAGATCGCAGGTGCCAAGTTGCCTTGACCAAGATTGTACACTATACTATCCACAGCATGATCAGCCACTGCTGTACCCGCTGTACCACGCATCAAACTGCTGACTGTGTTAGTGCCTAAATCAATTACACGATACATGATACGCTCACCATTGACTGTGATGATACCCCAGATGTTGGCGTCTAAATTAGGCTGTGTTAATGCACCAGCATCGTTCACATAGATTATGTCTTGGTCTTTACGCAATGGTTGTGCTAAAGTGGTTGTAGTCGCCGGAGTCATACGATAGGTTGCCTGCACTCCGCGCATGTCTTGGAATATGCGGAATTCCATGGCTTCAGGTACCACTGAATCAGTAAACAACTGAGCCACTACCACATCGGTTACACCAATTGCTGAACCGTGTAACACTAGCTCTTGCCCAACAACTAGATAATCATCACCGTAGAAGATACGATCACCGTTCTTTGTGACCCACATTCTAGTAGGATCAAGAACAGTTCTACCAAGTTGGAAGTCGTTAACAATAACTTGTATACCTAGAGTGTAGTCAAAACTTCCCGAATCACCAGTCACGGTTCCTACATCGAATGGTAATGAATCAAAAGGCTCAGTTATTACAGCACCTTCAGTTACAGGACCTTGCCACAGCAATGTTTCAATACTTTGCTGTGCTGTGTCATTCCACGATGTCACACTTACGATATCACCGTATTGTGGATAGAATCCACCGGATGTGCGGAACACCAGGGTATAATTATCTATGCTGCTGCCATCGTCCACGATCACATAGTCTGATTTGGTTGTGACACTGATCAATACTTCAGACCCAATAACAGGAGTAGTAAAGATATCTACATATCTTGTGTCGCTGCCAGTGAATGGTTCAACAATGTAATCGCTACCTAATGTAAGTTTTTCATTGTTTATCCATACATTGACATCATTGTCGGACACCAGTCCAAGACTATATCCACCACGATTGGGCAATGCGTATCCTGAGCTGCCATCGGCGATATACAAAGCTCCTTCGGGAGGCCTTGCACGAATACCGTTTACTTCCACGATCAAGTTAGCAATATTGGTGCCTGACATAGAATTGTCTAGCATGTAATCCAACTGCCCATAACTCACATAGGTCTGTGTCTGTGGCGTAGACCAAGTGTAAGGCAACGATCCATCGGTGCTGCCAATGGCAGTCACATTGATCTCATCTGAGTAAATGTATGTGTCTGAAAACAAGATGTCTGTGCTATTGTTTGCACCGGCTACATACACATAATTGTTGATCAACGCACCATTTACAAAGATGGCCATGTCAAATATTTCTGCATCTGCTACTGGAATATTCAAGAAGTTACCAACATCCCCACCATTGAAACTGTTTTTGTACAGTTGATTGCCACCACCGATACCAAATACACTGAGTACCAGAGTATCGCCATTGGCTGCCGGTGGTGCGCTTATGCTAGGAATTATGCTTACAAAATTACCAACCCAGTCTACTGAATACGCAATATCAGCAGTGAGGTCTCGACGCTGTGTTTGATTGGTCACACGAATTTGCACAGGATTTGGCACGATGCCAGCAAAACTCTGTGTGTACGCCTCTGTGCTGTTGTATACCCATTTCACAATTTTCCAAGCGAATCCATGACCATTCAAGTCCCAATCAGATCCTGGGCGAGTATAAACACGGAAATCCATGGTATCAAATTCTGAGCCAGGTACTAGTTCTTCAGGTGCATGACTTTCGTAAGGTCCCACAAACTCGCCACCTACCACATTGATATCTGTAGGGCGTAGTCCTAGATAGATATCTAAGAATCTGCTTTCGTAAATGGCATCTAATATGCCTGGATCGTATGTGGGCAAGCCCTCAGGACCGTATGCAATATTATCCCAGGGATTTATATCCCAATTGCCCACATCCCATCCAGTATTCTGGTTGAATGTTGGAGCACTAACTTGTACTCCGGGATAACTTACGCCATCGATCAACAAACTCAAATCCAACCCTGGTTCGTTCACTGTGGGCACATACAATCCCATGGTACGATCTACACCACTGAGAGTAGCTGCATTTACCAGCAACCAGTATGCAGGATCAAATGTGGCGGTCTCAACTCCGGTAGAATCAGAACTATTGGCTTCCCATACGCGGTTGTCATATCGTACTTGGGTACCATTGTCATAGTTGACATTGGGTTGCCAATCCAGGATGGTGCTGACATATTGATATCTGTCATACTTCATCGTGACATCAAAACTACGCACTAGATTGTATGCTGTATCATCAACCAAGGCATTGGCCATTAAAGCAACCAATTGTCCGCCGGTGCCATTGCCGCCGTCTAGTGTGATGATAGCAGTTGTGGTATATCCAGATCCTGTGCTGATAACATCAACACCAGTGATACGACCAGCACTGTTAATATTCACTGTGAGTACAGCAGGTACAGTACAATCTCCAGTTACCACTGCGGTAGGTGCTATTGTGTAACCCGACCCAGCATCAGCCACAGTCACTCCAACTACACCTAATTTATAATTGTCGTACCAGAAATTCCAAGGTTCAGTCTGCCAAATTGCACTATCGGGCGCAGCATCACTGGCATCACTGGCAGTTCCTGTACCCACCGCGGTGCTCACTGTGTAAGGAGTAAGGATTGGACTCACAAACTGATTAGGAATCACATTGGTATCATAGTACGCAGGCACATCAAAATCTGTGAGTGTTCCTTGATAGTCATCTAATCCGTTGTAGATGAGATTTAGTTCACGAATCTGTACATGGTACGGTTTGACTTCCTTGATATAATCAATCACAAAATCTTGATTGTCTTTGCGGTAGGTCTGGTATGGCAACAATTCACGGATGGTGTGATCCACATCAATCAGCGAGGTCTTGCTCAACCAATCGGGTGCTTCAAACTCACTCAACACAAAGTTGAACATCAAGATCAATGCACGATTGCGTTCTATCAACAATTCATCAACCAACAATTCCTGATTGATGGCCTGGATTATTTTACGGGTTTCGATCACGGGTTCCTGATCAAAGTATTGTGCATCAAACACTTCAACATCAAATCCAAATCTACCCAATTCGTAATCCCACAATACAGCAGAAAGTTCTATAGTACCATCTTGTACTGCAACTCTTTTCCAGGTACTAGTGGCTGCACGAAGATAGATTTCCCATTTACCTTGGGCATTAGAAGTTACTCGTACACTAGATCCCACCGGGGCCTGATACACGCTTAACTTGCTGAGATCGCTGTATACTGCTACCGTGGCAATGATCTGTTTGCTACGATTGTAGCCGGGCAGATACCAATCAACATGACTCCAATATCTACGAGTGTCATAGTTCTGTACTCGAACTAGATCTAATGTAGCAAAAGTCTTTGTTGATGTCACGCTGTAGATAGTCCATAGACCATTCTGAGATGCATCATTGACCACTAGATATAGATATCCCACAGGTACTGTGGCAAAGTCTTGATAACCAAGTTCTTCAAGATTCAGCACTCGCTTGTTCCATGCGCCAGACCCTGCAGGTGGTTCCGGTTCTCTGCTGTACAGCAATGGAAAACTGCGTATCTCAGTGATAGGATATTGTAACAGCACTGAGTTTACTCTAGTGAAATAATTCTTCAATGCCAGGAATCTGTCAGCAAACATGCTCTGGCGTGGTCTGAACTGCACACCATAACGATTGGCTATGCTGAGACCAGGATCAGGTACCTTGGCACCAGTCGAATTCACACCGCACAAACTGTCCTGTAATTTGAGATACAAGTTATCAGGCAAGAATCCATCAGCACGGTCTTGTGGAATTAAACTGTATTGCACATGAACATTGGCATCTGTCAGTTCTCTATCAAACTCAATACTGAGTATGGTGTCTTGTGCAGAGATATCATTCACAGCATTGTAGATACCTGTAGCACTGGGGCTCAGGAATGCCACATAAGGAATACCCGAACTGCGAGGATCTTCAATGTATCTTGCAATACCAGTAGTGCTGAGTGTTTTTCCTGAGCTGGTGTTAATGGTAGTTACACCCTGGACCCAGAAATAATAAGTGGTAGCAAAAATGTTATCGGGATTTAATCCAGTGATTACATTGTAACTCACAACATCACGAGGAATGCCAGGGCCGGTATAGTTTGCTGGTGCTACACTACTGCTGACCCATTGATAAATTGATACCACAGATCCTGGAAATACTTGTCCCCAACGGCGTGCGGCATAGGTAACGTTATCCTGATTAGGGTCAATAAATCTCACTGTGCTGGTATCCCACCAGATTTCTCCCACATGTGTAGCAGCCCAGATCCTACCATAGTTATTCACTGCACCCACATTGTAGGCTGCAGGATCTATAGCACCAATGTAATTGATATTTTCTGCTGCTGCTCCTAGAATCTTGCCTTGCAATGGGTCAAAGAAATCAAAGAATGCAGTCTTGGCCCCAGTCATTGCACTATAACTGTACACTGAATTGATCAATGCAATGTCAACCACCGGTAACTGTTCATGTATCACAGCCCATGCTGGAGATTGATTGGCGTTTCTAAATACCGCCACACGGCCATAATTTAGCTCACTTAAAGTGCTGTCATCAACATCACTGCCCGGGCTACCTACTATCAGCACACCATTGGTGTAACTTACTGCGGTTCCAAACTGATCTAATTCTCTCACTCGTTTATCGTATATCTGCTGTCCGAACACAAACTTGCCTGGATTACTGACCGAGTCACCAATGCTGCGTAGATAATCATATGTGTATACCACACCGCTTTGATACAATGGTCCATTGAAAGTGGTGGTGCGGCTATCAAAGTATGTTGTGCCTGCATCAAATGTGTTTGGACGATACAGGTTACCGCTTGGTGCACCAACAGTGAGAGTCAGTGCCGAAGTATCAATATTTACAGCAGTTCCAAATCCGGCATTTATCACCGGTGCTGGGCTGGTGATGGTCTGAGTATACACAAATGTATTGAATCCAAGACTTTGGAACACAGTTCCAATCAAGCCGGGCAATACCGTGAGTCGGTTACCTTCTTCAGAAGCCAGGAGATTCTTAACACTGATAGTCAATAAACTGTAGTTACTGGTACCCGATGCACCCACTGTGGCGATAACATTAGCGATACCTGAAGCGTTAATATCTTGTGCCAGCACAGCTGGCCAGCTGCTGAGTTGCCAATATGTAGTGTTGGCAAGTGCTGTGCCTGCTGGTACGGTGCGTATAGCAATGTACAAGATCTGTGCATATTCCACGATATCGTCTTTTGCGTAGGTACTGGCATTGCTCCAATAGTCGGGTGTGCTCACCGCGACTTCTTGATCATTGATCCTGAGAGTTTGCCCGGGCACCAACAATGTACTAACATTGGTACTTGTGATTGTACCATATACTCTGCTTTGATTTACATTGCGTTGTACCGATCCTGCACTATCTAATACAGAACTATCCTGTGGAGCTCCTGTGTATAAGCTGCAACTGTATCTGCAGATGTCAACTGCTGCACCAAAGTTTGATCCAGAGTTTGGAACATTGGCACCAATGATTTGCAATAGATTAAATGTGTTGGCTTGTATCTGTAATATGTCTCCCACTGCTAAAGTTGAGGTGACTGTGACAGTGGGGCCGCTTACAGAGAAAGTTCCAGTTATGTTTCCGTCTGTGTTGGTTAGGAATGCATTGTTCAATATCACAGAAGTGGGTGTTACCAGTAGATTTCCATCCACTGTGTAAGAAGTTTGTGCCGTATCAGTTATGACAAAGTTCTGTACTGAACGATCGTAAACATACACAGTACCGGCGTTCTCAGTGCCATCACGATAGTCATTGGGTGTTCCAATCATGACCTGCCTGCCATCTATAGTGCAGGCTACACTTTCGCCAAATCTAGCATTGTCAGGCAATCTAGCAGTGATGTTGGCTGCTATGATTTGTCCCGGAGTCACTTGATATGTACCAGTACCACCAGTTCCAGTGAGCAATGCTGTGATTCTGGTACCTTTGGCCACCCCAGTACCACTCAGGATCATACCTTCAGTGAGAGATGGTGCACCAACTGGTACTGCCGATACAGTCATTACACTACCAGATATTGATGCGGTAAATGTTGTAGTAAATTCAATAGTGTCAACAAAAGTGTAATAACTGTTTGTGGTCACAGTGATAGCTGCGGTAATCACAGGTGCTGTGACAAATATCAGATCTCTACCTACGCTGCTGTTATCAGCATTGAATGTGTAATCAATGTTAGGTCGTTGCAGAACACCATTTACTATTACTTTGAAACTGTAGATGTTAATTGCACTGTACAATTTTTCGTTTAAAGAGAATGTTCTAGTTGTGCCATCGCCAACATAAGATGCAGTGGTTCTACGGATAATCTGTAATACAAGATCACTTACAGGTGCTGTACTGAATACAATACTAGTGCTGGTTTGTGTATAATCGACTCCATATGTCAACAACTGATTATTCAACACCACTGTGATTTGTTCAGGCTCTTGGAAGTCAATCACTATGCTGTCACTGTAGTTGAAGATCGTTGTTGTACCGTCGGTGGTATATTTCACACTTTGTGATTGGACTTCGACTAATCCGTAAGCAAATACTCTGTTGATACCAGGCGCACCAATGTACATCCATCGTTCATCGCGACTTACTGCCACGCTGTAGCCAAACTCTGCTGAATATTGTAAATCTCTAGGATCAGGAACTGTGAGTATAGCTGAATTGATAAAGCTGGCTGTGCCCGGAGTACGATATATTACACTGACATAACCTCGGTTGTTATAACTGGCAGGAGCTCCTGCTGCTTGCCATGTTTCGTTACCGATGCTGATTGCATGTCCAAATCCCACAGTGTCTACTGCATTACCCAACTGAAGAATAGAGTTTTCTACAAATGGATTGATTGATGTGCGGATAAAAGTATAAACTGCACCCACATCTGAATCGTATCCCGGACTGCCCACTATGACATATAAATTGTTTTTGCTTTGTGCCACGCTGTGGCCAAATTGACTATCAGACTCTGGGGCTGTTGTTTTGATTTCTGCCGAGGATACAAACACATCCTGTTTTTCTAACACTTCCCAAAGTCCTAGTCCATTATTGTCCACCCATACTTTGTTGCCAGGAATCAAACTGTTGGCATAAGGTAGTGTGATAACATCACTGGCTTGGCTTACTCGTTGTGTTTGTAGCACAAATCCAACCCCGGCACCTGATGCAGTGATCTGATTGGCATTGACAAAACTAAAAACAGCTACCAGTTGATTAGGATTTGGTACATTTAATACCTCGTATACACCGTTGACTTCATCTGAGAAGAATCTTACAATGAACAATGTACCAGCTGTAATACCATGTGATTGTGTGAAAGTAAACACGCTAGTACCATCGAGATTTGTGGTCACTGAGCTCAAGTAACCTGGCAATTGACTGGTTCTATAAATTCCCCAGTCGTGATTGTTGATCTTGGCTACCCAGATCACTGTTCCTACACCAATGAGATCAATAGCGGCATTCAATGCCGCAGTGTTGGTGATATCAAATATTGTAACATCGACATCGTCAAAGTTTACATATCCTGCACTGGGCAAAGCCGTGTCAGTCACAGGAATTGTAGTTGCGGTCAGGATGTTAGGGCTAGTAATCTTATAACTGGATTTCCATAGATTGCTTAACAATACTGTTTGGTCAGCTAGGCTAGATTCGCCTGGAATCACAACTTGTATTGTGCCAGGATTAGATGTCAACAATGCTTCATTGAGTTGAAGTTCATAGAAACTACGATTTGCATTAGCACCATATGTGCCACGCAATACAGCCCAATTTTCGTAGATATCATATTGTGTGACACCACGACCCAGGTCAGCAAATGAGAATATCTCAGCGGCACGCAATGTACCTTTGCTGCCCAGGAACTGTTGATACAGGCTGACCTGACTGGTTGAATCCAGATTCAAGTTCACCATGTATTGTCTAGGTTTCCATCCAATCAACGCATATGCAAACAAGTCTTGATTTAGTTCAAGGTTAGCTGTGTAGATGCTATAGGTGTTGGCCAATTGATCACTCTTGTTGGCCAAGTTAGGTAGTAATCCTTGTTGAACCAAAGTATAATCTGATATGGTCCAGTTGTTGATGTCAAATTCAGCTGACGGTTGTACAATGTCAGTGGCACTGTAGTAAGTGTTTTTCCATTTTACAATCTCGCCACGGGCGTATTTCTTCAGTGGATCCCAAGGCTTGATGTTGTCTTGATTTAAGATAAAACCTTGTGCGTCCAATTGGCCGTTCCACTCAGTGGTAGTCCAACCTACTAATCTCACACGACTTTGTCTCGCACCTGTGACCGGGTCGTACAACAGGTCAGCAAAGATACTGGTGTTGTCCAACACAATCATGTTTTCGTAATTGGTAAATTTGATGTTAAGGAAGTTGATGGTTTCAGGAGTCAGACTTCTGATGGTAAATGTGTTATCAAGTCGTTCAATCACAAGATCTCTAGCATTGAACGGAGTACGATCTGCATTGAGCACCATGTTTTCCACGGTCTGCACAGCAATACTATCCACGATAGCACCTGGTCGTTCTACGATCAGTTCAGTGGCGCCTGGGTTGAGATTGATAATAGTTCCGGTATCCCAGCCTTGATTGCTCCAATACAAGAATTCACTAACCATCTGGTTCCAATCAAGCACATAGCCATTTTCTAATGTTTTAAATATCAGGCCTTGGCTCTGTAGCAATGCACCATAACTCAATAAGAAATCTGCCACCAAAGTCTGATTTGTAAACACATAGCCATAAGGAATCTGTACCACATTGTTTGTGTAGGTAACCGGAACTCGTACCGAAGTACCACCTGCAGAAATGGTGGCTAGGTTACCATTCACTTGACTCTGTAGGATATTAAAGTATGGTTGGCTCGTGTTGTAACCATATACAGCCCAGCCGGTGCTGGTGCTTTGTACAATCACGCTGGAGTATGTGAGTTGTGCAAACGGTACATTCTTATAGAACAACAAATTATAACTGTTATCAGGCAACAATAGGCTAGAATTTAAACTATTAGGGCTGGATTTTTCTGTGTATATGCCCAATAGATTCTTTCCTGAGAAAGACGCCATCCTGTAGCATAATCTCACATCAAGATTCTTGAGATCTGCTGTGAGTGCTGTGGTAGAGTTGATACCGCTTTGGCGATTGAAATCCACGATCCAGTTGATGTAACTGGCTTTGCTTGTGCCATTGCCATATACTTCTATGCCGTTGGCATCCAATCTGTAACGACCATTGTACAAATATTGGTTGTAATCAGTTTCAAATTTGTACAAGTCTCGGTCAGCAAACAATGAGAAGAATTCAGCAGGACGAGTCAACGCCAACAGTCTCATGATCGCAAACGGATATGAGCTAGATGTGCGCCATGCATTTTCCACAGGGCCGTCATCGCCGGCTACCCAACTACGGCGGAAATTGGTGCTGTTGAAATTTCCTACCATGACTTGCATAGGACTCAATAACGCACCTTCACTACCAGCAGGTATCACATCTAACAGTCCTGAACGAACATAGTTGGGTCGTACATAGGGAGCCACAGGATCTCTTACCAATCCCTCGGCAAGATCACTCCATAACACCAAGTTACCCGATGTGTAAGGAGCAGGACCATATTGATTTTCCCACCAGATTGGTTGTTCACTGAAGCCTAACATTTCCCAAGGTCTAGTATTAGGATAGATTGTATCGTAGAAATAATTGTAAAGACCGCGCCAGGCACCGATTGTTAATGGTTCATTGGCAGTGAGTTTGTTCGACGCTGTTGAATAATTCCAAGTGAATTGATTGTTTGGCAAATACTCTTGTGTCTTGTAATCCAGTTTGTTCCATCCTACCCAGGTCAAGAAATCTTGATTCAATATATCTTGGATTTCTGTTATAGTGTAGTCTGTGGTGCGGAACTCGCCGGGAATCACTTCGTCTGCTGTGAGTGGAATAGGATTGCCATCCAGTTTTAGGTTGTTGTAAATCCTGATTTCGTATTCCAACAACAATTCATCTCGGAAGTCTCCAAATGCCCTGGTGATACTACCGTCATGCCCTCGAATTACCAATGTAGGATTAACATAAGTTTCATCTAAGAAAATTTCCGGCACATAAGCAGGATACAATCCCAACTTGGTAGGAGTATTTGGTACATAACTGCCATAGGTTGTATCATATTCTTGTATGGCAACAACATCACCCACAGCCAATGGTGATAGAATCGTGATAACTGGCGCATCGGTGCTGACCACATACCCAATATTTCTAGTCAATAATCTATCATTCACATACACCAATAGACCTTGATAGTTGGCCGATGTATAATTGTAAACCTGTGTGAGATCAAACACCTGTCCGGTGATAGGAGTCACTGTGGTCTGTAGTTGTGTATACACCGTGCCGGTAGGCAACATGTCACTCCAATAGAATGGATTAGAACTTGTACGACCTGTGTTAAGATCAGAAAATACTGCATCAAGTATTTCAGGAATTGTGAGATTTACATAATCCCCAGTAACTGCTTGATTCAAGAACTGTGCTTTGAATTTTTCATATAGTCTTGAATTGTATTCTAATGATGCAAATATATCATACTCTGGTTTACGCAGGAAATAACCTGCTAATGTCATCGGTGAGCTTTGTTGCAGAATGATCAGACCATAAGGAACAATGTTGCCCAGGTCTCTTGAATTATTGGCACCGTTGATCTTACCAGTTAGATTTACAAGATTTTGTGCAATGCTGTCATAATGAGTGCGGATAGTTCCTAGCGTAAAACTAGAACTATTGCTATTCAACGGATTGTTTTCCAAGTTGATAGGTACTTGATAGAATCCTACAGTACTGACCTGATCGCTGAGTGCCAATACTTCAATCACATCACCAGGCACTATGATTGCATTTGGGCCAAATGTGATTGTGGTTGTGTTGCTAGTGGTAATATATGAGTAAGTACCAGGATCTTGAAAAACGCTGCCTACAAACACCTTGACACTGGGCACAACTCCAGTAGGAACCACAACTGCTACATCCAACACCAATGGGGTATTCACTGCATAAGTGAAGCTGAATTGTTGATAGATCTGACTCTTGACTTCAGCTGTTTGCCAGCCAATTTCTTTCTGGTAAACAGTTCTATCGGCGTATTGCTTTACATATCCAATGCTGACATTTTCAGTTGTGCTGATATTGTCTTTGACATAGATAAATGTATCTGAATACAGGTTGTTGTCAAATACAATATCTCCCACATTGTTTAAACTTAGATATCTCAATGGGAATCCCAACACCGTGTCGGCTATGCCACTGGTGCCAAGAGCATAACTGAATAATGCGTTACCACCAACAATATCTCCAAGATTATTTTTGGTCGTTGAGAATGAAGAGCTAGGGTACACAGCAAGATTGCCCAAGCTGTATCCGTTTTGATCATATACATCAAACATAGGAGTTTGATTTATAGTGGTCTTTTGCTGTGCCTGAGTCCAGGCCACTCCGTCATATCTAAAAGTGGTACCTTGCAATGTAACTCCACTCAAGCACACCACACATTGATCCACTAATGCCAGTGCATCATCAGCAGGCACTAGATCAATAACAGGTTCGGCAACCAATGTGCTGTCAGGCAATGGACCGGTAGCCGGGTTGATAAAGTTGACCACATATATTTTGTTGCGTACTTGTTCGTCAAGATCTTTTGCAAAAATTACTCTGGTGCCTTGTTGGAAAATATATCCATCCACTGCGTATCCGATCTGGCCATTGATGTTTGACAATGCATCAGTTTCTCTTAGATCAATGATATTCACAGGCTGCTTGGCTTGTGTGCCCATGTTGTACAATCTAGTGCCGCCGCGGAATTCAATGATTGGTCGTTTGGCTCGTTGTGCATTGTCCAACACAGCCGTGGTATTATTGTAAGCAGCACTTGCTGTGATCACATCAATATGGAACCAACGATTTGATCGCGCCCATGCATTGAGATCAGGACTGTCCAATGCCATGGTGATGTAATCTAATTGTAAAGGTTGATTCAAACTGCCATCAAAGTTTCCTACATCAAATGGCAAAGAGTCAAATGGTATAGTGGAACTCTCAGTATAAGGTTCGGGTGTGACATAATTGCCGACTGGTAATAGTTGTATCGCAGTTCCCACGCCGGCCACATAATAAGTTTGATTCTGATAACTGGTAGGGATCACACTACCACGGAATGTGATCTGCATGTTGTTGGTAAATGCCACACCATTGGGAGAGATATAAGTTTTCTTGCCCAGTATGTCTGTATCTATATTGATAGTCTGTGCCTGTGTAGGATCAACTATTCTGATCTGTCCAAAGATTTCTGGGTTGGTTCCGTCCTGATACCACAATAGATCTTTCACTGCGGTCAACAGAGGAATCTGTTGGAAATAACCTTCGGCATTGCGATACCATTGTGTGGTGCTCCATTCGGTACCAAACAACACAGTAAACTTGGTAAACTCTGCACAAGGTGTTACAGATGACAGTTTGAGGATTGGCTCGCCACCGGTGGTGTATTGATATTGTATCAACCATACGCTGTACCTAGTGTTGACATCTAATATAGGAGTGGTCTGGTCAAATGTGAGATAATCGTAACTGCCCGGCAATCCATTATTGCTAGGGATCTGAGCCAATGGATCAAATTGTGTGGTGATCAACCAGCCGCCAGATTCTGGATCGGCGATAGTATTGGTAAAAACTATAGTACGATTCTGCAGATTAGTGATGCCATCAATTCCATTGGGATATTGTTCTAAGAATGCACTCAAGAACACATTGTTGACTTGGTCAAATTTCAATGTAGTGGTCAACAAATCTACTTGCCCGGCAGTGGGCAAACTGGGTATAAGGTCTAGATCATAATAAAATTGCTGTGCATTTTTGTATGGAACATCAAAGGTTATTTTACCTGAGTCTTCACCGTTGTTAGTAACACCTAACACAGTTCTTGAACTGATGTTAGGGGCGTAAGGTAATACACCATTCACACCTGGCTCTGCTTGTATCCAGAATTGATTAGGTGCTTGGTTGACCACAAACTCGTAGTTGCCGCCGCGAACCAAAGTGATTGTGGGATTTTCTCCGGCCACGCCCGAAAACTCATAATAGTTGTCTGCTCTGGTTACATCAAATGTATCAGTGGTTGGAACAACTGTGGCGCTGACATCCACAGCTAATGGACCTGCGGGCAACCAGTAGTATTGACTATAGTTAGAAAACTTGTCGAAACTTATAAAAGGATCCCAGCTGTAATATTCACTGGTGTACAGTCTTGCAGCATCGTTGGTGAATCCACCTTGGCGTGCAATAGCATCTGTGATACCCGGATATGTGACGGCATCTGAGATCTCATTGGTGTCGGGCACCAGGCTAATCACTCCTGGCTCAAGTTGATAATTGGCTCTAGAGGCAGTGGGTTCAACCACATAGTAGTCGTTAGGGTTCACACCCGGCCCTACATGGCGTCCTACAAATCCTTGTGTTTTCTTAAATTGAGGTTCTTGGACCAATTGATCCAGCGTGGCCGCTAGGAACTGCTTGTTGGTAGTAGTTTGGAAAATTGGTGGTAGAAAATCTACGGTTCTGGTTCTAGCCATTAGATAACTCCGCTGCCTGGTGCAGTTCTGATATTGGTTGAGGTCAAAGCAGTGATCACTTCTACAGAACTCACTCCGGCTGCATTGACAAAGATTTCATTGGGTGCTGATCGGATTTCATATAAGTCACCAAAGTATTTCAATGGGTCCAATGGTACTAGTACCACCGAACTTACTATACCACCCATGTTACGATGTATATAGGCTGCTAGTTCAGAGAAGTAAAAGGTATCGCCAAAATCCCATTTATCAATGGTGAAGTATTCATTGAGGTTCGCTACCACTAGAGTTTTGATCTCACTTTCGCTGGCAGTTGAGTTGGCGGCACGGATCACTTTGATTGTGGCTCGCAGTTCTTGTGGTGCTTTGGGTCCAAACAATGGTTTGAATGTTACAGAATTCACTACCACATTGTCAGAGATCATCTTGTAATCATTGAGACCTTGATAGGCAGTACTGAGTTCATTGATAGTAGGCACCGCAGGTTCAGGCACCGTACCTGTATTATCTCTAATCCAGTTTTGATATGCTGTGTAATAACTCTGTGTGACCACATACAAATCAATAATGTTAGTGGTTCCTGGATCTATGCGATCTGTTAAAGGAGCGTTGTGCCGGTATTGGAAATATATGCTAGGACGGCCTACTCTTGCTAACCAGTCACCGGTGACATCTACTAGAGTTCTAACATTCGTACCACTGAGCACCAGTTCGTAGAATGCACCGATCTGACCCGTGAGTGGTCCTGTGTAAATCTCTTGGCTGTAAGCATAGAAGATCTGCCCAAGGATATATTCAGTCTTGACCAATTCAATATCATTCAGAGTGGCATAGTTGCTGTTTACTCGAGCTGGCTCGACCAAGAGATAGCGTTGCAGATTATCAAAATCCACAGTCTTTTCAAAGAACACATATTTAGAAGTTGAGTTTACATCCGGGGCCACGATCTCATTGAAGAAGTCTGGATCATCAGCAATACCATCACTATCACTGTCTTGATAGCTAACGATCACTTGATAATCATCCACAAAACCATCTGATTGCACAGGTTGACCAATGATCTTGAGATAGATATCGCCGGGCAATGGACTATTTGAATCTGGAAGACTGTTGGTTCTCAGAACATTTATATAATCGCTGATGGTTTTGCCAGTTCTTGGATCGTAGATTCGATTGCCAGTCTCAAAGAAAAATCTAGTCTGTAGTACTGAGCCAAAATTGTAAACCAATGCGCGGCTGGTCACTGTGTATTTCACACCATCTGTAACAGCTTCTATCAGCCATGATGCATCTTGATTGGTACCTGTGGTGCTTTGTGCGTTGGCAAGGCTGAAATCTGCATTCACAGCAAGATTGTTTGATGTGATCAGATACCAGGATTGTGTGAGATTGTCGTATCCTAATCCAAAATTCCTATACAGTAATACTTGATCAGCAATGGCTGATTCCAAACTACTAGGAATATCTGTTATCAACAAAGGAATCACTTGTACAGGAATAGCACCTGTGGGAATGAAATTATTTAGGACCACTGGACCTTGGCCGCTGAGCCTGCCACTGGTGAAATTGCCTTGTCCTTGGTTTGTTCCATCCAAATAGATACTGACTGGACTTGCCCAAAGACTCAATCGTTCCGACGCCTGTGTGGGTATTCCCAGTCGGAGTCGATTGTTCATGTCAAAATAGTATCCAGCAGGAGCAGCAAACTTTACCAAGCTACCTACTTGTATGTATTGGGTATTGCTGCTGGAATAAGTGCTTATGGCCGCAGGAAATCCCAATGCATTTACGAAGTAGCCTGATGTCTCATTGGCCAGTGTGGTGCTTTGATGCCAAGTGAGATCATTGACCAATAGGTTAGGCCTAGGAAAATTAGCGTAATAGAATTGTGTAAATGCATTGGTGACCAACAATGGCTGTATCTGATTGGTGATCACACTGGCTATTTCGTTTCTTGTAAGCCAGGTAAACAAAAATGTAGGCAGTTGATTTTCTTCCCAGATAGCACCGTCACTGGCAAAACTATTTGTGCTACTGTACTTTCCGGTGTTATCCACTAAGTCGAGATATCGACTGGTGCCAATGCTGGCACGATTTAACGCCTTGCTCTTGATAATGCTGTTATATAAGGTGAATGGAAAGTTATTGTAGTCTTCTCCATTGACCATGCGATTTTGTGTGTAATATCTTGCCGGGGCTCGTTGCTTGATCTCATCTAGTGTTTCTCTAGCTTGAGCATTGCTTATAGGAGTGGTGATTCCGCAAGTGAATGTGATGGTCTGTAACTGACCTGACCGACTCACATAACTGATGGGCAATACCACGCTTTGCATCTCTTCAGGATTGATGATATATTGTAATCCGTTTGATGCACGAACATACGCACGGAATAGTCCTACCGGGATGGCCGAGAACACACCATCACCAAATGTCAAAGTGATCTGGTCATTGGCTCTGCTGGTTACAGAGAAAAGTTTCCTTTGATCCGGAGCCAACTGCTCTACCGCCGCAGCATACACTGATTCAACATATTGCCATTGGCTGGCCACTGTACCTGTGTTATCTAATTGAAACAACCAACGATCTTGATTGTTGATACCTTCAATGTTGATGTTTACAGTACGGTTAGGGATTCGTTCAGCTAGGTTGAAGTCTTGATTCTGCAATACACCTTGCTTGAAGTAGAAGAAGTATCCTGTGTTGGCAGCAGCAAATCCCAATTGATCATTTCGGAACAATAGATTAAAAATTCCATTGGGTTGCGGAGCAGGTTCGTAGATATAATCACGACCCACAGAAGTAGAATTCACTGCTTCAAATGGCATGTTCACACCATCTACTGTAGCAGTATAGGGCAACACAGGCAAGAAGCCCGGAACCAAGTTAATACTGTATTCAGAGGTGTCCACACCCACGATTGTTTGTCGATTGCCCGGTCGACCTACTCTTTGTGTATCAACCAATGCTGCATTGACAATGGCTGTGAATTGCTCGGCCCAGTTAAAGTTTGTTGGATCATTCCAATTCACTGTGATGTTGGCAAGATCTATACCGTTGAAATCTGTGACATTTTCTGTAGTCTGCACGGAAAATACTTTGAGATATCCTTGTGCTTCTGTATTGCGTTTTGGTGTGTAACCAACTAGATTAGCTAATCGAACCACACTATCGCGTCGTTCCGCAGTGTCAATGTAATTTTCACGGGTGTTCAAGTCATTGCGGAAAGCCATAGCCTGGCCCATGAACGCAATCACATCTAACATGGCAATAAACTCAGACGATTCAATGTAATCGTTGAATGATTCAGGGTAGTATTGTCGTAGATAGTCTACGAAGCTCTTGCGTAATGCTTCAAAGTCGTAGCTCTGAAAGTCTGCTTCTCTATAGGTCTGATAGATGCGCTTCCAATCTTCAACTCCGAATACAACTGTTTGTCTAGTAGTGCGTGCCATGATAATATGTTATTGTTTTATTTACCGAAAAAATAAACGGCTGCTTTTATACAAAAGTGGCTCTTCGTTGTTGCTGATTAAAAAATACACTCAGCAATTGGGCATCGGTATTAGGAACAAACTGAACTTCCAGTTCGATCAATACACCATTTTCCTGCGGATATACATTGACATCAGTGAGGTATACTCTAGGGTCGCCCCCGGCCACTCGCTGTATTTCTCTCTGGATAGCAGCCATAGTGGCCTGATCTTGGCTTTCAAATAACAAATCCCACAAAGTAGTACCGTAAGCAGGGCGGCCGGGCAACTGTCCTTGTGTGATATTAAACGCATTAAGTAGATCGCGTTTGATCAATTCACCATCAACCAAGGTGAATTTTTTAAATTGATTTTGTGTGTTGAATCCGATGAATGTAGGCATACGGATATTTATCCGGTGCCTTGGGGTGCGAAATCTGGAACAGTGATTTTAGGATTACCAATCAGTGCTGTCACTGCTTGATTGAGATTGGTTCGATTTATTGTATTGTTGAATCCTTTTGCAGCCACAATACCTGCTTCCAATGGGTTACCGCCACCACCTAAGAAAGAATTTGCACCTGAAAATACACTGGCAAATTGTGCAGATGACGCAAAACTAGTCATCGCGCTGGTTAACCCAGATGAAGAAAGCAGTGAACTAGCCAACGCTGATCCACCACCTCCGGATAACAAACTGCTTACCAATGCGCCCGAACCTGGTGCAAAGTAATTGGCAGCCAATGTGCCCAACGACCCAGCGTTGATCGATCCGCCAGACAGTAATGACCCAGCTAATGCGGACCCTGAGCCGCCGGTTAACAATCCGGTTAATGCAGATCCAGCACCACCAGACAACAAACTGCCAGCACCACCGGATAACAAACTACCGGCACCACCAGACAACAATCCACTTATATTGCCACCTATGCCCGAAGCTATTGCACTAGAAATACCTGATACTCCGGTTGCACTTGATAACCAAGCGGTAGCAGTACCTGATCCAAACTTTGTGGCTACATTTAATAATGGGCCTAGCTGTGCAGATGATTCTAATCCTGTAATGGTGCCAAGCTGTTTGAGTTGATCAAAATTCACATTCATCAATCCCTGCTGGACCTGTGTTTGTAACCTGCTGCTGTCTAGCAATGAGTTTATGTTAGTGACTCCTAACTTACCAGTCCAACTAGTAGGACTACTTAGAATTTCTGTGAATTTTGCAGGATTGAGATTGATCTGATCTGCTAATCCCGGTTTGATCAATCCTGACAACTGCAACTGATCAGCATTGAGCCCAAACTGCCCAAGTCCTTTCACATTGGTTATAGCATTCGCTGCTTGATTCACCGACGCTGCTGTTTGTGCCACTAGTCCTTGAATTTGTGTTGATGCGATGGTGCCAATACTCCGAGCACTGATTTTTGTATTGACAAAATCACTCACAGTGATAGCATTTGGAATCACTGCTCCTATCTTGGTAGGAAGATTGATAATGTCACCTATCTGTTGTGTAAGTGCTGTGGCTTGCGGGCCTAGTTGAGCTAACGCCGATGATAACCCACCAGTAGCTTGAGTAACTGCATTCACTAGGCCGCCCACAGGAATACCAGTCAACCCACCTGTGCTGACTTGTTGAGTGAAAACAGCTTTGGCTTGTTCAGCAGTAGCGCCCGCAGGACCTTGTACCTCATATGTGGCACCATCTGGTCCTGTGAAGGTAAAGTTGCTCATGATTTTCTTATGATGCTCCAATTGGTAGGAACTGGCTCTGCGGCTGGCGGCGGAGTAGGATTACCTTCAGTAAGACTTACACTTGTTGCCACACCTTTGTTATGAAAAGGATAAGGTTCATGTGTAGGGGCACGAGTCACGATACTTTCTAATCCATTGGGTTTTACTTGCCACCCAGTTGAATTGTTAAATGTAGTATCATCCAATGTGGTCTTGGGATATAGTCTAGGGGTGGTAACTGTTGCTGCACCACTGCCATTGAGATCGATCCTGTCTGATTTGAACTTCAAACTCGAGCCACCATTCCAGGATCCGCCACTTTGGCTTTGTAATGCCAGGGTGCCATCACTGAGAACCCCTATGGTTGTTTGACTGTAGATGGTCATATCGCCTTCACTGGCCATCTGTAAAGTTGTCACGGCACCAATATTGGTAGCAGCATTGGATTTCATATTGATATTGCCGCCGGAATACATATTGATGTCTTTGTCGGCATGCAAATTGATAGTGCCTTGTGTTCTCACATTTACTGAGTTGGTAGAATAGATGTCTACAGTACCTTCTTGCCCTAGTTCAATCCAAGTCTGCCCATTGGCGTGAACGATGTAGAAGAAGTTTTCACTGTCATTCATCATGATCTGATGGCCTTTGGCAGTTCTCAATCGGAACAATGCATTGTTGTTTTCTAGATCGCCATCATCCATCACAAGAGTATGCCCGCCTTTTCTTCCGACCACGGTGACATCCTGTGGTCTTATCGCGCCGGAACTGAGTTGTTTTCTGATGGTATTTGGATCTAATCCACCTTGATAGATAGGCTGGCCCGGAGTAGAGATTCCATACACGGTGCTGGGGCTCTCTCTTTGTGCGTTGGAGATAATAGGACCGCGTTCAGGATCATTTATAAGTCCTTGCTGAAAAAATATCGCAGCTTGGTAGCTATGCACTGGTTTTTGTTGATCAAAAAATTTAGGATTCTGATCTAGTTCTTTATTGCCTGTGTTGATTTCGGTGACTGGTAACTGTGGGGCGTTGGTAAAATATTCGGCCTGAGTTTTATTCTGTGTGACATATTCACTTTGTTTGGCTGCGCCGATGGCTGGCAACATGTGATTTAATCCATCATCAATCACACTACCGATGTAGTATCCTTGATCAGGATCTCCTTCCACAAAGAAACACATGACCGATGAGCCCATATCCGGCGGCGTGAACCACATGCCATAGCTTTGTTGATTTCCTGGATACCCACCCACACCTGCATTGGTACTGGTTTTTTCAGTGACTCCATAGAATGGAGGTAGATATCTTACCCAGCGCCAGGTTTCCGGATTTGTGCTAGGTTGTCCGGTGGCAAACTGTTCGATAAAAACCTGCAGGCGGCCTGAACGAGTGGCATCTATATTGTTCACAATGCGGCCAATGAACGGCCCCATCTCCGCAGGGGTACCTCCACGGTCGAATTTAAAATTCTGTGTTCTGCCCGATGCCCGATTGATATTTTCTGCCATTGCGAATTTGTTCCTTTATGCCGGTCGGCCTTGATCGTCGTTTACTATACCTTGTGGTGCGGCTGCTGTGGCCACAGGTGTATCTCTATTTAATGATGGATTGTCTGCTCCACTGCCAAACCCACCTGATGGCAACTTAGGCGGAACAGCCACAGCAACTGTGGGTTGCAATGCTAAATCTTGATCAGGAAAAGTTGCAGGTCTAAGTTCTGCTGTGTTGATTGAAGCGATTGAATTAGCCGGCAATGTACTGGAGGCCAGTCCTAGTGAGGCTGCTGGATTTGCTGCCAGAGCGTTGATTGCTGCGTCCGATCCAGCACCAAGACGAAATACAGGTCTACCCGATTCATCGGTCTCTATTCTAGGAGTCGGTACGATTATAGGTCTACCTGAGTCGTCAAATCCAGGGCCAACAGGTACAACCACTTTTGGATCAGTTTTTCTTCCGGAATCAGCAGCAGCTACAGCTTTCTTGGTAGGTGATTGTAACCAATTTCCAGTGAGCTCTTGAGTGAATCTCCCTCCACGGAATATACTTTTGACTGTGGTAGCGGTATAACTCACTGCCTGCTGTGCAATCCCAGCGGCACCATTGTTACGAGCAGCACCAAAGTTATTTTTACCCGGATCCATGAGCCCAGTGTCAAGATCATAGTCAGTGGGTTTGTTCCAAGCAAATTCAAAATATGGTGCACTGGCACTGGTATTGATACTGCCGTCGGGGAAAAATGCCGATGTGGAAAATTGCCCGACCTGTATGTTGGTAGGTGACGGAATCCAGGCTGGATCACCCAGTATCTTGAGATTTATAGTAGCTGTATCTGTTGAATACAGATAGTCGGCAGCATTAGCGCCTGCTTCGAAAGTCTTACCAGTTCCACCTTGCCCAGGCTGGCCACTGGCCGGCATATATCTTTTTTTCCATTGCTCTCTACTATTCACTAGGCTAGCTGTGGATTCATTGCCTGCTCGAACACTTATGTCACTGGTCAATGCCTGTGTCCACGCATTATTATAAGCCTGTTCAAACTCCATAACCTGCGTATTTTGTCCAGTGAACCAATAGTTATAGGTCTTGTGTACACCCCTAAATCCGGTATTGTCAAAATATTCACTGAGCACCGGAATTTGATATGGTGCTATGATGTATGTGAGTCTATAAGCAAAATCATTTTGCTTGGGGTCATATTGTAATTGCTCGGCCTGGCAAGATATGTTAAACCATGCAAAGTTCTGTGCGGGTTTGCCATTGGCTTCCCACTCGTTGGTTTTACTATTCCAGATTACTTTTTGTTGGTCAGTGATGTAATTGCTGTTGCGTAGAACTGTGTCAATGAATTGAACTATCTGTTGTCCTGCTGTGGCAGATCGTTGCCGCACAGTAGGACTCAGGTTCTGTCTTTCCGACTGCAATTTGTCTGCGGCAGTCTGTTGTGGAGGGCCCCCGGCAAAACTTTTGTCCAGCGGCCCCGGTGGAGCCACCTTAGCATTCATCAACAGTGGATCAGCAAATTTGATCGCATACTCGTCAGGTATAAATCCTTTGGTTTTAGATATATTTCCCCAATAGGCATTAAGTGCCGCAATCAGTCCGGTGCCTTGATCCGTGGTACTGGGTTTAGGAGCAGCATCTGCTTTGGATGGAGCCGCAGAAGCATCTTGATTGCTACTGCTTGCTCCTCCGGATCTACTATCTGCCATACAATTTATCCATAAAAATCATTTAAAGAATTTGTGTCTATGGCTGCGTCTAGCCCACCAAATTCATCAGTCTGCCCTGCAAAACCCGACGCTGGCGGATTATTTGCGATAGGAACTCCGTTCCTGGTTTGATCTCCAGCAGCTTCACTGGCTGTTTGTTGTACCACACTCCTGACCAAGATGTCTTTCACCGTGGTGCCTTGGAATTGGAAATTCTGCGGGATGCTGCCGCGATTGGTACTGAACCCTGTAGCAGTACCCGGTGATGTTCCTTTGACTTGATATTCAACCAGTTTGTTGCTAACTTTAAAATCAATACTGCTGATGATAAAAGGAATAAATTTTTCCACAGCAGCTCGATTATCAGTGACTCCGGTTCTTCGTGCAATGGGCTGTACTAGATTGCCATCAATATCATATCCGTAAAATCTTATTGCCATCACATACATGGCTGCTGAATAGTTTGGTGCAGTACCTGGTTTAACAAGATTTTTCTTTGTGTAGAGATCTGACACTGCACTATAGAGATTATCTAGCAACGAGATACCATTGGGCTCAGTCACTGTGAAACTGAGATCACTGAATGTCGCGCTGCCGCCTGCCACTGGTGTTCCACCATACGCTAGATTGAATTCAAGATTGTCAATGTAATAATCCAATGGAAAAAACGGACTGCGGCCATATCCTATCGTGGCCGATGTTTGAGTAGTAGCAGTGGTGCTTATGTTGGTAGGAACTTGATTGTTTATAGGAGCACCACCACTTTGAACCAACAAGTAATATCCTTCAAGATTTCGCTTGGGCGATTTGACCAGTCTGTTATAGGTCTCAGGATCCATGAGATACCAACTGAGACTGTAGGTATAACTAGCATATTGATCTAAAATGTTACCCTGTGATAGTATGGCATTTGATGCACCACCATACAAATCATCTAACCTATTACGAACAGCATTTGTAGTGGCTTGTGCCGCATCATCACCCCTGGCACCCACTCCTGCTTGGGTTCCGCTGTTTGTAGGCACAGCACCTTCTACTGCGCCCGAGCTTTGGAGCTGATTGAATTGTGCTCTCTGCATTGGATCTCGGAATGGCGGCGAAGGTGGTGCTGCTATTGCGCCCGATGCAGGTGGACTAGCAATGGCCTGGCTGTTGGCCAAGGTCACAGTTTCTGAATTGGTTCCTGCATCCGCATTGCCCGAGGCTGTGGTAGCAGGAGGATCAGCATTGGTAGGTGCGGCGGCAGTTTTTGCAACTATACGGCCATCTGGTGTTTCTACTTTTTGTTCTGGCAAACTGGCACCGGTAGTAGCACCATCATCTCTGGCTGCTTGGGCTAATGCAGTGGTATCAGCTGAACTAGCAACTGGTTGTGCGGCCACAGCCTGGGCTGCTGCTAATGCTGCTTCTACTTCTGCTATCTGAACCTTGGTAGCAGCGATACGCGACAATAACTGCTTTTGGTATCCTGGCAGGGCATATTCGGGTTTGAGAAGATCAGCTTCTAACTGTCTGAGATAATTGTTAAGAAACGCAAGTTCCTCCTGCTTATTTCTAGTCAGTCCATTGGTAGCCATGTTTAGAATCCTAACACGCCACGCAATGTGCTTATCTTGGGCAAATAGATCTGTACCCCGGCTTTGAAATCCAATGGTGGTTTTGTGAGTGTGTTGGGGTTGCGTTGATAGAACACCCACCACAGGGTAGGAGTATCATACAAGTCCAGGGCCAACAAGTCAGGTCTATATTGATAGGTCTGATTGATCTGCATCAGTCGATCATCACTCTGTTTAGGGATGGCACGATTGGTCATGGTGTCAAGATAAAATTGACTGTATCCTGTGGTATAATAAGCACTGGTGCTGTCATAAGTGGCCATTACCAGAACCCTCCTTTGATTAGATCACCATTGGCAAAACTCTTGAGACTGAATACTTGACTGACTTGAGCACGAGTCTGTATAGGTAGCAAGCTCAATGAAATATCCATTTTAGTAGGCACATAGGTTGGAGAGTTTTTACCTAGGGTAGGTGGAGCAGGAGGATCCTGTTGTGCTCCTTTGTTGATACCCTGGCTGGTGAATAGATTGCTCAGGCGTTTCACAGCGCCTGATACTGGGTCAGTGGGCAAGTCTTGCCTGATCCTGCGTGTGAGTAAGTTAGTACCATTGATGTTAGGGCTCAGGGCCCGTATGTAATCTACATCAGTGGGTAGAGTATAATTGAAACTGGTTACCACACAAGGATGACCCGAGAACTGATATAATCCTATACCAGTGAGAAATACCAATGGTGGTGGTGCTCCGCGTTGAGCATCTTGCCCATAAAACATCTTGGTCACTGACCGGAAGAAATGTATCACTGCCAGTAGATATTGAGCTTCTACACTATCCTGTGCAGTGAATGTGCCGCTCACTTCTACTGCGCCAACGGAACTGCCTTTGTAGAAGTATCCTTTGTGATTGGAATGTGTGAGACTATATGGATCGTAAGTGGCTGTGTATGAGGTACTGATCTTGGGCATGTAAGGAAATATCACACCACCGGTTTTTGCCAATGGCTGTAATATACCCGGATTGGATGCTTTGTACAAGTAGTCAGCACTCTCAGCAAGACTGAGACGAACACGCCAGTCACCGTTGTTGACCAGCTTGCGTTGAGCTTCCAGCACTGCCTGGCGTTGAGCAAGTTTTGTACCCACTGCGGCTTGTACTTCTTTGTCTAAAAGTCTATTGGTTTCGGCTGCTGATTCATTTGGAGTGGCTTCTAAATTTAATCTTGCCAGTCGGGCTGCTTCGGCATCATTCTGATCAACATCGGCTGGTGCATCAGTTGGGTTAGGGGCTGTTATGGTTTGTCCTGCTTCGTTTAGTCCAGCTGTAGCCGCATCAACACCAGGGGGTAAATTGTTGAGCCGTTGTTCAAGTGCTTGTTGTGGATCAACCGTGGCGTTGGGTAATATTTGTGTTGCTGGCTCTGCTCGAGGTTGGAATGCAGGGCCTGCACCTAGAGAAGCATATGGGCTATCAGCTGCGTCAGCTGCGGCAACCGGAGCCACAGATGGATTGTTTATACCGGTGCCGTAGCCAAATCCTGATGATGCATTGGGCGTACTAGTGATTATGCGATCATCTATCGGTGATTCTTGAATAGGTGACAATTCTACTGTAGCAGCAGAAGTGTTTGGTACAGACGGAACAACACCAGTTCCAAATCCATATCCAGTCAAACTCCCAGCAGCAGGTGCATTTGTTGTTACAGATGGGACTACTCCAGTTCCAAATCCATATCCAGTCAAACTCCCAGCAGCGGGTGCGTTTGTTTGTGGGGGTTGTTGAGCCGGGTCTCCTGTGCCCGATTGCGTATACGGTACAATAGCCAATCCAGTGACTGGATCAATGGTTCCGCCTGCACCCGGTATCACTGATCCTGCATTTGAGTTTGTTCCAAATCCGTACTGACTGGCATTGGTGTTCACACCAGACTGAGCTGCTGCTTCTTCCGTAGTGAGGCCCGTTCTTACCAACTGATTGAATGTGGCTGCGTTACTTGAATTATAACCGTATTGACCCATAATAGTTCCTGTTGCTTTATTTACCCAAATAATAATCTGCCCAGTTTATAACCATTGACAAGCCCGCAATCTGTGTTATAATAAATACTACTTTAAGGATCCGCCCTGATGGCCACCATCGCAAGAGCAACACCAAAAACCAACTATCTCAACAACAGAGATATTCTCAAAGAAATACATCTCAGCAAGAAAAACTATTGTAGCTATATCAATCCTGATCTAGATCATCAATACGACATCATCTTGCCGTCGGTAAGCAAGATCAATCAAAAAAGCACAGCAGAAGCACGCCGAAATCGTGCAGATCGCATCAAGCGTGAAACTGGTGAGATCGTGGATCCCAAGAAAATTCCCAACACAGACATAGTTTTCCGCATCATGACCTGGGAACACATACCCATGGCACCCAAAAAAATCACCAAGGCTGCGGCCAAAAAACGCAAGTTAGAAGAACTATTAGAACTAGATGATGCTGTAGAAGATGATCCATTGGCAGGCCTGATTGACGAAGTTATCTTGGATCCCACACACATGCGAGTGAACTTTCCTCCGTTCTTCCACTATCGTGTGAATGACAAGAAAGAGCCCTTCCTAGTTGGCAAGAGCCATTGGCGCGGTGATCTTGATACCGGAGAGTTCTCCAAGGATCACGGTGAGATGACCCGCACCTTGGCAAAGATGTTTATGAAACTGTGCGAACGCTATGCCACAAGGAGTAATTGGCGTGGATACACCTACAATGAAGAAATGCGCGGACAAGCCCTGCTGCAACTCAGCCAGATCGGATTGCAATTCGACGAATCAAAATCGCAGAACCCTTTTGCGTATTATACTGCCGCTATCACTAATAGCTTTACTCGCATCTTGAACATCGAAAAGAAGATGCAGAACATCAGAGACGACATCCTGGAGATGAACGGACTGAATCCTTCATGGACCCGACAGAATTCTGGCAAACATTCAATGGAAGCCATGTCCGGACCGGTTGTAAGCACCCTGGATGAGTAGTATAATCTAAGGATGACTAATCTATTCCGAAAAGCTGCGATCTTCACTGACATCCACTTTGGCTTAAAGTCAAACAGTGTCACTCACAACGAGGACTGCCTAAACTTTGTGAAGTGGGCCACTGCCAAGGCCCGAGAGGAAGGTTGCGAGACTTGCATGTTCCTGGGTGACTGGCACAACAACCGTGCCAGTCTCAACATCGTCACACTGAACTATAGCCTCAGGGCACTGGAGCACATGAATGATAACTTTGATCGAGTTTATTTTATTCCTGGAAATCACGATCTATACTATCGCGATAAGCGTGATATTCAAAGTGTTGAATGGGCAAAGCACCTCCCTAATGTTGAAATTTGTAACGATTGGTTTTCCAGTGGTGATGTGGTCATTGCTCCTTGGCTTGTAGGGGACGACCATAAACGCATCTCTAAACTAAAAGCCAAATACATGTTCGGGCACTTCGAACTGCCCGGATACTTGATGAACGCCATGGTAGAGATGCCGGATCATGGTGAAGTACGCAGAGAAGACTTCAATAACTTTGAACATGTGTTCACCGGGCACTTCCATAAACGGCAAACCAAGAAGAACATCACTTACATAGGCAATGCGTTTCCACACAACTACGCAGATGCTGGGGATGATGCTCGCGGTCTTACCATCTTGGAATGGGGCCGGGACCCTGTGTATCATGCTTGGCCGGATCAACCACGCTATCGTGTGTTGGGGCTGGCCAACATTATTGATAATGCTGCCTCATTGCTTGCACCTCGCATGCATGTTCGTGTAAACTTGGACATTGAGATCAGTTACGAGGAAGCCAACTTCATCAAAGAAACATATATCAAGGACTACAGTCTCCGAGAGATGGCCCTGATACCCAACAAAAACTCCTCAGTGGACACAGACATGGCGCCCGGTGAGATCAAGTTTGAATCAGTGGATCAGATCGTCACTGACCAGATCACCAACATTGAATCAGAATTCTACGATAACCGACTGCTACTAAAGATCTACCAGAATCTATGACACCGCATGATCAATGCATTTAAATTGCAGCGTCTCGATTTCATGGTTGCATACAGTTGCAACATAAGTTGTGCTGGATGCATCAGTATAAGTGATATCAAAAGATCTGGAATTGAACCCGTTGATCAACTGGTTGACAGCATCAACAAGTGGAAGTTGTTAGTGAATCCGGAGATTGTTTCAATCTTTGGTGGAGAACCGTGTTTGCATCCTAAACTCCAAGATATTTGCTCAGAGATTCGAACTGCTTGGCCAAATGCTATAATCAGACTTATCACCAATGGGTATCTCTTGGATCGGTTTGATTCATCAGTATGGTTCGAGTTTTCACCTTTTGAAATGCAAGTAAGTATCCATAGGAAAGACCACGAATTACTGGTGAACAACAGAATAAAAAATATTTTAAACCACCGACGGCCTTGGAAAGTCACAACACAGGGAGGCGCTGATTCTCATCGTCAGATCACCTGGACTCATGATAATTTTGTTGTTTATAAAAGTATATTCAGTGACTTTGTGCCACCTTATAAAAAAGTAGAAAATAAATTTTTACCATGGTACAGCGATCCAGAAAAAGCACACAAGATATGCGGGTCACCGAATACTCCTATCTTGTACAAAGGAAAATTATACAAGTGCCCAGCAGTGGCTAATATTATTGATATCACCAATGAAAATTGGTTTGACTATATCGGTGTCGACTGTGCCGATGGCCTTGAGGAGTTTGTTAAAAATATCGGCGTTCCTGAATCTGTTTGTGGACAGTGCCCGGATTTCTCTCAAGCAATTATTGTAAATCATCTTGACAAGGAGAATGTCATTGTCAGACATAAAAATATTAGTTAGTGGTTGCGGAATAACTTATACCAAACAGCACTATAAAACTTGGGCTAAAATTTTGAAATTAGCAGGCTGTGAAGTTGTAGATGTGGGAGGTCCTGCTGTATCCAATCAGTGGATCATAAACAAGACATTTCTAGAACTACAAAAAAATACCGACATTAGCATGGCATTTGTGCAATTAACTGCGTTGGGTAAATTGGATGTTGAAGTAGAGATTGATCGAATCAACGATCTCGTCAAGACCGATCCGTTACGCAATTTTGTCATTGACCGAGATTTCCAGGTTTTGTCTAACAGTCAAATCGGTGATTGGGGAATATGGCCTAGCAGCGTCAGTGATTGTCATGAATCAAAAAAACAATGGCAAAAATGGTTGTTTAGCCCTACATTGGAAAAAGAAGATGTGTATTGCAAACTGTTACTACTTGAACATTTTTGCCAGGAACGAAACATCAAGCTATTGGTATATCACGGATACTGTATAGACTGGAACAGTGAACAGAGGACCAGATTACAACATCTGATTCAGAACATCAATGAAGATTTTTATTCTGTGTATCTAAAATCTTCGCACTATCGAAATCACAACCATCACGAGCAAAACTCAGTGCCATGTCTGGGATATCAGCTTGAATTGGCGCAAACTGTCGGCAAGGAATTGCCAATGTATTTGCAACAAAAACTATCAAAATTTAAATCAGCATATGATCGAACTTGACAAATCAAAGAAAAATTTACTGTTGATAAATTATCCCAGTGGCGGTTACGGCTATTATCTCACTCGGTTGATCAATGCATTTATAACAAATGTTGTAAAAACCCCCGACGACTTCTTGTTTGATTCTGTTGGAACCAGTCATCTGTTGCCCTTGGTTGCTGGGCAGTTTGATCAAACTAAAAATCTGATTGGTGTCAGTGAAGAATATCAGCATGATATCAATCAGCAAAACTATATATTGATCCCATACTGCACAGGTATCCAATCCGACGATGTAACTTCTCTGACCAATACTTTTACAAATGCCAAGATCATAAGGCTATACTACGAAGATGACACCTGGCCCTTAGTATTTCAAAATTGTATCACCAAAGCGGCCTTGAAAACTTTGGAAACAGGAGTAGATTTTGATCATGCGGCTTTTGGCAGCTCTGATGATTGGGCCAAAAGAGAAAATTATTTTTTGTTATTGAAAAATCATCATTGCAGACATATCTGGAATGAATATCACTCATCTCAATTTCTAAATATCAACATATTTGACTTGCTAACCAGTACGGAAAATTGTTTGAGATCCATTGCAAATTTCATCCATGGGACGGTGATAGATTTAGATACATTGCCCACAAGGCATCAACAATTCCTAGATTCTAACTTGAACACAGTAAGACATCTAGAGATATTACACATAGTCAAGAATCTGAAACTTGCCCAAAATCTCAAACACATAGATCATCTGTATCAGCAAGCAGTATTGAATTTTTATCTTCAACTCAGATACAAGTTCGAAGTTCCAACTAACGATTATTCAGACTGGTTTACAAATACCACGGATATTGTTAAAATGTTAGAAGACCATAATATACCTATATGATTCACTTACGCGATCTCACAGTAAAAAACTTCATGAGCGTGGGCAATACCACGCAGGCCATTGACTTTGACCGCAGTGACCTTACCTTGGTACTGGGCGAAAACCTAGACATGGGCGGTGATGGATCACGCAATGGTACTGGCAAGACCACAATCATCAATGCACTGAGTTATGCCCTGTATGGCCAAGCCCTATCAAACATCCGCAAAGACAATCTTGTGAACAAGACCAATGCCAAGCACATGCTGGTCAGCTTAGACTTTAGTGTAGGCGGACAGAACTATAGGATTGAGCGTGGACGCAAACCCAATGTGCTCAAGTTCTATGTAAACGACGAACATCAAGCAGCACAAGATGAGGCACAAGGTGATTCGAGAGAAACACAAGAAGCTATCGAGCGTGTGTTGGGTATGAGCCACGACATGTTTCAACACATTGTTGCGCTGAACACATACACAGCACCGTTCTTGAGTTTGAAGGCCAATGAACAACGAACCATCATTGAACAACTGTTGGGTATCACATTACTGAGTGAGCGTGCTGATCGTATCAAAGAACTCAACAGACAGACCAAAGACTCCATCCAGACCGAGGAACTGCGTATCCGTGCTGTGCAAGAAGCTAACAAGCGTATCGAAGAACAGATTCAAAGTCTAGAGAAACGCAGAACATTGTGGCTACGCAAACAAACAGAAGATACAGAAGGTCTAGCACAAGGTATTGCCGATCTTGAACACATCGATATTGCAGCAGAGGTACAATCACACAGAGATCTCGAAGCATATCATGTTCGCAAGAAAGCCGCAGACGAAGCCAATCGCTGGATCCGGCAGATTGATGCTGACGATGCAAAACTACAAAAACAAAAAGTTCAGATTGATAAGGATCTCAATCAGATTGCCAGCCACAAGTGCTTTGCTTGCGGTACAGAGATACACGATAATAGTCTGGATACTGTAAAAACACAGCGTGAAAAGACTCTACAAGAACTTGCATTGCAACTGCTGACCAACGATTCGCAACGAATAGAACATCAAGATCGATTGAAAGAACTTGGTACACTGGGTACAGCACCCACGGTGTTCTATGACAGCCTTGAACAAGCACTGAATCACAAAAACACAGTGGATACCTTGAACAAGGATCTTGTCACAAGATCAGCAGAGACTGATCCCTACAGCGAACAGATCGCAGACATGCAGAATCAAGCCCTGCAGGTAGTTTCTTATGACACACTAAACGAATTCACCAGAGTACAGGAACATCAAGAGTTCCTATTGAAACTGCTTACCAGCAAAGATAGCTTTGTGCGTAAGAAGATCATTGATCAAAATTTGAGTTATCTCAACAGCAGACTCACACACTATCTTGATCGTATCGGATTGCCACACACAGTGAAGTTTCAGAACGATCTTACTGTGAGCATTGAAGAACTGGGTCGTGAACTGGACTTTGATAATTTATCTCGTGGTGAACGCAATCGATTGATACTCAGCATGAGTTGGGCATTCCGCGATGTGTGGGAAAGTCTATATCAACCCATCAACATCTTGTTCATTGACGAGATGATTGATTCTGGGCTGGATACACAGGGTGTGGAAAACGCATTAGCATTGTTGAAGAAGATGAGCCGAGAACGACACAAATCAATCTGGTTGGTCAGTCACAGAGACGAGCTGACCAGCAGGGTAGAGAACATTCTCAAGGTCGTGAAGGAAAATGGTTTCACCAGCTACAGCACAGATATTGAACTTGCGTAGATGTACACCAACAATAATTTCTATGATCGATTGCGGGTTTGCTTGGTAGGCAGAAGTTGGCCTGCTGAGTTTTACTACTGGATAAAGAATTCTCAAGTAAGAGAAACCATGAAACGCATCGCCGTTGAAACTGAAGAGGATTATGCACAACTGGTATCAGTTTTAGAAAAATTACAAATACAAGTATTAAGGCCCACAGTTGATCTAGATTTTGATGCCATAGCCGGATCAGATATGCCACCACCATTACCTCCAATGTGCCCCGGTGACCATATGATATTTTTTGATGATCAATTGCTCGAATCTGTATCTGCTGGCAAGAATTCCACAGTTTATCAACAAACTTATCAATCGTTTTTCTCTCATGTGATTGATCAAGGCAATCAAATAGTAACTGTTGATAATCCGTCAATCTGTGCTGCACAATGTTTTCAGTTTGACGACCGGCTGATCTACGGTAAAAGCAAACATCAATCTCATTCAGAAATTACACAGGCTTGGAAAAATTTAACAGACAAATCTATTATTGGATTTCATCTTGACGGGCACATCGATGGATGGTTTTGCCCAGTGACCCCGGGACTGATAATCACCTCTTCGGACCCTGATAGATCTTCCTTGCTGTCTCTATTCTATAAAACGCATTTTAAAAACTGGAAAGTTGTTCATAGTGATCCAAGTGTTTGCTATGATACTAGTTTTCGACAATGGAAAAAAGAAAACACTGGATCTTGGTGGATACCAGGCGAAGAGAAGAATCAAGAATTCATTGATTTTGTTAATAGATATTTCAAAAATTGGATAGGAAATGTATCCGAAACTGTGTTTGAAGTAAACATGATTGTGGTCGATGAAAAAACAGTTATTGTTAGAAAAACAAACAATCTTGAAGTATTACAGCAGCTGGAAGATCACGGAATAACAGTGTATCAAGTGCCGTTTAGGCACAGCACATTCTGGGATGCTGGACTGAATTGTGTGACAATGGCAGTTCATCGTTCCAAATAAAATTATATATCAGGCACAACAAAAGGCATAACTATAGCACCCAAGTAATCAACCTGCAACATGACATGGCTATATCAAAACAACCCAGTAGAGACATTGCCCGAGTCATGCGTAGGATTTGTTTACTTGATCACAAATAATCTCACTGGACGCAAATACATAGGCAAAAAACTGGCAAAGTTCTCAAAGACAACTTACAAAACAGTCAAACAAAAGAACGGCATCAAGAGAAAAAAGAAGATACGAAGCAAAATTGATTCAGATTGGCAACAATATTATGGATCAAGTGCAGAACTATCCGCAGACATCGAACAACTAGGCACCGACAATTTCACCAGAGAGATACTTTTCTACTGTGCAAGCAAGAGTGAATGCTCATACATTGAGGCACGCGAGCAGTTCAGTAGACAGGTATTGGAATCACTAGATTATTACAATGGCCATATACAGGTAAGGGTACATGGCCGCCAAATCCTAAACAAAATTTAATCACGACTGTGTGTTGAGTGTTTGACTCAACCCCATTGAGGAACGGTGCGATACCCGGTCCGGACTTGGGCGTCAAAGGCAAATTGCTAACTTAAGGCAACAAATGGTTGGGGCTCTGTGAAACAGATACAACCCCTGCTTATAGGACTTGGATCTTGATCGGGTTACTAGGGTTCCGTTGATATGTGAAGCTTGAGTAGGGGGTACCGGTCAACCACCTCCGCGTGGGAAACCACAATCTCATTAAACAAGATGACTGCTGTCACTCAGATGATGCATCATTCACCGTGCATACGGTGAATTATGACCACAGTATCTAGATGATACTAAGTCAAGCAAGCAAAGAAAACATTGATGAGCATAGCGAATCAATAGACTTGCGTAGCAAGTCTCTAATCATCTAAGTTAGTATCTGGCCAATCTCTAAACAATGCATGTTGTATATTGCCCGATACAAACTGATTGAAACTCTTATGCTTTTCTTCAAGTTCGCCTTTGAGTGGTGCTACTCGTTTGAATGCTGAGTCCATCTGAGCCATATCTCTGAACTCCATGATAATCATCCATTCTGGCATGTCTGAGATACTACGGAATCCCATCTTGCATCTTGTGATACGATATGTTACCATGCGATCCTCGCTGACTAGGTGATCAAAAAAACTTTTCATTCCTGTGACCCAGTCAAGATCAGAGATGTCGCCCTGTTTGTCTGCCCAAATTGTGTATAAATCCATTGGTTACTCCAGTGGTCCTAGTATTTCAAATCCATCAATCTCTGACTTGTAGAGATGTGCTTGTTCCAAGTACAGGTATTGAAAGCCTTGTTCTTTGTAGATGGCACATTCTGTTTTCATAGTTTCTATGCCCATGCGTAGTCGAGGTCGATGATAAGTCCATGCAAACTGATCGCATTGTGCATTGTGCTGATCAAATCTGCGTATCAGACTCCACGCTACCAGTCGACCAGCATCATAGTATCCAATCAAGTCAGCCATGGGATCTAAGTATCTAGAATGGAACATAGGCATTACACTTGCAAAGTGTTTGTAGATGCAGTAGGTGCGATAGATGTCATCTAGCTGGGCCAATACATCGGGTCCACGGTCGTTGATGTACCGCCATTCCACTGTGGGTTTATAGTTAGTCCGGGCAAGGTCGATTCTAGCAAATTGATATGTCATGCTCTGCCCGGAAAAAAATCTTGCTGAGTTCCTGCTCGATCAAGATCTAGTGTAACACAATGTATTCCACCATCCCAAAAGTATCTGTGTCGCAAAGGACAGATATGCGGAGTTATACCATGGCGTTCAAATGCGTCAAACGCCTGTTTGTTGTAACCGTTCACAATGACATTTTGTTGATCAATTGAAAGAATGTTTACATCAAACACACTTTCTTCAACATATCCTACCCAATCTTGTAACCATGTTTCTACATATTCAATCAGTTCAGTGTCGTATTCGCTGCCTTTGATCCACCACTTGCCTTGATTTTTTTCCTTGAGATCTAGAAAAGATTGTACTTTGCTCCAACTCTCACCGGGCAAATACACAACTTCCCAGCCAGGGAATGTATCTGCATAGGTAGGCATGTCTTCTATGCTGACGATAAGGCCAGGTTTAACAGGAGCGAAACAACCGTCGATATGCCCACCAGTGGTTACTATATGATTTCTATAGTCCGGAAAAAAATGCTCGGTTAGCTTTTTAATGTTGTCAATGTCGGAATCTGCCGATATTCCAAAAAACAAATCTTGGCCAATGCGAGTGACTCCATTGGCCGGAATCTGATTCAAAATGTCATGATACTGATTTTCAACCATGTGATTACCTGCAGACCTCACAAGGTCAGTAACCGGACTCCACCATTCAAACTCACTGGTTTTAGATATGATTTCCTCGGCATCATCACCGGGCTTGAACTCAAACTGAAACAGGCTTTTACATTCGGCCTGAATCCAGGTTGGTAATTGATCAAACGGAGTAAACTCTTGTGGCCAATCAGGACCTCGGAGATTTTTGTAATTTTTTGTGGTCCAATTTGTTGGAGCCATGAGATTTCGACCAGAAGATTTTATGGTGATATTGTTGTATGGAAATACAAAAAATTTTGATCCAATCATGATCATCTGATCTCTTGGAATCATGCTCACAGGCCCGGGTATGCGACGATTTTGTGTTAGCAATCGGTCTAACTGTACTGTGGGTACATTTGGCCTTACTACCTGCACATTGAACTTTTCAAGCAATGCCACAAGATTTAAAAAATCTTCTTCTGTTTCTGTAGCGATGCGTTCAAACAAACTGCGTAGTCTTGGATTTTTTATGAAACTGTAAAACTCAGGAGGATAACTTTTTCCTACTACACAAACTCTCAAAGGATCCCAAGGTTGATGTACACTATACATTTGTTTTCCTTGGATCAAGTCGATTTTCAAACAGGCCCTGTAAGTAATCTTCAGGCCATGAATGATAGAAGTCTTTGGCTGCTAACTGCTGTGCTCGTTGATCGAGATCGCTTAGACTCTGCACCAGGCTCAATGCGTATTTGCCTTGATTCATGATCACGCCATTGACATCTTCAACAGCAGCTGGATGGTCTTCCAGCACAATCAAATCAGCTGCAAGTAAAAAATCTCGATTGGCTGATTTCAATCTAGGTGAAAAATATTCCAGTGTCCACTCTCCTGGATCATATGCGTAGATGATAACTTGATATTGTTGCATACCTTGGGCAGCACGAGATTCAAGATCAAAGTATGGTTCTTTGCCGATGAATATGCCCACAGAGCCTTGAAGCCGTGCTTGCCGTGCAAACGGACAAGGAGCCCAGTTACCCAGTGCCGGATGCGGAACTTCAACAAAATTCTCCGACCAGGTTAATATATCTTGTGTGACTGTTTTAATATCCATTAGAAGAATGGCAATCCAGATTTCTTAGTTGTTTCTAAGTTGTCTTTGATAATCTCGTTGATTATCTCTCGTTCCTGTATACTCAGAGCCATGGCTTGATCATAAGTTAATCCACCTCTCATGAACCAACTCATTTTCATAGCCTCCTGGCGTATGCTTTGACAATCTTTTTCCATGCGATCAACTAGCTTGTCGATCTCCTCAGGATTAGAGCTCAGGAGGCGTTGTCGAAAAAACTTGATAGATCCAATGTGAAAGGTTGTGTGTAAGCATGAGTACAATGTTTGCAAGTCAGTGCCAGCGGTTGGATATCACTTTGTTGTTTGATCTTGATCACATGATCTCTCAATTGATTGAAAATCTTGCTGTCACAGTTTTTTAGAAAATCAATGATGTATTCGGTTTCCTGCACCATGGCTTGAGGAGTTTTGATCACTGCGATACTCTGTGCTATGGTTTTGGTAGTGGTCTCTGTGATCAACATCATGCTGCGATTCAGTTGTTCTGCTTTGATTGTGTCCTCAACATCAGTTTCTAGTACACGCATGGCCTGTTGTTGTGCCAACTGCACCTGGCTATTTTCGTTTACGGATTTGTAATTTATGGGTTGGAACCAAAATTCAAGATCACCAATGATCAAACTTTGATCGTAGTCACCTATTTTTAATCTATCATTTACTATTCGTAGGTCCACTGAAATTTCATCTTCTGTGTCGCAAGCAGGACACTGAACATTAAGATCCATGGCATGCCCGTAGCTGGCAATACGGATACCCACTAGCACAGCGTCCATGTCAGCTGATGGCATGATCCAAGGATCCCTAATAGCAGGAACACAGCTCTTGATCACATTCACCGTGGCTGTGCCGTTGAACAAAGCATCCGGTGTACGATAAGTAATTTCATCCACGGAAGTCATGGGTAAAATTGGTATTTCACCATTGGGCGGCATGTTGAGTGTGCCCGGTGGATAAAATTTGCCTTGGCTAGGCAACCGGATGTAGATTGCCGGTTGGCGGAAATATTGGGTTAAGGGGTTGTTTGGTAGCATGATTTTCCTCGCTAAATATAATTATGACAAACTCAACCCAGAGAAAAATTACAAGGACACACCATGAGTGAAGCAGAACTACAAGCACTAATAGACGATGGTTTAGCAAAGGTGCGTGCCGGTTCTCTGACTCTAGAAGAACATACCAAACGGGTAGCTGATGCGTCTAAAAATCTAGAAGGCTCATTGGGCAAACTGGGTACTACAGTTTCGACTGCGGGAACTCAGATCTATGGTGGAGTTGAAAATTTCACAAAATCCATGGCCAATGGTGCCCAAGGAGCATCAGCTTTTTCAGGGCTTATAACAGGGGCCACTGACGGCCTGGGCACTTTTGCAAAATCACTTGACAAGTTAGGTCCTGCTGGTGCAGCCCTAGGAGCATCCTTAAAAGGTATAGCAGATTTTGGTGCAGAATATGTGGTGCGTGCTCTCAAGCAAAGTGACGATTTATTCACTAGTTTCCAAGGTCTTAGCAAGGTAGGTGGTGCTGGCTCAGAAGGCATGAAGGGCGTGTTTGATAACATGCAGAAGCTGGGCATGACAATGAACGAACTACCTCAGTTCACTGCATTGATTGCAAAAAACAGCGAAGCATTGGCAGTGATGGGTGGTACAGTAGCCGAAGGAACTAAAAAGTTTGCCAATGTAGCCAGCGGTATAGAACAATCTGGGCTGCAGACTCAGTTTGAACGCATGGGTATTTCAGTACAAGCACAGAATGAAGGTATAGCCAACTATTTAAAACTGCAAACTTTGACCAGTGCCGGTGCTGTTAAATCAACAGAAGCACTCACCGCCGGTGCCGCAGCATATTTAGAACAACAAGACAGACTTAGCCGACTCACAGGAAAATCAGCAGATGCCTTGGCTAAAGAAGCAGAAACACGACAAGCCAATGAACGATATGCTGCTGTAACATTAGAGTTGCAGATGAAAGCTGATGCTTTACGGGCAGCCGGTGATGAAGCAGGTGCTAAAGCAGCTGAAGATCAGATGAAACAAAATGAGGAACTATTATCAAGAACACCTGCTGCTTTAAAACAAGGAGTTCAAGATCTAATGAGCGGGATTGTAAACAGTCCAGAAGCTCAGAAAATGTATATTGCTATGCCTGAGATGTCTCAGAAAATCATGAGCCAACAATTCAAAGCGTCAGACACGCTGGCTGCTGGTGCTAAGGAAGCTGATGCATATACTAAGAGAAATATAGGATTAGCCAAAGCAGGACTCAGTGACAAATCACAAGCGAATTTTGGAGGTGCTAGAGCCCTGGCACAACTAAAAGTAGAGGAAGGTGACAAAACAGCCAAGACAGAAATTACCACCCTCAAAGAAGGTGGTGACAAAGACATCAATAATCAAGTGGCCTTGCGTGATGCACAACGACAAACCACTACTGCCATGGACAACTTGATAAACAAAGGTGTGGGCCCGTTAAACACGGCTATGGCAACTTTGGCTACAAAAATATCTGACACTGTCACTTCGTTGCCACCTAAACTTGTTGGGGAAAAAACTGCTCTCAAACGAGAACCTACCAAAAAAGAAGCAGAACAAGGGCTTGATGTACGCCGAGGAAAATATGCACCTGCCACTGCCGGCTACGACAACTCTAAAATTCCTGAACTGTCAACAGAAGATATAGCAAAAACTTGGAAAAAATTCACGGACAATGTTCTCATAAAAACACCAGAAGACCCAGACAAGAAGAAAAAAGAAGAAGAAAAAAAGAAAACTGAAAACACCCCAGACAACAGGCCAGTTATTGTACCTGGACCTGCTCCGGCACCTAGCCCAGATAATAGACGACGGCCACCGGACAACAGACCAAGTTTTGATCTAAGCCGAGGTGCCGGTCCTGCATATCGTGCCCCGGGTGTATTAGAAGATAATCGCCCAGAAAATCAAACCAGTACCAAATCAGCAACCGAAGAGTCTACTACAGAACTAGCAACAGTATTTAGAGACGGCGTTGAAAGGCTATCTCGTGGTCAAGACGAGCAACAACAAACACTAGATGAACTAGTTGATCTCATGCGTAGAAGTGTAGGAGTGCAGGGCAAGATACTTCAGACATCTAGATAACAAGCAATAAATAACACACTATGGCAGAACCAAAACAAGGCTGGAAGAAGTATTTCAAAGTCGCAGATTTATCTGGACAGATGAGCCCAATCGCGGGCGGCAGAGATCAGGGCTTGCCCGGATATCCAAAAAACGACGGCCGACGAACCAATCAAGCGGACACTGATTTCAGTTTCAGAAACTATGCCAGCCGATTACCAGAAGTGTATTCCGGTCATCCAAATCGTATTGAACGCTATAACCAATACGAAAACATGGACGCTGACTCTGAAGTCAATGCATGTTTGGACATTATTGCTGAGTTCTCCACACAATTAAACGAACAAAACGACACACCTTTTGACATAACCTACAACGATGATCCTACAGATCACGAGATTGAAATCATCCGTAAGCAGATGCAGCAATGGGTCAAGCTGAACAAACTGGATCAACGCATCTTCAAACTGTTCCGCAATACCATCAAATACGGTGATCAAGTATTTGTGCGTGATCCAGAAACATTTGAAATGTTCTGGGTGGACATGAGCAAAGTAGTGCGTGTGATCGTGAATGAAAACGAAGGCAAACGCCCGGAACAATACATCATCCGTGACATCAACCCTAACTTCCAGAACTTGACTGTGGCAGCCAAAACCACAACTGACTTCATGGTCAACCCAAGTTCAGGTGGAGCAGGTGGTATTGGCGGCAGTATGCAAGGCGGCGGCTACACAGCACCTAGTTCAGCCATGAGTGGTGTAAGTAGATTCAACCGTGCTGTGAATGAAACATGTATCGATGCCAAGCATGTGGTGCATATGAGCCTGAACGAAGGCTTAGACACATTCTGGCCATTTGGTAAATCAATCTTGGAAAACATCTTCAAGGTATTCAAGCAGAAAGAACTGTTGGAAGATGCTATGTTGATCTACAGGGTGCAGCGTGCCCCTGAGCGTAGATTGTTCAAGATCGATGTGGGAAACATGCCCAGCCATATGGCCATGGCGTTTGTGGAGCGTGTGAAGAATGAAATGCATCAACGCCGAATCCCCACATATGGTGGCGGCGGACAGAACATCATGGATTCAAGTTACAATCCATTGAGCATCAATGAAGACTTCTTCTTTCCAGTAGGTGCAGACGGTCGTGGTAGCTCAGTAGAGATGCTGCAAGGCGGTCAAAACCTTGGCGAAATTGACGATTTAAAGTATTTTAACAACAAAATGGCTCGTGGTCTGCGTGTGCCATCAAGCTATTTGCCCACTGGCCCGGACGACTCAGACCGTGCGTTGACTGACGGAAAAGTAGGCACAGCCTTGATACAAGAGTATAGATTCAATCAGTATTGTGAGCGTTTACAAGCTCTAATCGTGCAGAAATTAGATGACGAATTCAAGATGTTCATGCGTTGGAGAGGATTCAATATTGATGCTGGCCTGTTCCAGATCAAGTTTAATCCACCGCAAAACTTTGCAAGTTATCGTCAAGCAGAGTTGGATACCACTCGTATCACAGCATTTACATCATTGGAACCACTGCCTTACTTGAGCAAGAGATTCTTGTTGGAGCGTTTCTTGGGTCTAACAGAAGACGAAATCCAACAAAACTCCAAGCTGTGGAAAGAAGAACGCTCAAAGCCAGAAATGGAAAGTTCGCAAGGGCAAGATCTGCGTTCAGTAGGTATCACACCTGCTGGATTAGAAAGCGATGTAGCCATGGGTCAAGAGATGGGCAATCTTGCACCTCCTGGTGCAGCACCCGGAGCAGCACCTGGCGGCACCATAGGATCAACTCCACCGGCCCAACCACCGGCCGCTCCTGCCGCACCTGGGGCATAAATATCTCATGATCCTCAATGAGCTTTACGAACGTAGTCCCAATGGATATCAGGATGTTGCTGCTGATAACACACAGCCTCAACTTGGGCAATTACGCAAGACCAAGCTCACATTGATGCAATTGAATAAATTGCGGAAAATGAATGATACCAGAACTTTTGAATACAACGAAAAGTTAAAAGATATCAGAACTCAATACGCACCTGCTGCTGCACCACCGGGCTAATATAGCTGCCTAAATTGGCAAAAAAACTGTCATAAACAGTAGGTTTTTCCATTAAATTGTAAATATAGATATAGATTTTGCCGGGTGGCAAAATTAAAGAATACCTATAGGAGCCATTTAAATGAGCAAAAACCAGTTTGAACAGTTGATTGAATATGTGATCAACGACGAAGACGCAAAAGCCAAAGAACTTTTCCATCAGATCGTGGTATCAAAAAGCCGTCAGATCTATGAAAA
>Ga0114975_10000215_pt1 | contig 43596 bp, 31 predicted proteins | sample S_130626_EF_Meta_FD_87031 | JGI IMG/M metagenome (GOLD analysis project Ga0114975, IMG submission 87031) | Freshwater microbial communities from Lake Simoncouche, Canada to study carbon cycling - S_130626_EF_MetaG | ecosystem: Environmental > Aquatic > Freshwater > Lake | place: Lake...
ACTGGAGCATCCAGCTCACGCATCCTTGCCATTACTTGATTAAAATCCATGTATTAACTCCCTAGAGCACTCTTGGTGCAGTTTTTATCTGTTTTGCCCTTGGGCAGTTTATATTCTGTTTGTACGCCTTCCTTTTTACGGGCCTTGGCGGCTTTATCTAAATCTTTCAGAAAACTTTTGTTAAAATCATCGCCGAAATAATCTTTGTGTTTGATTTTTAAATCTTTATATTCAGCTTCGTCGAGTAGTGCTGTTTCAGTTGGCTCTACTAGAGGCGATTCAGAGTCTTCATCAATGCCCCTAATTCTAAAAGATGTTTCGGCTAATCCTAATGCCTTAACATCAGTTGCAAGCTCTGGAGCTGTAACAGGATAATCGCAAATAACTTCAAATACATGAACTTCTGTATTTGGATGATTTGGAAAATCTAAAGGCAATGCTTGAATAGGAGTAGTTGAGATCTTTGTTAATTTAGAGACTCCGCATCGACCCAAACTTGTTTTTAAGTTTTCCTGAAACGATTCTGGCAGTTCGCCTGCTACTTTAATCTTAAAGTTATAGACTTTCTTACTTTCGGTGAGATATTCTTTAAAAGTTTTCATATGTATATTTATTCTTTTTTGCCTAATTTCTTAAGTAGCTCATTTCGATCTAAAAGTACGTATCCTTGACCGTTAATAACATCATTTGGGTCTTCGTTGTTATCTTTGTCAATTTTATATTTCTTTAGCTGTATATCAATAGCTTTTAATTTTTTCTCAATTTTGTTAGATTTTGCTGTAATTGCATGGCCTAACATAGTTCCAGCAACTTCAAAAATTCGACCCGAATATCGAACTTCGACGTTCATTCCTAGGTCCATTAAGTCATCGTATGCTTGCTCTGCCTTGGTTGCTAGATTGTCTAATTCCGCTTCGTCTAGCTCATTAAGCTCTTGAATATCTGGTAATGTTTGGGTGATAGCTGTTACTGCTTCATACTGTTTATTTAAATCAGCAACTTCTGTAGCTTTTCTAATTGGTGTATTTTCGACTTCGGGCTTATTTTTTTCGTCCAAGTTAAAAAGGTCTTCTAGTTTCTTTGTCATACGAATACTTATCTACGTTTTGAGCCTTGATGAAAAATATCACCTTCATTGATTACGCGAAATCTAATACCTTGTTGTTTGCACCATGCAGTTGCAGCTTCCCATTTAGCCATATTCTTAACATATTGCTGTTGGTTATATTGACTTTTTCCTACTTTTTCTAATACTGTTTGACTTTCGGGTTTTACTTCAACAACTTCTGCATGTTTACTACCATTTTTATCAACATAGCATATAAAGAAATCAGGAACATAAATTGTATAGTTTCCTGTTAATGGATCACGATAAGGTATCTGTATACTTTCACTAGCCCAACTTTGAACCCCCGGATGCTCGTCTAGCATTTTCATGAATACAAATTCCCAACTGCTGCGAGCCAAGGGAACTTTTTTCCCAACATACTTGCTGGGATTTTTAACTTCAAATCTACCTTGTGCAAATTTAGCCATTATGCGTAGATGTTTCTAGTTTGGTTTTCTTTTTCAACACTTTTAACTTTAAATCCCAATGTACTACTAGGACCTCGATTGTTGTTTAAAATTTCACCAACTAGGGCACTTAACTGAATTCCGGTGAGCACCTTAAGAGTATCTAAAATTTGAAATACTGGTATCTTATCAGTCTTTGCCTGCTTGAGCAAAATTAATGCAGTAGACTGTGCAGCATCTTTATCAAATCCCTTTGATGTAAAAAATCCAGTAGTTGCATCAACGTCATTGGCTGTAAATTCTAAAGGATTTTTACTATATGTATCAAAAAATAGTTTTGTTCCTGCTCCACTGTCTTCAACGGTTGGGATTGGTAAACTAGTTGTCATATTATACTCCCGAACCCGGTATCATTGTTTTTTGTGTTGCTTCTGTAGCAGCGTTGCCGCCGTTATTTTTTGGAAAGGCTGCACCTACTAATCCGCCAACAGTATTTACTATGCCGCCAATTGCTGCTGGGCTAGTTAACAATCCTGTAAGTTCAGCTTTAAGACTGGCACCACTTAATTTTCCAATATTCTTTGCTGTATTAACTGCTTTAATTGCGGTGCTTAAGAAAGATCCTGGGCTACTAAATGCAGACCCACCAGCTACATCTCCAAAGATACTTTCTAAACCATCTAACACTCCACCTTCGCCTACAAGATTAGCAACACCGCCGCCTGCTACTGTTAACGGACTAGGAACCGAATCATAATATAGTGTTGCAAATCCTTTGGGAGTGTCGGGTTTTACTTCACCTGATGAATAAGTCACTGACTCATATTCAATGTTCATTGACATTTCGTTAAAATCGTTTGATGTATAATCGCTGGCACCGTGTCCCCAAGTAGTTACCCTAGGATTAATTAATGTATAACCTTGAAATCTTCTACGACTCATAGTGTAGATGCTAATGGATTTAAAGAAGTCGTCAGCACGACCTGCTTTATCTAATCCATATCTAAAGTTATCTCTAGATTCGCCACCGGGTCTTAAGTTTGTTTTTGAAAATGCACCTTCTGGATTTAATCGATCTTGAACATATGAACTCATATATAATGCCCACATGGCATTCATAATACCTGCACTATCATCTCTAAATACCATCGATAAAGGTTCGTAGGTAAAGTTCTTGTAAATTATTTTTTTTCTATTGTATTGATTTTTAGTAACTGTCTCAAACTTAAACTTAGGCAAGTCTGTACTCTTAATAAGATATCCTACTTCGTCGGCATGTTTATTAGTAAATGTCCCTGAGCTTATTACATGTTTGTTTAGTTCAAACTTAACATAGAACATAAACTTAGTTCTAGGTGCTAGTCTGTAAGAATTAGGTATGAATATTTTAGAGGCGTGGCGCCAGTCTGCTAACCCGCCTTTTGGAGTTGTTAGGCCACTGCCAACGCCTTTGAGAAATCTAGTAAAATAGGACATACAATATTTATGTCACAAAAAAACCCAAGATTATCTTGGGTTTTTCTGAGTAGTTGTAAATTAACTACGACCAGTTACCGCTTCACCGATTGTTCTACCAACTAGCGCACCAATACCACGCTCAACTCCTGTGCCATTTGCACCGGCGAATTGAATAGCATTGTCATAAGTGATAGAAAGTGCAACTGTCATTGGCTCGTTGGTGCCGTAGTTAGCATCACCGTAGTCTGCACTCTTTAAGAAGCAACCATATAGTTCCCACTTTTCTAGTACGCTTGGTTCTAGAGCACCGTTACCACCATCTAATACTTCGATGTTAGTTTGGAACTTATAATCAATACCAGAACGTGCAGAAGCCTGTTCCATGAAATCGTATTGCTTCTGGATCTGTTGTCCTACTAATTTTTGGATTTGACCGTTTGCGTCATCTCTTAAATTCATAGTGATGTCTTCCCACGAAGGCTTGCCAGCTAGCTTGATCTTTGAGTTATAAATCTCAATTGGCATTTCTTCGAAAGTTACAACTGGTCTTTTTACATCCACTACTTGCTTTGTTAGCTCAGTACTAGATTCAACACCAAAGCCTAATAGTATCACCCTAAAGCGATACTTTAGTTTAGGCATTAGTAAAGCGGTACCGGAGTTACCGTTACTTGGCGGAATCGAAATTCTGTTTAATGAAGTTAGTGCCATTTAATTAAATCTCCCCTGTGTTCTTAACACGCAATGGAATGTAGATGAATTCAACTGCTTTAGTTGGTTCAATCGCAATGTCTACATACAATTCATTACGATCAATTCTAGCGTTAGTATTATTAGACTCATCACATACAACTGCAAAGTCATACAATGCTCTTAAACCTACCAATTCTAGCAATAGACTTTCTACTGCGCCTCTGATTTCGTCGCGTGTAATTTTATCGTTTGGTTCAAAGATATAAGGACGAGCTAGTTTATTCAACTGACTGCGTAGATATACTACTAAACGAGCTACGTTAATACGATCTAATGCGCTGGCATTTTTTGCACGAGTCTTTTGACCGTATGCAACTAATCCTACACCAACAAAGAACGGAATTGGATTAACTTTTAAGTCATACAATGTATCACGCTGTCCTTCGTTTAATGCAACTGATTGGAACTCACCAGTTAGTGCATCAATGTAACCAACTGCTGTAGCGTTAGTAATACCACCACGTCTTGTACCTGCTGGTGCAAACCATGGATAGCTAACTTGGTCGCTTAGAGCAATTGTACGCAACATCATGTGTGATGCTGGAACAACAGCATTAGCGCCGCCTAGGTCAGTGGTAAATCCGTTTGGATAGTACACTGCTGCATACTCGTCGTAGCTGACAATTCCTGTATCGCCATTATCTAGGGCAGCATTTGCATTAGTACCCCATGCTAATAACGATGTAGAATCACTTCTTAAACGTAGTGGGCTATCGCCAATTACGAATGCTGTCATACCGCGATCTAAGTTTAGACCAATCAAGTTCTGCATTGCTTCTGGGTAACCAGGGCAAGCAATCAAGTTAAAGTTTCTGCGTTCTTCGTCACGAGCTTCTTCACTTGTGTCAATTGCGCTCTTTAATTTCTGTATAACTAACGCACGTTGAGCCTTGCGTCCGAAGCTACCTGAGCCGTCTTCGTTGTTTGGTGAAGCTGTAACCCAACGATCAGTTTCGTATGAGCTTTGGCCGTCGCCAGTTACTGGTGTATTGCCTGCATCGTTATAAAGAGCTTCATAACGTGTATTCTTTGCTGCTGTGTCAATGTAGTTGTTATTATAACGCTTAACGTTACCACCACTTCTACGTAGATTCCATAGTAACATACCTTTAGGGTATAGTACTGGATCTGGACAATCAAAGTCAACAAAGTTAGATGCTAGTAACTCTTTAATAGTGGCTTCTGTGTTGCTTGTAGCACCAGAAGATCCATAACGTGCATCAGCAAATAAAACACCTTCTTCTGTAGTTTGATCTGTTTTATCAACAAGGATCCATTTCTCAGAAACAGATGCTCCGCCATCAGGATTAAACTTATAGATACTTGGGAAATTTTCTAAATCAGCAGTGCTGACCCAAATATCACCCTCAACTAGCGTATTTCCATCGCTTTGTTTTGTTGGCATAGTAGCTGCAACAATTGGACCATTAACGTCTGTGCTGGTGTATGGGCTTGATGCATCTTTGTAACCTACCCAAATTTCACCGTTGTGAACTAACAAGTCAATTTCACCGTAGTTAGTATTGTACCATAGTTGTCCATCACTTGGTTCAGCTAGTGGTTCATTAGATGTTGCATTAAATGCATCAGTTGCTAATGGAATCCAGTTTGTAATAACATAGTAGTCTGTTGATGTTGATGAAAAAGCATTAGCATCATAGAAGTTAGCAGTACCTTCGCCTGTTGATAAACTTGACATTGTAAAAATAGCGCCAATTGGATCTGGATATGTAGCATGTGAAGCAATTCTAATATCGCCACCTGCTTTGTGTGTAATCTTTAATTGATTAGTTGCAGTTACTTCTGCAACAACATGTACAAATCCCGCTGCATTGATAGCAGATGCAAGTCTATTAGCTGTAACAATTCCGCTACCTTCAGCACTTGCAGTTCCTAAAAATTCAACATCAGTATAACCGCTAAGTTCTAAACTTCCTGCTAATGTTTCTGCTAGTTTGAAACCGTAATTTGCAGATGTAAATTCATCATCAACAATTACAGCAGAAGTAGCACTAGTTGTTCCGGACGCTTTCTTTTTCCATACCTTAAATGTAGCTGTTGCATCTTGTCCTAGTTCTTCATTAGAATTTGATTGAACAAATAAACTATCAGCAGCAATATTAACACCGCCGCCTGAGCGATCTAGATAATATAGAGCTGCTGCTGTAGTTGCATAAATTGGAGCACTGTACTCGAGCCATGTTTTAGTTGCAGAGTTCCAACGCTTAACAATCCAACGAGCACCGTAATTTGGCTCAGTTGACTTGACCCATACAGAGCCTGTAGGACGAGGAGTTGTGCTACTTGATTTCCAAGTAGGAACATTTGTATGTGGGGTTTGTTGTAATGATGGAGGATAGTAATCGCCGACTGTAATAGCCAGTGCTGTTAATACTCCAGCATCACCACTAACAGCTAAAATACCTTTAGAAACTGCTGATGAATCTCCAGCGGATGAATCTTCACCGTCTGTATAAATTTGTAAACCACCACCAACTGCTCTAGCACTAATACCCTGTGCTGCACACACAGAATTAATAGCAGCAGCTAATGTTGCTCTAGTTACAGCAGCACCGACAGTAACAGGAGTGCCATTTAAGCGTAAAATTCCGCTAGGAAGCGTAGTTGTTGTAGTACTTGATAATGTTGGCCAGCTTGCTTTCCATGCTGGACTACCAACCAATACCCATGTGCCGGGAGCTGTTAAGCCATCGTTAATTGTATAGGTGTTACCAGCAGATTTAAACCATACTGTGGCATTTTCTCTACCTGCAGAATAAGTTCCAGTGCCTAAAACTGTTTGGAATACAACTGCATAATCACCAATTGAACCAACTGAATCTCTTGGAGCATTAGCTGAAACTTTAGATTCGTCATCATCAGTTAATACTAGTGGAGTTTTAACTGAAAACTTTTGTCCGCCAGTAGTTGTTGCAGCAGCACCGTTCCACTCTTGGATACCCCATGATGTTGCTAATGTATCTACCCACCAAGCGCCATCTACTGGCTCTGCTCCCGGGGCGGTAGCCTGAGATACTAGTTCATCTAGATTAACATCTGCTCTCATAATAAAAGCAGAATTGCTAACGCCTAAAAAGCTGTATGCTGCTAATAGACCATATTCATTTCGCTCACTACCGTGAATCGGTGTTGAACTCGCTGTCTTTTCAAAGAACGGGACACCAAAGGTATCCACGAGTTCTCTTTGACTCGAAACTTTAAACACTTTGCCTGCGTTGGCTTGTGTCGTTCCAGCCGCAGTGCCTGTGCCTGCTGCATTGGATTTATTTTCTGCGGTTGAAATTACGATCAACGGAGTTGTACCAGGTTCTGCTGGTGTATAAAAACTCTCGTCAATTACCGTAACTTGTACGCCTGGTGATGTTAGTGCCATTCCCTGATCTCCTGGTAATAGTTTGCTCAATGTATTTAGCGGCTACGACTAAAATCGGCTTGTTATACCGCCAGTAAAAGGGAAAGAAAAGGCTTAAATAAAAATATGAGACCCCTTTGTAAGTGCGGATACCGCCCTAGAGCAGTAAATTATAAGAAAAACGGAAAAATTTATTACCGATCTTGTTGTGAAATATGCTTGGCTAACGGTATGTACCACGGAATCCCTAGATGGACTAGATCCGGATACAAGATTAAAAATCAGTGCGATAAGTGCGGGTTTAAAAGCCCGCACCAAGAAGTTTTTAGAGTATTTCATGTAGACGGCAATCTTGACAACTGCCGTGCTACAAATTTAAAAACGGTATGCTGTAACTGTACTCAACTACTAAGCAAAGAGGGCATTGTTTGGCGTCAGGGTGATCTCGTCGCTGACTATTAGTGCTGCTGACTGCTTGTATAAGTCATCAATAGATCCATTATTATCTAAAATTACATCAAAATTTGTTCCAACCCAGGCAGTTTCGCTGGCATGTATTTTGCGCATTTTTAATTCCTGGACTGCATAGTTATGTCCTAGATTTGCATTAACTGCAATATCATACCAGTCTGGCAATATTCCTCGTTGAACCCAAACAATTTTGCCGCCAGCATCTTTAATGGCTTGTATTTCATTGGGGAATCGACAATCACTAATTACTACGCTATCCTTACTAGTTCGAAGTTTATTTTCTAAACTAGCAATCCAGATATCGTCGTGAAAAGATTTGCGGCATACTTCAGTACCCCAATATTGTAATACCCATCTAGGAGTTAATGTAGGCATGTCTAATCTATGTGCCCACCAAGGATCGACCTGTTCACGCCATTCACGGGCTTCTTTTGTTCGCCCTTCTAGCATAGTTCTATCCCAGCCGAATACGGCTGCTACAGCATCTTTTAATGTAGATGCAAAACTTTCTCTTCTAAATTCATGGAAATTTTGTAGATAGTCAGCTACTGTATCTTTACCGCTACCTATGAATCCGCAGACTCCAATAATCATAATATATCCTCACTAGATATAGTTTAAATGATTATGGCTTAAAGGTCAACAGTTAATTATCCAATTACAAAAGTATATCCGGTGCCACCGGGGATATATGTTTCTAATTCCTTGGTTAATCTTTCAATGTCTGCAACTGCTTCAGATTTCATTGCGGCACCATTTAGACTACTGCCGCCCTGCGGTCCTGCAATTTGTGCAAACTTTTCACGAGCTTGCCCTAGCATCATCTTACAATTAGCTAGTGAGTAATCTTTGATCCACTGCCCTGCATATGTATCTTCAATGATAGCAAAGTCTGGTTTAGTATTGTAAACCCAAAGCATAACTTCTTCATCACCCCTAGGACGTTGTTGAATCATTAGTTTACGACTTTGTGGTTGCCATGTAAAATTAATAAAACTTCCAAACATTTTGCCTACTAATTCTTGATATTGACTGAACAGTTCGTATGTTAGTAGGCCGCCCATGTTAGTTGAACTTAACAAGTAGGTATTTGTATAGGCCATGTTGAATGGTTCAAACACTGTACCACCACTGCCATTTCCGCTTCTACTACCCACACTACGTCTAAAGATTTGACGTACTTGTTGTATTTCTTTGGGAAGTATGTATTCATTTTTATCAGCAGCCAGTGTTAAAAATGCATAGCTTTCTTCTACAGCATTATCACTACGTTGGCGAAATACTGCTAGAGAACGATCTAGTGCTGTTTGATAATGCACGGGATCTAGTTCTACATCAATCATGCCATCGCCTAGCATGGTTTTACAGTAGTTGTATACAGTTTGTCTGGATTGATCAATTTGGCTCATGCTAGTATTTATGCGGTAAATACATTACTATGCCAAGACTCTCTCTTTATAGGCCCGAAAAGGGCAACGACTACAAATTTATAGATAAATCCATTTGGGAAATGTTCCAGATTGGCGGTACTGACACGCTTGTCCACAAATATTTAGGGCCTGGATCATCTGTACAAGGTGCTACTCCGAGTACACCTGTATATAATACTACCAGTCCTACACAAATTCAAGATTTACTATTTTTAGAAAATCGTGACAGAAAATATGATCCAGATATCTATCAACTTCGAGGAGTTTATAGTCTAACAGACATGGACTTTAATCTAAGTCAATTTGGATTATTTTTACAAAATGATACTGTTTTCATCACATTCCATATTAATGATACCATAGAAAAACTTGGTCGTAAGATTATAGCTGGTGATGTTATTGAGTTACCTCACTTGAAAGACGAGTATGCTCTTAACGATTTTCAATTTGCTCTAAAGCGATTCTATGTAGTAGAAGAAGTTAATCGTGCAGCAGAAGGATTTTCAGTAACTTGGTACCCGCATTTATATCGTGCCAAGTGCAAACCTCTAGTTGATAGTCAAGAGTTTAAAGAGATTCTTGATGGTGTTGCAGACGCTGATGGAATTACTGGAGATACAACTACTACGTTAAGAGACATTATGTCAACGTATGAAAAGGAAATGCAGATTACATCAGCGGTTCTCGAGCAGGCAGAAGCAGATGTATTGCGTAGCGGTTATGATACCACACGTCACTACATGCTGCAAAAAGATGAAAACGGTCTAGTAGAAGTAGTAACTGTAGATTCAACAACCTTAGATGCCAGTGTCCAGACTCAGGCGACAGATGCTGATGGTAATTTATTGTTTGATAACAACGGTGCTCCGGTATACGTAGGATCTACAGCATCAACAATTTATCAAAGTCCAAGCTACGATGGTCCTAGTATCGGAGACGGTGACGGCATTCCGCCAAACGGCGCTGCGTTTACTGCTGGTATATCATTCCCATTACAACCAGTTGTTGGACAATATCATTTAAGAACTGATTATCTACCAAAGAGACTATTTAGATTTGGTGGGTCACGATGGATTAAAGTAGAAGATGTAACTCGAATGACCATGAGCAATTTGGGCAACGAAGATGTTGTAGCAGGTGGATCGCCTAATGATATGTTCTTGGGCAAGGATGTTAGATTAACACACAAAACATCGTTTATTAACAATGATAAAGTTAATACTATCAACGGTAAACAGATTAAAGAAAAACAGAGCTTATCGAAAGCTCTTAGACCAGAGGCAGATCAATAATGGATTTTTTCTACGACGGACAAATAAGACGATATGTTACACAGTTCATGCGAGTGTTCATAGGATTTAAATATAAAACAGGTGACGGCACTTTGCGCCATGTACCGGTTATGTACGGAGATATGACTAGACAAGTAGCTAGTATTATTAAAGAAAATTCTGAGAATAAGTTAGCCACTGTTCCGAAGATAGCATGCTACATCAGCGGTTTAGAAATGGATACTAGTAGATTAGCAGATGCTAGTTTTGTTAGTAAATTAAACATAAGAGAACGTGCTTGGGGGGAGGATGTCAACGGAAACATCGAATACAAAAATGTACAAGGTGGTGGATACACTGTTGAGCGATTAATGCCTACTCCGTTTAAGTTGACAATGAAAGCAGATATCTGGACCAGTAACACTGATCAGAAATTACAACTAACTGAACAAATTTTAGTATTGTTCAATCCTAGTTTAGAAATTCAAACCACTGACAACTATATCGACTGGACTAGTCTTAGCGTTATAGATTTATCATCTGTAAATTTTAGTTCTAGAACAATACCAATGGGCACTGAAAGTGATATTGATATCTGTAGTTTAGAATTTAAGATGCCAATATATATTAGCCCTCCGTCGAAAGTTAAAAAACTTGGTGTTATTAGAAATTTAGTTATGAACGTTTTTAGTGAATCTGGGGATGTTTTAAATCTAGACAGTTTAGTCTACGGCGGCGATCCCACAGCTAAATTACCGCAAGTAGAAGGTAACTGGCGTGTATTATTGTTAAAAAGCAATAACGGTGAAGCAAATGATTATGATTTATCAATTGTTAGTCCCGGAGAAGTAATAACATCTACAGGACTAACACCTCCTAGTAAAGCTGGTGAGAGAATAAACTGGACAAAAATATTAGAAATCTACGGTGGATACATTGGTGGTATCAGTAAAATTTATTTCTTACAACCAGACGGTAATGAAATTGGTGGCACATTTATTGTTAATGAAGTTGATCCGACATATATGTTAGTAACTATTGAAGACAAGCCTTCTAATACTATAATAATTAGTGGGGTATATCCCAACGGAAAAACAACTATAGATGCCATTGTTGATCCTTACAAGTTTAATCCCAAGCGTCCAAATAAAGAAGCCTCTGATCAAACTATTGTTATCGGTACTAGGTACTTAGTATTGGATGACATTAATAATAGTACCAATGTTAGCACTACTATCGATTCTCCTCCGTATTACAATTACGATGGTCCGATGCTTGGAAAAATCTAAATAGTTCCGATCCAGTTATACCTGCTAATAGCATTATTGAATGGAACGGTAGCGCATGGATTAATTTATTACCCTTGTGGGCAATATCTTCTAGTATTAGCAACACTGTAGTATACAGTCAAGGACAGATTATTGTAGCAGATGGTGTTACTTATAGAGTTCTAGCAGATATTACTGAGACTGAGAATACTGTAATTCCGGAAGAAAATCTAAAACTTGAAATAACAAGTGTAGTATTTCAAAATTTAAAAACTGGAATACAGTATCGCTGGGACGCATCGGGACAATGGTACAAGAGTTTTGAAGGTGAGTACGCATCAGGATTTTGGCGTCTTGAATTAGATCCAGCATAAGTATGTGCATGCAGAAGCGTGCCGGACTACTTTTCTTTTCAACAAACACAGGTCGTGTTCTTTTGGTGTTAGAAGACACCAAATGGACTGTGCCTACTTTTCCTAGGTTGGATAATCTATTAAAAGATGCTCATCCGTTAATAGATTCATATTATGGAAAACCGGCAAGAGTATTACCTATAGAACTTTATCTATCAGAAGATAAAGGATTTGAATACGGCACATATGTATGCTTAGTCAAAGATGAGTTTTTAACCACAGTCTCGTCTACTATCTCATGGGGCAGTTTAAATAACTTGCCCAAACAACTGCATACTGGATTAAAAAATACATTGAATAATCCTATTATAAGAACTAAATTAGATACAATTTTGGAGTTAGAAAATGCTGCCATCGATTAGCCAAAACGAACGATTCAAATCCGACTGCACAAGATATAGAGAAGCAATCGAGCATGCCACTGAGCCGCAGATAAAAGACGCAATATCTAATTTGCTAAAAAAATTAATTTCTGAAGCAAATAGAATTGATCAATTCTACAACGAGTTATCAACCGGTGCCGGGATGCCTTCGCATATTGAAGAATCTAGATCATCCCTTACTAGTATTAGACAAGAATTAGAGAGGACTGTTACCTCTCTAAAATCTTAAGCCTGCGCTTCGCCCCAACGTAGAATAATGTTAGCAACGGTAGCAGTACCACCTGTTTTATAAACGTTAATAGCAAGTACGTCCGGACCGTTTGGATAAGTTCCGCGTCCGCCTAATGTTGTATTAGTCAATTCTTTTAGATCGCTAAGATCTAAAGATGATGTTTCTCCCGGATTTGTAATAAACGAGAATACAGTTTCGCCCGGTAATGCAAATGGTGGTTGACCAAATGTAAACGTAATTGTTGAGCTGGCGTTAACAGTAGTATTTGAGTTTTGGTTAAAATAGACTAAGAATTCATTACCTGCGTTTCCGCCGATATAATCAGCAGGCCCGAATACTTGAGTTACACGAGTACCAGCTGGGAATTTACTATCGCTAACCTCAGTACCTACCTTAGCACCAATAGCGTTCCATGACGCTTGTGTAAAGTACAAATAGTTAGTTCTGGTTAAACTAATCGATGCTGCGGTTGTTGCTGTTGCTGTAGTCTGTACTATACCTGATGCCCAGTTTACAGAGCCGCCTGGAGCAATCTGAACAAAGCTCGGTTGTCCCCCTTGCGCTAGTCCTGCAATACCACTCCACGAAATATCTGCTGGATTTATAGGATAGTTTTGAGGATTTAATACTCCTTCGATAACAATACCACCTGTATTTGTTGCTACGGCATCTGAAGCAATTGCAATTTCTTTTAATAACAACTGAGCACGATTTAACAATTCACGCTCACCTAGATCACCAACAATCGCATTAGAAACACTAGGAGCCAGTCTAATTAAGAATGCTGTTTTCTTTGTAGTACTAACCTCGTTTCCAGTAGATGCATAGCTGAACAAATAGCCGCGATCCTGATCAAACTGTCCATCTGTTAATAGCGCACTACCCCAATGGCTAATAACTGGAGTAATTGTTGTACTGATTAATATAACGCCGGTATTAATAAGATGACTTGCTGCGACGCCTGCACTATATGTTCTGTTAGATCCACTTGCAAAATTCTGATAAGTTGAGCCTCTGCTACATCCAGTTAATGTATTACCAGACTTTCCTGTATAAGAAATCATCTCGTTGTCTATAATGATAGTGCCATCATTGGGGAAATAATAAGCATCGTATAATGGGATAGTTGTTTGACTACTAGTAATTGCTGAAATTAATCTGTCCCTAGCACTTTCATTAATAACTTCGTAACGCACTGGTAAGTTAGCTGTACGCATGTAAGCTTCTGTGTTTACGTTACTGTTACGAATTCTATGTAGGAAAATAAATTTACCGTCACTGCCACGTAGCATGAATTCGATAAAACCAGCAGCATACCATGTATACTGCATACCGATCATCTGCATTTTTGTAGGATCAATATTATAACCGCTTGGGCCAGTACCGTCACCTCTATCTAAATTCCAATCTTTCTGTGGTATAAGAGTGTCTTGAGTTAGGCAAAGTTTTGCCAATGTAGCATTTGTTACACCTCTATAATCAGGATTAATAGTAATTGAAGTATCACTAGTAACTTTGGTAACGACATGACTCATACCTTTTAATACTATTCTATCGCCTGCTTTTAGTTGATCTCGGAATCGAGTTCCTGTTCCCGTTACTAGATTAGAATCAACGTTTACTGAAGCAACCCCAGCTAATTGGAATGTACTTGAACGTTTGCCCAATGCCAATGTTTGTCCGTCGTACTGATAAAAAATACCGTTTTGTTCGTCAAACGGTCCAGAGCGAACAGTAGCACCGTGCCAGTATCTAACAGACATTTTTGGATCGTTACCTAAAGACGCAGTAAGGGAACTTAATGCTCTTAAACTTCTAACCTTAAAAGCACGTTCATTTACAATACTATCAACAACATATGTTCCATTATAGGATGCAGTTTGAAATCCAGTGACTTCTACAGTTCCACCAATTTGACATCCGTGATCAGTATCGTCTGTGGTAAATGTAATTAAACTATTAAGGGCCAGACTTTCAGCAGTACCACTTGCTAGACTATAGCTAGGCGCAAACAATGCACCAGTAGTATACATCATGCCTTTACCAGACTGATAACGAATATATTTTTTACTTTGACGAACTGCTTGAGCACCGTGTTGAGGACTACCTGTTCCTAATTGAACACCACCATCATATGGTCTGTGTACAAAGAAACTATCTGGTCTGGCATATATTACTCCTGATAACCCTAACTCACTAGTATCAACAGCTAGTTGTGCTCTAGCGACCCATCTAATTGTTGTTTCATTTGGTACGTCTGTTATTAAAAACGGACCAGCTGCAACTGCGTGATTATTTGCAGTTAGTGTAACAGCTGATACTGCGGTACCGTTGCCAACTATGGCCCACTTGTCAACGTTGTTTACTGTGGCTCCTGCGAGGGATCCCCAGTTAGCACTGGTCGAAAGTGTGCGTAGTGTCCATGTAACACCGTCATATGATGTTGCTATATTGTTAGTGCCGGTAGCTACTGCAACGAACAATCCGTTATAGAAACCAATAGACGACCATGTAGTCGATGCTGGCAATGCTCCGCCAGCGACCCATGCTAATCCAGTTGTAGAATATGCACTGGCTGTTCCACCGCTGGCGATCGCAACAAATCTAAAATTTCCGTATGCAATGCTAGACCATGTGGCAGATGATGGCAATACCCCAGTTGCTGTCCACGTTGTTCCGAGATCTAAAGTATAGTTTGCTGTTGTTCCACCGCTAGCAATGGCTACAAACATGTTAACACTGTTAATTGTTCCTCCTGCAACATCAGTCCAAGTGGTACTAGCTGACAGCGTACCGCCAGCTGTCCAGAGCTGGCCGCCATTTTCAGATCTAGATGCTGCATTACTACCGGATCGTACAGCTATAAAAACTCCACCGGAATATGCCACTGCTGTCCATGTACCACTACTTGATAGTGCTCCTCCGTTGGTCCAGCTAGTGCCGTTTGTTGAATAAGTTGTTGCAGTGCCGCCGCTAGCAACTGCTACAATATAGGTAGTTGCTCCAACAAGTCCGCTAGCAATTGAAGTCCAAGTAGCAGATTGAGATATCGTAAGCGGTGTCCAAGATGTTAAGTCTGTAGAACTTGCTCCAGCAGTGCCGCCGCTTTGAATAGCAATCCATTTTCCAAGGGCATATGTAACCCCAGTCCACGTTCCCGAACTCGATAATGTCACTGTACCTGCCGAAATAAATGCCGGTGGTGGGTTTGATGTAATATTTACTAAAATTCCAGAACCTGGTAACAGTCCGTGATTACTAGCAAATGTCGCCTGCAATGTTGGTATTGCTCCAACATTAATTGCAGTTAGTGAAGGCATACTAGTAGATGTTGCTTCACTAATTTCAACCACTGAATAGAAAGCTATTGTTCCACCTATAACTGCTGCACCCGAAGCTGACGCTGTAATGATTCCGCCTGTACCGTTTACTGAATTTACAATAACAACGGCATCGTTTGTGGTGTTAACACCACCTAATAGTGAACCTAATATCCGAATTCTAACATTTGGAATATATGCAGATCCTGAAGTTGTTGGGGTCACAATATATGCCCCGCCACTCCTTTGTATGGAGAATACTGCACTAGTTCCCGTTGGCGATTGATTAGTTCCTGACTGATTTGTAAACGTTTGATTACCAGTTATACCGGTTCCGCTTAATGTATATGTTACAACTCCCCCAACAACGTCAATTGTATCGATAGTAATAACTAAATCATTAGCTGTGGATGTTCCGCCTAATTGAGTTCCAAGAACTGTAACAGTTTCAGTTGGTAAGTACCCGGTACCAGCAACCTCAATGTTAATAGTGTATACCCCGGTGCCGTCTTCCCTTATAACTGAAGGTGTAAAATTTGTGCCGCCGACTGTAGTAGACGAATCGTAGGTTAAAAAAGCATATAGTCCATCGGTACTTACACCAGTACCCGACGATGTTACTGTAGATATTGCACCACCAACGCCGATCGATGATACCACAAGAGTAAGATTATTAGCGGGGGTTGCACCGCCAATATTAGCTCCTACTATTAAAATAGTATCACCTAACGCATAATTAGCACCGAGGTTTCCAGCATTTATAATAGCACTGTATGTGCCTCCCGACAGCGTAATATCAAAAGTTGCACCAGTTCCGATAGAATTAATATTTGTTCCAGATACTCCTGGATATGTTTGAGTATCTCCCTCTTTACCTACGGTCATTGCTCCTGAAAGTGAAATTGTGTTTCCAACAATGTTAGTAATAAACAACGATGTTCCTGTACCGTTATCTAAGGAGGCGCCTTCGATTACTCCAGAAATACTTGACAATGTAATTTCAGTTGCTCCAGCAGTAAATGCAGTATTAACAGAATTAGTAGTCATAAGTCCACCAGACCCAATAACACCCGTAACTTGACTACCTACAACTAGACCAAAACCAGATGCACTTGCTCCAATTGCTGGTGCAATGCCGGTAAACGAAACACTTGTAGATCCCGATGGCGTTATTCCCCGAGAGGTTATAGTCGATGTGACACCGTTGCTGTAGACACTTAGTGTCGGTGAGCCTATTGAAGCACCGGTATAAAATGCGGCTTTTCTTAGTTGTGTATAAGTTGTTGCAAGAATTTGTCCACTACTAGTTCCGACCTTTGCAGAAGCATAATAGGTAAAAGAAACATCGCTGGGTACAGAGAATATTAAAAATGAACCTTCTGCACGACTAAATCCATTAATAGTACTGGCCAATGCTTTGATAGTGACAGGCTGTCCTACAGTAAATCCATGTGGGCCCGTAGTTGTTACAGTAATTAATGAGTTACCTACTGATCCTGTAGTAACACTTGCATCAGTTGTTACCGTAGTAACTGGGGTATCTGATCCTGGAATTTCATATACCGCAGGATATCCTCTTTGTAGAGCAATTGCCTGCCACTTAGTAGGTTGTAGTCCATATTCAAAGTCAGCATCAAGCATGGCCTGCGGAGTCGATACACGCATACGTTCAATAGCATCTGTACCAAAGTCCCAAGGACGTATTGTTGTTACATCGTCTTCGACAAAAATTTGAATGTCATCAACTGACAACATTGTGCTAGTATCAACTAATAAATTTATAGTTGTAATACCGTCAGTTGTCTGAAGATATCTAGGAAAGTCTAAATCAGTTATTCCCCCAGTGCTGCCACCGCCCGAACTAGTTCCAAATTTGTAACTAAAATCAGCACCCAATGCTGGATCTGAAAAGTTATAGATAATTTCATTTTTTGTAGCATTTGTTACCAGTAATAATTCTGCTGCAGAATATTTTCCCTGCAATCTAATCTGTCCTACTCCCGGTACTGCTGCTGGTATTGCTGGAGTCCCGTTGGATATAACTCCGGTAATAACATCGATTAAACTACTGACTCTAGCAGCAGCGCCTAGTTCTCCGGTCGATGATGGTATAAAAACTTGGTCGTCAACTGATTGATAAAGAGTAGTTGGCGCAATATTTGTTAACACATAATTGTTAATCAATGTCTTAATAAATGCATGGGTAGCAAGTACTGGAGCCTTTGCGGCTGTTCCAATTTGAGGAATACCGTCAATCCAAAGATAATTAGCAACATTTCTAGTTTCAATATTTCCGCCATAGCGCAAATCGTGTAAGTATGCATTTAAATAATATCCCACGTCACGTTCGCATGTACTAGGATCGTATTGAAATCCTATATAAGGTGCTACGTTATTTGCTATGTTATAATTAATATATGCAATTTCTTCAGCAATAATAAAATCTATATTTGCTTGAATTAATGCGTAAGCCTTGGGAAACAAGTTAGCAGTCTTTGATAAGCCTGCTCTGAAAACATATTCTGATATTCTTTTCTTTGCCATTTTTTTTCCTTAACCGCCCAGCGCAATACTAAATGCGGATATTCTTTGATCTACATAGTCTTTTCTAGTAGCATGGTACACTTCAGTTGGTAGGGTATCTACCTTAATAGAGTTGGTAACTGTTACAGTTGTAAACTTTCCCTTTGCAGGGGTAGTTAATCCAACATCGATATTATTCATAGATCCGTGTGATCCAGAAAGCGCGGTGCCCTCTACAAATACAGTTGCAATACCATCTAATTTAGTCGGATCTAATAATGTTGACGCTATAGTAATTACAAGATTGTTTGTTGGGCTTTCACCACCTAATAATGTTCCTGGAACGGTTATGGTGTCGTCGATAGCAAATCCCGTGCCTGGATTTACAATTATAGCTGAGTAGGTACCGTTGTATCTAGTTATTGTAAATGCTGCTCCTTGCCCTGCTATAGTATCATCTGTTACGCCAATTGTTGTTTGCGTTATATTTTCATATATTTGTGTAGTAAGGCTTACAGGATTTGTGATTCTAATCTCGCCATTTATTACCGAGATGTACGGAGTTGACGCTTGACTAACTGTAAAGTCACCGTCGATATTTAGATATTGGAGAGTGCCAAGTTTTTCTAAGTAACTATGTGTAATGCCGTCACTTAGACTAATAGTCGAGTCGGCGCCTGAAATTAATTCAACACCGCTTACTAAGATATTAGGGACTTCTAACGCTTCGATTAGAGTTAGACTTTCTGCTTGAATCCTGCCGTCGGGAGTGATTAAAAAACCCGGGCTCTTAAAACCACTTTTTGATTCTAAGGGTATATACTTAACTGTCATTAAAGACCTCCGCTATTAATCCAACTACAACTTCTACAAAGTAATTGTATTTATACGGATATAGCCCCATTAGGGAGTTAGATTATTTATTGTGTGGTAGTATGTTGCACTATAGATTAGCTTACTGCCGATTACTGTGCTCGAACCGTCTTGATTAATAACAGGGCTTGCAATTAACGATACTCTAGATGCATTCACTGTTGCAGTAAAATCTACAAGATTACTGTTTAGATTAGAACGTCCAAACACTGTGACTGCTGCTGAATTAGGACCAGCTACTAACAGACATTTAATTATTTCTTTTTCATTATTTCCAAAATCAACAGAAATAGTATATTCTGCACTCATAAAGTCCCCAACATACCATTCGTCAACAACAGTATCCGGATATACTAGTATCCAGGGACCTTTATATGCAATGTTAGTACCGTTCTTAAACAACAAGGTGTTTTTAACATTTTTAGAAAAGAAAGAAGCAAAGTTAATCATAATTATATTTATCAGAAACGAAAAAAGCCCTTTCGGGCTTTTTTATTTTTTGTCTATTTTAATTATTTTACCATATTCCGGCAAATACAAATAGTTAATTTCGCTTTGTTGTAGCGTCCATAATGCATCTTTTAGTGTTTCTACTAATGGCTCTCCACCTAAATTAAAGCTGGTGTTAAATAAGATTGGAAATCCAGTCCTATCATAGAAAGTTTTGATTAGATCGTAATAGTGTTTATTTTGTTCAGGAGTTACAGTTTGAATACGGCAAGTTCCATCAACGTGAATAATACTAGGAATTTTTTCAGCAACACCCGGCTTACAATTTACAGCATACATCATCGTAGGACTACTTTCCACCCCTCGAAGATCAAACCAATCATGCGCATATTCTGCTAACATACTACCAGCAAACGGTCTAAAATATTCACGATGTTTGATGTTGTTTACATAATCTTTTCCGTCCTTAAATCTTGGATCGAATAATATACTTCGATTACCTAGAGCACGTGGACCGTTTTCGCTTCGACCTTGGAACATAGCAACGATATTCTTTTTCTCTAATAAGTCAATAACATCGTTGGGTCCAGCAGACATTATTTCTCCACCGTATTCAGTTACAAGATCAGTAATTTCTTTCTCGGTGTAATTGTATACTGGTCCAAGATACACATCGTCAGCACGAGATCTTACGGTGATATCATTAGTTACGTTATGATGCCACAGATACGCAGCTCCCATAGCTGTGCCTGCATCATTTGATACTGGCTCAACATAGATGTTAATTCCTAGATCCTTAAGCTCATCTAGATAAAAATAGTTAGCAACACAATTTAGACCATATCCGCCACTAATAACTACATTATTGCAACCAGATATTGTTACAGCATGTTTGATAATATCAGCTGCTGCCTGTTGTGACTGTGTCTGAATAGCATATGCTAGGTCCCTTCTATTTTCAAGATAGGTCACATCATCGGCATTGTGCTGATTTAAAAACTCATACATAGCAGAATTAACCACAGCACCGTTAGGATATCTTGGAACTATTAAATTTCTATTTGTTGTTGGTACTGGCAAATCATTTTTATCAATTATATTTGTAATTGCATCATTCTTCTTACCGTAAGGAAATAGTCCCATGGTTTTTCCAGCTTCAATTGAGCTAAATCCACAATACTCTGTAACTGCTTCATATGCCTTAACAATACCTGCACGATCAGATAACAAGATATCATAGGAAGCACCGGGTTCCCAATCGCCTGCTTCCCAATTTTTTAAGTAGGCAGCTACTACCATATTTCGTGTGCCTAGTGTCTTATGCAATGTTTTGATGCTAGCGGGATACTCACACAGATAGATACTTTCAGTTTCCCATGCAGTCAAGTGATCGTCGTTTATACGCATATTAAAGAATGTTCCAGCACCGTCAATAATTACAGCAACAGCATCTTCAAATCCACTTCTATAAAATGCAGCAGCAGCATGCATCTTATGATGTATCATGGCCATATCGATTACCTGCGGGTGAGGACCAGGCTGACGATTTTCTTCAATTAGTCCCAACTTTCTAGCAAGCCCTGTATAAACATCTTCTCCAGAGTATTCTAATTTACCAGCAACTTCTTGCAGTGTTTGGGTATGTGCTACAACTAAAAAATCTAGTTTGTTAGTATATTCCAATATTTTTAACATACTAGCTAATGGTCCGCCGTCGTACTTTCTACGTGTTAGACGTTCTTCTTCGATAGAAAATACAACTTTTCCATCTTTTAATAGACACACACCTGCATTATGTCCTCTTGCTATACCTGCAATCCATAATGGTTTATTGCTCATTCTTAATATCCTATATAATAATTTTGCCAATTTGGTAATTGACGGTTTTCTAAAACACTTTCAAATTTATCTAATTCGTTTATTTCTTGTTTTACCTGTTGGACTGTATCCAACCATAGTTTTCTATTAATAGTATCTACAGCATCTAGTTTTAAACTAGGTTTTAGCACGTTGTCTAACCAACCAACATGATTCTCAGTTGACGGGTGTGGATCCATCCATGATTTAATATCTCTAGGATCTTTCCATGTATATTGTTTATCATGATTTTTCCATGCATAACTACCTATTGGTTCAATCCAATCATCGAATCCAATTGATTGTTTATAGTGATTAAAGTCAATTGTCTGAAGGGTATTACCAATTCTTAGAGGAGCCAAGCCTTGTCCTGTCCAAAGATCTTTTTCATCTCCGATGTTTTCAGCATATCCGTTTGGAGTTTCCATATCACTACCTAGTTTACTAAAATCACCAATACTAGTCATTCTATAAGTACATCCGCTGTTATCTAAAAGATTCTTTACAAGTACCATAGAATTTAAAGAATACATGATATATGATCGTTCATCAAAGAATTTCATTTGCCAATCTTTATCGTATGTTTCTTCATTGAAATAGTTAAAAATACTACCTTTAGTTTTCCAACCCATTGAGTTTCTACCTTTTGGTGCAGATCTAAAATTATGAAAATCATTCCTTATATGTGACGACCATTGTATTATAACCACATCATCTTTAGTGAATTTGTTTTTTGAATGGCATTCAGCTACCCTGTTTGCTATTGCAACATTACCGACTCCGTGTTGCCCCCAGTTTTCAAAATAATCTACTTCTAACCCTAAAAAATCTGCCCATGTAGGCCATCCGTATCTTGTAAAACTACAGCCAAAAGTAAACAGTCTTTTCATTATTTTACAGTTCCTTCTACTCTTTTGCAAACATCTTCAACTATAACTTGTTCAATTTTATCATTCATTACCATAACGCCTTCGTTGGTTCTGTCTGCAAGTTCATCTATGGTAATTCTAATAGGGCTATACACTCTAGCATCTTCTCCCATGTCAAATATTGTAAAATCTGTACAGTTAGGATACGATACATTTTCTGCAAATGTACTGCCCACTACAATAGTAGCAGTCTTATTAAATGCGTAGGCAAGATGTTGTCCCACGCTATCACAGCCTAAAAAATGATCAGCTTTAGCAATAATTGCAGCCCATGTTCTTAAATCTGTATTTTTAGGCACAGCCACTGGAGTTGATATTCCGTGTTTTGTGAAGTCTATTGCGAGTTCTCCCATAAAGATAATACCGTAATCTTTATTCAATTCTTTGATAATATTAACAACACTGCTCGCTTCAAAGCTTCTTCCACTAAAATCTGTTACCATTCCTTTATCTTCAAAAACGCCTCGGCCAAATGGTTGGAAAACAATAATTTTTTCTTTTTTAGTTTTTTCTTTTACTTCATTGATTACCTGTAAACCAGAAAGCTGTTCGCCTTTGCTTAATTTAATAGTTGGTCTAGACAGTTCTCTTACACCCTTATTATTAATAGCTATATCATATGCTTGTGATAAACTTGCTTTTTGATTATAATATTCCCAAACTCTATAGGGTTCCGGGCTTACAATATCCATATCTTTTAATTTGTCTTCAAACAAGTTCTTGTGCCAATGATCGTATGTTTTGGCATGTAGCTTAGGGTGTCCTTTGAAAAAATCAGTACCGCCTTCACACACAATTATAAAGTTATTGTCGGGATTTTCTTCTTGAAATTTTTCTAATGCAGGTATTGAGCAAACAACTCGGCCAGCGCCGCCGTTGATAAAAAAGGCTGTGTCTCTAGACATGTATATTCCTATTAAGTAATTAACCACTAGTTTAATGATTACAGGATATTTATAAATGTATGTCTGTACCAAGAATAAAGTTGAGTCAAAAAAAAGCATCGATAAACGATGCTTTTTTGTTAGTTAGTTAAAAATCAAGCTAGGGGGTTTGATTTTAGAGTTATTTTCCAAGGATCAATTAACTTATTTTTGGATGCAGTAAACCTTGCACCTACACCACTACCATTAGTAGTAAAGTAAACATCTCTTATAGAAATTGCTTCTTTAATATGAAATGCTCTGCTACCTGAAGTTTTAACAGCAGTGATACTACCATTATTAACTGCTGTAACAGTAACCATTACATCATCAGTGGCTTCTCCGTCTTTTAAACGAGGATCACTTATGGCTAATCTATCACCGATTGCATAACCACTACCACCATTGTCAATAGTCACAAACCAAGATACTCCAAAAATTGTAGTAAAATCTCTTAGGTATTGTTTATATTCTACCATTTTGTTGTATAACGCCTGTGGCAAATCTTCTGATAGATTCTTGTCGGCTAATGCAAGTTGATTATCTCTATGCTTTAATCTAACATCCCAGTCTTGACTGGATAGTTTCCATTCTAATGGTTTAAATTCGCCTTTTTCTTTATTGTAAAAAATTTGACTTTTCTCATATGTATGATCAGGAGTAGCAGGATTATCTCTTACATATGGATCGCTTTCTGGAATCTCTTCTGAGGAAGTTGGCCAGTTGTCTCTATCAAGATAACCAGTAGCTGCAAGACTACACAATAACGGGTTTGTTGCGCAGTCTAATTCTACAGAATAATATCCATCATCTAATCTTTCGTTATAGGTTTGATGTAATTCATAAGGTATATGGGCGCCTGTCCATTGATCCGTTACAACATCGATCTGCCAATATTGTTTCGCAGGGCCTACATATTCAGCTGTAGCTGTTTGTTTTAAATTGTTTGTAGTATGATACTGATCATCAGCAATATCATATGTAAATTGTACTCTAATTTCGTTTTCCATAATTGGTTCCTAGTTACATAAACAGTACATATACCATACCACCTGCGCCGAATCCACCACAGCAACAACCGCCGCCGTAGACTTGAGCAGCTAGACCACCACCGCCTGGGAACATACCGCAGTGGGTTCCGCCGCCTTGAGCACAGCAACCGTTTGGTCCAAGTCTCGGACCCGGTACTCCGTAGGAATTTCCTGAATATTGATGGCCTTGATCAAAGCAGTATTGTGAACTGTGTCCAGTCATGCTTGTTCCTGGAATAAAGTAATCAGCATTAGTAGCAATACCACCACAGCACCAGCAACTTGAGCAGCAGGTATAGCAGCCTGCGAAGTAGTTGCAAGTTACACATCGAGCAGTACCATAACCGCCAGTAACACAGGTTAACCATGTACTTCCGCTAGTTGCACAAACCCAACTTGGACAACCAGTATTTCCAGTGTAATAATCGCCACAGCACATTGAACCTGCTGCACAGATTTGAATTGTCTGTCCAGCAGTCACAGTACAAGTTTTAACTGCATATCCGCCATTTCCGGCTCCGCCACCTTGCATACAGCAGCAGCCACCGCCACCACTTCCGCCACCACTCCATATTTCAAATACAGCTTTGGTTATATTTTGTGGCACTGTCCATAAACAGCATCTGCCACCATTGTATGCTTGATCTGTACTAGTATTGTATACAGTAAATTCACCAGGGGTAATAACAGCACCGCTGCCTAATCCGTAGACGTAATTTTTTAAACTTATTGGCATTAATTTTTCTCCATTTTAGACAACCGCGCCCCAGAATATCTGTATTAGTCCGCCGGCACCACTTTGGCCGCAATAGCCGCCTGGATTAGTGTGCGAGTGTGTACTGGCTCCGCCACCGCCTGGGAAGTGTGCATAACCTCCTACGCAGCATCCGCCACAGTAGCCAGAACATCCATCTTTGGTTGGTCTATTGTGACCCATGAATGGAGCAGATGGCATATACTGATAGCTATTGCCCGAGCAATATGCGCTGCCTTTGGCACTGCCAGTAACACCACAGATTCCAAATGTTCCGCAAAAGCTGCCACATTGATATTGTTGGCAACCACTGTAGCTGCAACCAATGTTGAAGAAACATCTTGCTCCACCATAACTACCGCCGCTAGCACAGATTAACGTTGTGCTACCAGAATTTGTGATATAGCTAGGAAACCCAGTTTCACCGCAACATACTCCAACGCAACTAGTAGAACCAGCTGCACACATTGTAAGTGTAGCACCGGCACTTAGACCGGTAATAATTTTTCTAGAATATGATCCGCTGCCGCCTGGCCAGCCGCCAAAGCAGCAACATGCACCAGCGCCAGCGCCGCCGCCACCCCACATTTCTGCATATACCCATGTGACACCTGAGGGAACGGTCCATAAACAGCATCTGCCACCATTAGACATTGTGTCAATGTTGGTGTTATAAACTACCATCTCGTCATAGTTAATGGTACTACTTCCACCAACAATGGTGTTTGTATATTGTAAAAGTGATCTTAATCCAGCCATTTTTATACCACCGGAGGGTTAGGTAATTGACATTTCCAAGCTTCAACTTCGTTGCCTGTTCCACGACCCATTGTTACTGGGAAATTTCTCAGTGCTGCTCGATACTCTGTCCATTGTGCCTTTAGTGCTTCCGGCATGTCTGGGGAAATTCTTCCATCGCTGGCTGTTAATTTTGCATTTCTAGCATTAATGATATCTTCCCATGTTACTGGACTTATTCTGTAACCAAAATTCCAAGTACTTGTTTCTAAGTTATATGTTACTGTATCTACATCGTGTATGTCACTAACAAACAACGGGGACCTATCTAACCAAATAGTGCCGTTAGGTAGTGCTACTTCTGTTGACGTAAATCCCACGGGCTCAGTTACTAGATAATTTTGCAACATTGCCATAACTTTTAAATCAGTCTGAACTTCGGCAGTTAGCATTACCCTAGTCATCCCTGGAGGAACCGGAATACTATCACCATCATTTGCGGTATTATAAAAAGGAGGGCTTATTTTTTTAGTGTCATTATCAATAAAAACCCAAAGTTTATCGGGACCGGTATAGGTCACTGTTGCAGTTTTACCTAGTGAGTCGTCAGTACCCCACTGCGTGTTAGGTGTTTTATACGTTAATTGTTTTGTTACGTTTGTAATTGGCGTTGGCATTTTACTTTTCCTTATTATTTAAATGTTACTTTAACTGAGCCAGGTGCGCCCCATTGTCCGCTACAATATCCGCCGCCGCAGGCATTGCCGTCTGCACCGCTGCCGCTGGGCCACGATGGATTACTTTTCATAATAGCACATCCTTGGCAAGCCCAAATTGAGCACCTATCTGGGCTGAGTCTACCTGCTGAAGAAAATCCGCCGGCAACCATTTGATATTGATCGCTGTGGCAGAATACATTTCTAAATCCCGTGCCACCCGTGCCGCATATTACATATCCGCATGATGCATATCCTCCAGTGCCTAGACGACCCCAGCAGCAGGTATATCCTTCTCCACTGCCAGTAAATGTAGGCTGCATATTAGCACCTTGGCCGCCACATGCACAAACAATCACCGCACTAGCGTTTACGTCAAAGACATAAGATGGAGCACCGTTAGTACCTAGGCCGTTACAGCTTGCTGTACAGCAACCCGAAGGTGCTGAACAAATTCTAAACTGTCTACCGGCAACTGTATCTACTGTAGTAACTGCATAGGACCCGCCTACAGAACCAATTGCTGTTGAGTGGCAGCAGCATCCGCCGCCGCCGTCGCCGCCGGCACCCCAAACTTCAAAAGTTACACTTCGGATGCTAGCAGGGACTGTCCATAGACAGCAACAGCCGTCGTTGTTTGCCGCGTTTGTACCTTGCGTTGATCCTATCCAAAATACTGACGTTACTTGGCCGATACCAGTAGGTGCTAAAGAACTTTGAAGTGATTTTAGACTGATTGGCATATTAGCTTCCTGCTATTACCCAACCGTATGTTGCACCAGTGTAAATTAGTACTGGTGAAGCATTGTTGGAGTCGATTGTTAAATCTTGTGCTTGACCTTGAATGTTAGCACCGTTTCGAGCAACAGTAATATTGCTTCCGCCGGATGCTCCTGCAACGTCGATGATTTGTACTGTGTCACCTACCGTTAAGCTAGTAGAAACCGGTAATGTGATTGTAATTCCACCTGCTGTACACAATACTCGATCGTTAATAGCAGCAGCATACGATATTGCGGTTGTTACCGTTACAGTTGCGTATGATAGTGTAGTTGATATATATCTTGGCATTTCATTGTCCTTTTGTTATTTATGTAGTATCGCAGGTTAAGCCACTGAGGTCTCAATCCCAAATGCAACGGCACTTACCGTTGCTGTTGTTGATCGAATTACCAACTTTTGATCTGCCGATAACATAATACCAGTACGTTCTAAAACGTTCTTTGGTAATAATTCAGTGTCGTATTCGATATATTCTGCATTGGTTGGTGTAGTTAAACTAGCAACCGCTAGTCTAATAGTAGTAGGCTGTGTGCCTCTGTTGCATACTGATATACTTGCAACTGTGAACTTGTCACTAGGGCATGTATATACTGTAGTATTGGTTGCTGCTGATAAATCAGCTATTCCTAATCTTCCTGTTGCCATTTTTTATTTCTCCATTATCCTAGTAAAAAGTAGTTTAGTGCTACTGGACTACCATCAACACCACCAAGGAAATTTACCTTTGTATTTATGTCTATTCCAACTTCTGTTGTAGTAGTTATGCTGTTTCCTGCAATGTAAATAACACCTGCTGTCAAGCTATTTACGTTCAAACTAGATCCGCCACCACCAATTTGTGAACTGATGTATGCTTTAATAGCCCTTTGTGTTGGTACAATATTGTCTGAATCTGCTGTAAAGAAAGGATCTGTACTGAATTCAGAAATATTTGCTCCTGCGCCACCGAGTGCAACAGAACCAAGTTGCAATTCGTTCAATCCAGCTAGGTTAAATGCATCAGCATTTAAGGTAGCTACACCAGTTGCTTGTTCAACATTGAACAATCCGCCAACTCTAAAGTTACCGTCTTGATCAGTTGATGTGTAGAATACACGACCACCTGCGGAATCAACAGTTTCGTTTGCAGGTTGTGCTTCTTGTAATGGTAAGCCTGGATAGTTTGTTAACGTTTTATTACCAGTACCAATGCTTAAGAAGTCGTGTCCTGTTAATCGAACCTGTGAATAACGTCTACGCAGAGTTACCGCAGCAGCGTGTTCTGGCGATTCTAATGCTGCAACCGCAGGACTAATCTGTAATCTAGCAGAGTACTCTCCAGATATTGCTCCGGTAAATTGTGTTACCTGTACAACTCTGTAGTAAACATCGTCGATACCTGCAATTTGCAAATTGGAACCTTCGTATGGGCGACCTGTTAGATTATTCATGTAAACAAATGTGCCTATTTGATAGCTATCTGCATATCCATTACCAGTAACCTGTGCTGTCGATGACGAATAACCAGTACCACGATTTGTAAATGATGGGCTAGCCAGCACTCCGTCTCCAATACGTACAGTAGTTGATGCATCTGATCCTGTATTATTTGGATCAGTAATAGTTAGAGTCGGTGCTACAGTATAGCCACCGCCCGGACTTTGAATCCAAATTTCAGTAATCTTATTATCACTAACATAAGATCTTGCGCGAGCCTGTGCACCAAACGATGTTGTTAATATACGTGTGTTGTTTGGTGATAGAACTAACCATTTACCAATACTGTAAACAGCAGCTACATAATTTTTACTTACAGTAGAAGTCATTGTACCGGAACCAGTGCTTAGTGTAAACACTCCACCGCCGCTGGTTTCTGAAATTGTAAATGTTGTTGCTGAATCAACAGTGCGTACATAGTAAACAGTTCCAGCAATCATTCCACCGAATGTTGTTGCATTAAATATAATTCTATCACCTGCCGACAATGCTGATGTGCTTGAAGTTGTCAAGTAGTTGGTGTTTAAAATGTAATTAATGTATGAACCGGCTGTAGATCCACCTGTTCTTAGAGCAACAAAATTATTGCTACCATAAGCACTAGTATTCCAGTTACCAGACGCAATTGTTGGACCTTCGACCCATGTACTGCCGTTTGTGGAAACTGCTGTTCTTGTGCTACCATAGGCAAATGCCATAAATGTGCCGCCACCGTAGCTTACACTAATCCATTTAGCAGCAGCTCCCGGCATTGTAGCCGCAGTCCAAGTTGTGCCATCTGTTGAATATGCTGCTTTTGTAGTAGCTGTTGCAGTGTCGCCAGCAACTGTTACAAACCGTGTATTACCAAATGCCACTGAGCTCCAAACATCGCTGCTTGGTAGAGTATTACCAGTAGTCCAAGTAATGCCGTCTATTGAATACGATGCTGCTTGTGTTGCGGATACTGCAACAAAGTATGCAGTTGCACTAGGTTGTCCATAGGCAACACTGGTCCACGTTGTATTAGCAAGTGTACCTGTAGTCCATGTTGTGCCGTCGGTGCTATATGCTATTGGATTAGCACCGCCTGATCCAACTACAACAAATCTAGTGCCGCCGAACACTGCATCAGTCCATGCTCTAGCTGTTGGCAAATTGTTAGTACCGTTTGTAGTTTGTGCAGTCCAAGATACTCCATCTGTTGATGTTACAATATTTCTGCTGCTATTGATAAATGCAACATATTTGTTAGATCCATTGTATGCAATAGCAGTATATTCGTATAATCCGCCAGGTGACGGTATTGTTACGTTGGTCCAAGTTGCACCATCGGTAGAACTTGCTGCATAACCTGTATCAACGTTATTGTGTCCAACTGCTACAAACTTTGAACCAGTCCATAATACATTAGTCCAGTAGCCTGTTTGTGGCAAAGTTGACGCAGTAAATGATCCAATGATATCTTTAGATGTTGCAGTAATAGTTGGTGTTGCAAATGCTGTGCTGCGTGAAGTCCAGGTAATACCATCTTCAGATGTTGCTCCAACTGAACCAGTTGCTACTGCATAGTAAATACCGTTTCCGTAGCTGACGTTATTCCATGTGGCGCTAGCTGGTAATGCACTAGAATTTGTCCATGTTGTACCATTTAAAGAATAAGCTGCTGCTGTTCCACCGCTGGCTACTGCTACAAAACGGTTTTTACCGTAGGTAACACTGGTCCAGGTAGCACTTGCAGACAATGTTCTAGTTGTCCAAGTAGTTCCATTTGCTGAACTAGCAGCTTGTGTGCCGCCGCTGGCCACTGCAACATACAATCCTTTACCATAAGTTATAGATTTCCATAGTGCATTTGATCCTGGTAACACCCCCATCGATACCCAAGATGTACCAGTTATAGAATATGCAGCATCATTACTACCACTAGCCACTGCTACAAATCTACCATTTCCATAAGTAACGCTAGACCACGCAGAAGTAGTTGGCAGTGTACGTGAAGTCCAAGTAATGCCATCTAAAGAGCTAGCCGCTGTGCCACCTGTACTAGAAACTGCTACATACATTCCGATGCCGCTGATCAATCCATATGCTACACTAGACCAAGACCCGCTCGGTAATGTTGATGCAGTCCACGTTGTACCGTTTGTAGAATATGCTGCTGCTGTGCCTGACGACGGTACTGCAACAAACTGTGCGCCAATAGCAGTACCAGTATATGAGAATGAAGTAATCGAGTTTGCGTTAGTTGAGTCAACTCCGGTAACTGTTACTGTAACATCATTTGCAGTTGTTGCTCCACCTAGATTTGTACCTAGAATAGTTAGTGTATCGCCTACTGCATAATTAATACCGGCGGTTTGTAGAGTAACTGTATAGACTCCGTCTCTGCGAGCAACATTAAATGCTGCTAATGAACCGCCATCTCCCGATGTACTTGCAACAGAAGCGTAGGAACCTTCAGCATTACCATAAGCCCCTGCACTCCATGCATCTGAACTTGGAAGTACTGAAGCAGTAGTAGTTGTGTAGGTCGGTGCAGTTAGAGATAGTCTTGGACTGATTGTATACGCAGTTGTAACATCTAGCGCAGCTTCAATTGCTGTTCCAGGAATAACATGATCCCAACCAGAAGTACCAGTACTTTCTTTATTAATAGTAGCGATCTTAGTTGGAGCACTGTATGTTGCAATAACACCATACTGACCGGCACCTGTACCAGTTGTTAGATAAATGCTCATTCCAACATAGGCAATACTAGTTGCTGTTTCTGTGTTAGCCAATGTAATTTGTGTTGTATTACCTGCTTGAGCTAGATTAGAACTGGTAATATATCCGACACCGCCAGGTCCTGATGAATCACCTGGATCAGTTAGTCGTATTTGATAAACACCACCGTGTCTAATGTCGTCACCGACTGCCGCTGCATTTGATCCTGGTCCACTAATTGTGTAAGCGCCCGATGAATAATTTACACCAGCATTGGTATATTCCATTGCTAAAATTGCATCGCCGTCAACAAAGACGTTACCAACTTGGGCTTCAGTACTTCTGTTATTGACTGTACCAGTAACCGCAGTTTCAGTAATGTCAATACCTTCTGCTATGGCACCGTATGTACCATAAGAGTTATTTCCGTTAGTAGCACGAATCTTACCACCATTTTCAGCCAAGTAGCCAATATGATTATAATATGAGAATACAGAAACAAGTTCTGCACGACCCAAGTTAGTTACCCATGCACCGATACCGTCTGATAATACCTGTGTAAAGTCGTTTGATACTATAGAATCGTTACCACCATTGTGTAATGAGCCGTCAATTTTCTGTCCAATACATGCTGTACCAAATGTTGTTACGTTTTGTACATATGTAGACTTGTCTGTGGTCCAAACACGATTGTCGTTTGGTCCCCAACCTGGATCTAAAGATACATAAGAACCAGCTATTGGACGACTTGTGCCAAATTCATTAGCTGAGCTTAATCCAGATGCAACACCAGCGCCTGCTGTATTTCCATCAGATGTTCCATCTAACTCTGTTAGAGTCATATTTCGAACACCACAACCATTACGTACCAAATACATGTTTTCTAGTTTTGAACCAGTTAATGCATTTCTATAGTAACGTGCAGCATAAAGTGACTTATAGTTACCTGGGTAACGTAGATCATAAGCCATTGCTTCAATAATTGTACGTACATCACGTTCACATGATGTGGTATCGTAATTATAGTTCAATGTCATTGAGCCAGTGCCAGCAGCTAGATCAAATGTTGCACCGCCTAATGTTGCACTAATAGTAATTACACCAGCGCCAATAGTCTTGATATAGTAAACAGTGCCCGAAACAATATTACCAAATACAGTTCCTGAGAATGTAATCGGATCGTTTACTACCATCCAAGCAGTTGTTGACACTGTAATTGCATCTGTACCAGCATTAGTTGCTGTTGCTGTAGCCCGATAAGTGGTAGTAATGTAGCCTGTTGCTTCAGCAGCAAGGAAATCTTTATTAAGTTCTAATAAGATTGCGCCGTTGTGAATATCAATGTCGTCAGTGGCTCTGTTAGTGCCAATAATTTGTGGTTCTGTTCCTGTATTAATGTAACTAATAACTTCAGTCCATAATAGGTCAGCTGCTACAACAGATCCTGCGGCTACTATTGGCTTAACTCTAGCAAGAATATATGCTAGTATGCTTAGTTGAGCAGCTTTTTGTGCACCTAGTACTACTGCTGTAGATGTTAATGATCTGTAATAGCTCATAGCAGCTTTGATGCTTCTATAATTACTAGCAAACATTATATCATAGCCTAGTGCATCAACAATATATCCAGCATCACGTGAACATAGTGTTTCGTTGAACACCAATGTTGGGAATGTTTTCTTAACGTGTTGTACGGCATCGCTTTGAATAGTAGTTTTAGCAGCCTGTAAACGAACGTTAACATCTAATAATGTAGCATTTACCCAAGATGTATCTGGAGCAATTGTAGTTGGAGTAGTTCCAGTATTAATTGTGTCATACATTTCTTGGATACGTGCTTGAGCAAATGTTGCTGCCGGTGCGCTACCTGCTGTTCCGCTGACGTCTTGAGTCAATGCGTTAGCTGGAGTTTTTGTCCAGCCAGCAGTATTACCAGTGGCAATATTGTCAATAATATCTTTAATACGAAGTTGTACTGCTAGAGCCTGTTGCTTTTCGCCAGTTTCAACAAACACACCAAGCGAATAATAAGAACGAGCAGCTACAGCAGTTTCTAAATTTCCACCGTAGGTAGTATCATACACTAATGCGTCAACAATATAGCCAACGTCTCGTTCGCACTTAGTACGGCCGGTGCCTGCGTATACAAATCCAACGAACGGACTAATACTACCAGCAATTTGTGCATCAATCCATGCACTAACTTCAGCTTGTAAGAATGCCTTGTTTGCAAGAATCAATCTTGCAGCATTTAAATAGCCTGCTGTAAATGCATTACCGGTTCCGCCTGTTGGTGTTGGATAAACAAATGCATTGACTGCGCCTAGACCATTGTTAACAATGTCAATCATTTCAGTTACATTTGCTACGGCAGATGCTACAGCAGTTGTACTACCAGTGTTTCCAGCTTTCATCGAAACAACTTGTGTTCCTGTGCCTTTCTTAGGAGATACTGTTGTTTTTGTAACAACTTCGTCGGTGATTGTCTGCAGATACTGTAATGTTGCTACAGTTTTTGCTTTGTCAGTTGTGGCAATTAATTTTCCTGCAGGGCTTACTCGTGTACCACGTAGCTCGTCTCCTACTAGACCAGTTCTTGCCGGAACAATAATAGGAAGAACTTCGTTATACTGTCCTGTTTTAATAGTAACAGTCCATGCTGGACGATTTTCTACAGGAATGCCTGTGCTAACACCAGCAGCAAGTGCGGTAGTAACAATTGAAGCCAATGAAGTAATAGTGGCCATTACTCCAGCTTCAGCATCAACTCCAGTGGTGTATTGTAATACAGGACTACCAATACCATTTAGTACTTGATAATTTACAGCTGGAGCGTCATTGAGTAATACATAATTAATCAAAGTTAGGCCGTAATTAATTGCTGCAACACCTTGAGCCTGTTCATCATTTAATGATGCAATTACAATTCCAGTAATTGGATCAAAATATGTTAGAGCTGCTTCACGTGTTTTAGCATTACCGCCGTGTGTAATATCATAGAGCATGGCATCTACTAACAATCCCATGTCACGTGTACATAAGGCTTTGCTATCATTGGTAAAACTAGCCCAGATTCCTGTGCCTATGATAATTTGACGATCTACCCATTCTGCAATCTCTGACTGAATGAATGCACGATTGTTCTTTAATAGAACAGCGGCTTGTGGATTTTCGTATCCTTTTTCAATTTGTTCGCAGGCATAACGAATTGTTGCCCACGGACGATCTAATGTTAGACCGTATCCGGGTGCAGGAGTATCGATTCCATGTGGTGCTACATAAACTAAATTAGAAACAACACCGTAATACCCCCACTCTGGTACTCCAGCATCACTAACCTGCAATATTTGCCCAGCTTCACCGATTGATAAACGTGTTGGGCCTGCGCCACCGTAGTAAACTAAATCGCCTGTGGTTGTTAGTACGCTTTCTTCCGGACCGCCTGATAATAAATTCCAGTATGTTCCGGAAATATCTTGATCTGGACGACTATTAACCTGACCTGGAGTGAGTGTGGAACCGTCGTCGCCTTCTGATAAGTGAGCTAGAATACAAATATAACTATTGTTACCGTAACGCACTGCATCACCTAACACATAGTTAACATCATCTAGCCATTGGCCTTGCCAACGAATGCCGCTGTTTAATCTTTCCCACTTTGTTAAGTTAGGAGGACTTTGATTTAAACTGTCTTGAACAGCTACGTATGTGTAGCCTCTAAGTCTAATAACATCACCGACTCTGTAAGAAGTTAATGCACTCCAGTCGCCTTGGAATTTTAATCCTGTGGTAAACAAACTCCAGTCAGTGGTATTTGTCGACGGAGGTGTACCCGAAGATGCTGTATGATTAGTTATTGCTTGATAAGAATAACCACCGTAGGCAACAATGTCGCCTGGTTGATAAACAGTTCCGCTGAGCCATGTATTTTCAAATTCTAAACCTTCAACATATTGTGCCCAGTAACCGGATGTTTCGTCTTGTTTAAATGTCCGAGAAGCACTTGAAGTATGGTATTGTGTACAGATCCAAACACCTGCACCATATTTTACCAAGTCATTAATTTTGTATCGAACGTTACTAGAACTCCAATTATTTTTATAATCAGTTCCCCGGTTCATGTAATCCCATAAACCTTGATTAGCTTCTAGACCACCAGTAATTGTACCTGCAGAAGTATGCCCTTGATTACAGACGTATGTTGTACCACCGTATGTTACAACATCATTAATTTTATATCGAGTACTGATATTCCAATTACCAAGCCAATCAAATCCTTCGGTGTAAATATCCCATTTAGAAAGATTAAGTTCTAGGCCGTCTGCTGGACTTGAAGCTGATGTGTGATCTTCATTACAGACATAACTATTTCCGCCATACTTAACAACATCATTTATTTTATAAACGGTGTTAATTTCCCATTCAGTTTTCCAATCGAATGATTCTGCATAAATGTTCCAATCACTTAGATTGGCTTGTAGGCCTAAACTCTCATCAATTGCCGATGTATGACCGTTAACGCATATGTATAGATTGCCGCCATGCTTAACTATATCGTTTTCTTTGTAAAATCTAGAAGGAACCCAGTTACTTTTCCATTCTTGTCCATCAGTAACTTGATTCCAACGTGTTGGACTATTATCAAGATCGTCATAGAAGTCAATATTTGCTACGTGACCCATCACGCATAGATATGTTTTTCCGCCATATCTAACAATGTCGTCTTTATAATAAGTATGCCCGGTATTCCAAGCATCTTGCCATACAAATCTTATTCTACCTAATTTAAATTCAGCCATCTATAACTCCATTTGTGCAGTTTATATATTTATTATCTTTTTCAGATATTGTTTTTGTAGTAGTCATTATTACTGACCACCTCCACCGTCCATAAAATATGCCAGTGCTAGCATAGAACCATCTACGCCCTTGTTAAATTTAACTCGAACCGGTATATCAATTTGAGTAAGTGTTGTTGTTGTAATACTATTAGGCCCAACGCTAACTAAACCAGATACTGCTGTACCGGTTCTAGCATCCGATCCGCCACCTGATACTCTAGCTGACACATAGGCTTTGATAGCTCGCTGTGTAGGAACAACATTATTTGAATCAGCAGCAAATGTACCGTCTGTTGAAAATTCTCTAATAACTGTCCCAGTGCCGCCTACGGAAATACCACCAAGTTGCAATTCTTCAAGACCGTCTAGTTGGAAGAAATCTGCACTCAAGGTAACTGTTCCTGAGGCCTGCTCTACAGCAAACAACTCACCAACTCTAAAGTTACCATCTTGGTCAGTTGATGTATAGAACACACGACCACCGCTAAATTCTGCGTACTCATTTTCCGGTGCTAATACAGTACCTTCTGGATTTAAAGTATTAGGATAATTTGTTTGAGCAAAATTTCCTAATCCAATATCTAAAAAGTCATGTCCAGTGATACGAATTTGACTATAGTTTTGTCTAATTGTCACCGAGGTACCGTGATTCGGACTTTCTGCCCTTCCTAGAGTTTTTGCAATTGTTAACTTTGCAGTAATATTAGGAACAACTCCTTCTAAAACTTCAGATTGTAAAACTCTATAGGTATAATCGTTAATGCCGCTAATAAACAAATTATCGCCTGGGCGGGGAACTCTAGACAACGAGTTAACAACAAGATACTTACCTAGTTGATACTCGTCTTTGTATCCGTCGCCGTTTAAATTTACGTCAATAGTTACATAATATAAACCAGGATTAGTTAATGTTGGGGTAGCAAGTATACCGCTGCCTGTTCTTACTTCAATAGACACTGCTGCTGTTGCATTAGGGTCAGTAATAGAAATAACAGGAGTAGCAGAATATCCAGATCCAGGTTCCCAAATTATAATGCTGGAAATTTTACCTCCAACAACAACTGCTCTAGCTTTTGTAGTGGCGCCGGTAGTAATAATTCTTGTTGTATTGCTTGGAGCAGAATTTCCAGCAATAACTACAAATTTTCCATTGCCGTATGCGCCTGCACTCCAATCACTGCTAGATGTTAATGTCTGTGAAGTCCAGTGAATACCATCATCTGATAATGCAGCTCTTGATGATCCGGTAACTGTTGCTAAGAACACGCCGCCGCCGTAGGTAATAGTTTTCCAACTCGCAGCAGCTCCCGGTAATGTTCCAGCAACCCAATCAATACCGTTGGTGCTAATAAACGAACTAGTAGAACTAGTTCCATCAATGGCTACAAATCTACCACTACCGAATGTAACTGCTTCACAGCCGCCGATGTATGAACCTGTACTCCATGTAGTACCATCTGCAGAATATGCTGTTTGAGTTAAGGTCGAATCACTTAAACTAACTGCAACAAATTTACCGTTACCAAATGCCACACTATTCCATTCTGCGCCCTCACCTAGAGTAGTTTGAGTCCATGTTGCTCCGTTATCTAGAGAAACTGCTCCCTTATTAGTATTTGCAGATACAGTTACCCATGCACTAACAGCATTACCGTAAACAACTGATCTGTATTCGCCAGAAGGAATAGTTACAGATGTCCAGCTTAATCCGTCGGTAGAGTATAGTGCAGTTGTTCCCAATGCTGCAACAACAACAAATCTGCCGTTACCGTATGCTACAGATCTCCAGTTGCCTGTTGGGATTGTGCCAGTGGTCCATATTAGTCCGTCGGGGCTAGTTGCTACAATATTTGTAGCAACTGCTACAAATATATCATTACCGTATGCTGTTGATTTCCAAGCAGCCGTTGCAGAAACAGTTCCAGAACTGGTTGTAAATCCAGGACTACTAAATTGTACTCTTGGTTCGATATAATAAACTGTGCTAGTATCAAGAGTTGACTCGATAGTAGTTCCCTCACTAACATGGTGCCATCCAACATGATGTAATGTCATTGATCCAGTACCGTCGATAACGTCTAATACTGCTCCTCCCAATGTTTCAGATAATGTTATTTGCGTTAAACTAAAGACTTGTTTAATGTAATAAATCTGACCATAAGCTATATTACCAAATGCAGTTCCCGATAATACAACTTTTTCGTTAACTGCTAGAGTAACAGTACTACCAACTGTTATAAGATTACTGGATCCGATAGTTGCTGTTACAGAAATAGGTACATCTTCCTCACTACCAACTGTTACATCTTTACTGATAAAATCAAATGTTGCAATATATCCGTACTGACCAGTGCCGGTACCTTCTTGTAGAAAAATTCGCATGCCTTCGTATTTGGCAGCAGTAAAATTATCTGATGCAGACAATCGAATTACGTCAGTATCACCTTGTTGAGCATTATTAGTATTGAATAGATATCTAAGACCACCCAATGCGGTAGAGTCTCCTCTATCAACTACCCTAGCTTCGTATACACCGTTGTCTCTAAATTCGTCGCCTGTTAATACTGCTCCAACACCAGATCCAGTTACTGTATAGTTTACACTGGAATAATTAACTCCTGCGTTTGAAAAGAACAGTTTCATAACACTGCCGTTATTCAATAAAACTTGTGATATCTGTGCTTGGTAATACTGATTTTCAACATATGCAGTCATCGGAGTTTCAGTTAACGATGATCCCTTTGCTATACAACCAAATGTGCCATAAGAATTATTACCGTTAGTTGAACGTACTCTGGAGCCATTTTCAGCCAAATATCCAATATAATTATAATATGTAAACACAGAAACTAGTTCTGATTTGCCATTATTGTTAGCCCAAAATCCAATGCCATCACTTAAAATTTGTGTAAAGTCATTACACACAACAGTTTGATTGCCGCCATTGTGCAATGCACCGTCAACTTTTAATCCGACACACTTTGTACCAAATGTTGTGACGTTTTGAATGTATGGAGACTTTGTACCTACCCATGCAGTAGAGTCGTTTGGCCCCCATCCTGGATCAAGAGATGCAAATGCTCCTGCGGTTACACGTTTGATTAAAGTAAGATCCGGTTCTGTGAATTCTCCGCTGAGACCTTTTAATGTCATATTTCTTAAACCAGTGCCGTCTCTTAGTAAGAACATATTTTGAAGAGCATTTCTTGCACCATCAGCAGCATTTGCATAATAATTTGCAGCTTCTACTGACTTCCAATTTCCTGGATACAACAAATCGTACTTAACAGCATCAATGAATCGATTTAAATCTCTTGCGCATGTCTCTGTATTAAAACTATATAACGGATAAGACGCAAGCATATAGGCAATAGTTTCTTGAATAATAAATTCTCTATTATTTTCAATATTAATTAATGTATCTAAAGTTCCCGCGTCAAGTGTAGCTGAATTAGTACCAACAATGGTCGGTACGGTTTCCGGAGTTTCAATAATTGCAGCAATACTATCAAATAAATCCATTGCTAATAATTTTGCTGAATTGCTACCTGCATTGCCAGATATAACTTGTTGAACATTAGAATATAGAACAAGAACTGGAATATGACTAATAACATTACCGATGATACTAACTGTAATATAGGTTAACGCTGATACAGTTTTTGCTGCATCAGCTGCTGGAATTAAAGTAGTAGCAGGTTGTACAACAGTACCGCGTAATTCGTCTCCAACAATTGAAACAAATGCCGGCACTCTAATTGGCAACACTTCATTGTAAGTACCATGTTTAACAAATACCGTAGCTGTTCCTGTTATGTTTTCGCAGGCATATCTAATAGTTTTCCACGGTGAGTTTAAAGTAGTACCGTGTGTTGCATCATCAACTCCGTCGGATCCAACATAGTAAACTTTGTCAGATTCCCAAAATGGGTTCCATGATACTTCTCCGTTTAGAGATTTAAGTAATTTGCCGCCTGTACCAACTGCTAATGCTTTAGTTCTAATAGTTGATGTTTCAGCATCATATCCATAGGTTTTTAAATCGCCTGGATTTTTTAATCTATTGCTATTAGTACCATAGGTATATAATACCCAATATGTATTTCCAGTATCGTTATCTGGTCGAGTCAATGTTGCCGAAGTATGAATTGCTACACATCGATACGTGTGCGCAATCCAGTTTACAACATCGCCAATAACATATTGAGTTGTTGGTTGCCAAACACCTTGCCATTTTTCGCCAGGAATTACTAAATCCCAATAATTAGAATTAATGGTACTACCGTCACCTAATAGATCAGTATCTTGGCCAACTCCATCTGCAATAGCAACATAAAGTTGTCCTTGTCGACGTACTAGATCTCCAACAAAGTAAGGGGTTGAAATTGACCACTCACCTCTAATTCTAGTACCTAAATATAAGTAAGACCATGTTAGTAGATTTTGTGAAGGAGTTACATTAGTGTTGTGTAAATTAGCAACAAACAAATATCCACCGTATTGAACTACATCGCCTGGTTGATACGCTGTTGTAGGACTCCAGGTATATTCGTATTCAAATCCAGAAGTATATAGTTCCCATTGTGCGGTATTAAAACTTGTAGACGAAGTATGAGCAGTTGCACAAATCCATAGATCGGCTCCGTACTTAACTACATCGTTTTCTCGATATCGAGTTCCAGGAGATGCTGGGGATAATACCTGCGGAGACCATGTTCCTTTGAATTCTATGCCTACACGAACAAACTCCCATTTATTGCTGTCAACTTCTAATCCAGAAACTGCATTAGAAGAAGTATGTCCTGCTAGACATCGATACACAATTCCGTTATATTTAATAATGTCATTAATTCGATATCTTGTAGTTACAGTCCAATCTCCGCGCCATTGCTGCGCTAAACTTACTATTTCCCACTTGTTTAATAATAACGCAGAATCGATACCTAAATCAAAGTCAGCGGCCGATGTGTGTGCGACTTTACATCTATAAATTATACCAAAATACTTTACAATATCATTTAGTTTATAATACGTTGCTGGAGCCCACTCTGTTTTCCAGATGTTACTCGGACTATACAGTATCCAATAGGATACAATATCTGCTACAAATCCTTGTTCTGTTAATGCTGAAGTATGTGGTTCAATACACTGGTATACATTAGCTGCATACTTAACTATGTTACCTTTAACATAGTATGTGTTAGTTTCCCAGTTGCCTTCCCATACATATCCGTCCATCATTAAAAGCCACTTAGGCTCAGCTGCTGGTGGAACATCATTATTTAAAAAGTTAATGTCTGTATAAAAATCTGTCGCTGAAGTATGTTGTACCAAGCATACGTATGATTTTCCATGATATTCAATAATATCATCAGGGATATAATCTCTAGCAGAAGTCCATGCTCCCTGCCATTTATATCTAATCCTACCTAATTTAAAATCTGCCATTTTTTATAATTCCAATATTAAGGTGCTGTTAATTCTTCGTATGGATAGCCGTTATTAATTCTTACAACTAATTGTCCGTCATCATCAATATAATAAAACATTGCACGATCATCCCAGCGGTATTGTTCGTATCTTAAATTTTCAAAAACTTTATTATGATAAACATCTCGTCCTTCGAAGAAGTCTATTCCTACTTCGAACTCAGTGTAATTTCCGGCTTCTTCGCCTGGATCGTTAAGTTGAATTGCATCGTCTCCGCGAATTTGATCACTTCTCATCAAGTATAAAGAACCGTCTTGACCTCTTCGTAATCCGTAGAAAAATCTAGGAGTATCTCCTAATAGTGATTGCGGGTCATTGCCTAAATAGTAATTGCTATTCATAATGTATTCCTTAAGATATTTCTACGTAACTAATAACAGCATCAACGCTAGCTGCGGTATCGCTGACAATTCGTAATCCTGCATATTCTGGTAAAATTAATTTTTCACCGTTGGTAATAATTTTTACTGCCGAGTTAGGAGGTATTGTTAGTCCCTTAACATAATACCCTGCAATGCTATCTTCACCAATTACATATACGTCAACATTAATTGTATCGTAATCTGTTGTGTTAGCAAGATTGCAACCGATAATAGTTGCTCTAAATCCCACAGGCATTTGTATAACATCAATAGGTGTTGTACCTATATTTGTGTTAACTGTGTTTTTAAATGTTGTTGGCATGTTCTTCTTTTATCCTAGTGTCAAAGCATATTTAATAGCAATTTCGTTAGCTGTTGCTTCTGATACTGCACCGATTGTACCTGCCGGACTTGCCCATACTGTACCGTCCCAAATCTCTAATGCTTTGGAGTCTGTATTATATCGAGTCATACCTTCGACTGCGTTTATAAACAACGGTCTTTGTGATGTGTTACCTTTAGGAGGAATAAATCCATTTGTACCAGTAATTTTAAAATATCCAGTACCGCTTTGTGTTATTTCAGTAACCGAATCAGTAACTACATTGGTTATCTGATTATCTTTAAATGTTAAATTACCAATGCGAACGTGCCCTGTTCCGTTAGCATCTAAAATTAAATTACCGGTGGTTGTTGTAATTGTGTTATCGTACAGATGTAAATTACCAACATTAAAATCTGCAATATTTAATGTATCTGCATTTACTGTTGATGCATACACAGTTCCCCATTTATATGCAGATGATCCTAAATCCCAAACATTAGTAGTTTCTGGAATCAAATCGCTGCGAATACTAGCATTAATAGTGATAGTATCAGATAGCGAATCTCCAATAGTTAAATTACCACCTATTGTGATATTTCCAGTAGCATTAATATTGCCGGTAACATTTAATGTGCCATTAATTTCTGCAGGAGCCTGAATGTTTACCTTTCCAGTGCCGTTGGGATTTAATTCTAAATCTGCATTAGAAGAGGTTGTTGAAATTACGTTACCGTTTAATTCTATGTCGTTGACTATTAAACGTGAATGATAAGCTGTAGCTTCGCCGCCTGATGCTATAAAATTGATAGTTGGTAAATTACTAGAGATTGTATTTCCAGAAAGTAAAAAATTACCAACTGTTAAGTCTACGGAAATATCTAAATTTGACGAACGTGTAGTGCCTACTACATCTAGTGCGTATTGGGGAGCGGCCGTGTTGATGCCAATTC
>Ga0114975_10000216_pt1 | contig 43435 bp, 36 predicted proteins | sample S_130626_EF_Meta_FD_87031 | JGI IMG/M metagenome (GOLD analysis project Ga0114975, IMG submission 87031) | Freshwater microbial communities from Lake Simoncouche, Canada to study carbon cycling - S_130626_EF_MetaG | ecosystem: Environmental > Aquatic > Freshwater > Lake | place: Lake...
ATGACCCTAGAATTGCTATCAATGGTGTTGTTATAGATAGCACAGATATGGGTATTAGAATCGAAGCAGACATTACATACTTGCCTTTTAATATTAATGAACGCATGACATTTGACTTTGATAAAGAAAATAATATTATAAACTAAGCACTTTATTTTCTCCGGTAAATACAGTACAGGACTAGGATCTATGACAACTACATCGAGACAAAACAACCTTATTTTAAATGAGGATTGGACAAGAATATACCAGACGTTTAAAACTGCTGACTTCAAATCTTACGATTTTGAAAATCTTCGCAGAGTTGTAATTTCTTATTTCCGTGAAAACTATCCCGAAGATTTTAACGACTATATTGAAAGTTCGGAGTACCTAGCATTAATCGACGCCATTGCTTTTCTTGGACAAAGTTTGTCATTCCGTATTGATTTAGCCAGTAGAGAAAACTTTATTGAACTAGCAGAGCGTAAAGAAAGCGTATTACGTTTGGCAAAGATGTTAAGTTATAATGCCAAACGAAATATCGCCGCCAAGGGATTATTGAAATTTGATACTGTAAGCACAACAGAAAGTGTATTAGACAGCAACGGTAAAAATCTTTCACAACAAACAATTGTATGGAATGATCCAACAAATCAAAACTGGTCAGAACAATTTATAGCGGTATTAAATGCAGCAATGGCAGACAATACTGAGTTTGGTCGCAGCCAAGGAACTTCAACAATCGAAGGGATTCAAACTGATCAATATAGATTTAGAACAGCATCTACTGATGTTCCTGTTTTTACTTTTAGTAAAATTGTTTCTGGACGCCAAATGACTTTTGAGTTAATTAGTACTGCATTCAAAGGAAAAGAAGAGATCTACGAAGAGCCGCCGGTTCCTGGAAATCAATTAGGATTTGTCTATAAAAATGACGGACGTGGCGGCACAAGTTCGAATACTGGTTTCTTCTTAATGTTTAAACAAGGAAATTTAGAGCTTGCCGACTTTTCGATAAATGTGCCTTCTTCTAATGAAATTATAGCAGTAGACAGTGATAACATTAATAATGATGATCTTTGGCTGTTTAGTTTAAACGCTAACGGCGCACAACAAGACGAGTGGACAAAAGTATCAGCTCTAGTAGGAAACAACATTGCTTATAACAGTGTCACATCGAGCATACGAAATATATATTCTGTAATTACTAAACAAAATGACAGAGTTGATTTAGCATTTGCCGATGGGGTATATGGTAATTTACCACAAGGTAGTTTTAGAGTATTTTATCGAACTAGTAACGGCCTAGCTTATCAGATTGCTCCAAATGAAATGCGAGGCATTACTATTTCTGTTCCGTACGTTAACCGTCAAGGCATTAGTCATACGTTAACAATTACTCTTGGTTTAAAATATACAGTAAGTAGTTCATCACCAACTGAGTCAATTGATTCTATCAGAGCCAATGCCCCTGCACAATATTACACTCAAAATAGAATGGTTACAGGTGAAGATTATAATTTAGCACCATTAACTACTTCTCAAGATATATTAAAAATAAATGCAATTAATCGAACATCTAGCGGTATCAGTAGAAATTTTGAAATTATTGACGCTACAGGAAAATATAGTGCAGTTAATGTATTTGCCGACGACGGCTTAATTTATAAAGAAGAAATCGAACGTTCGGCATCTTTCAAGTACACAAATAGAGTTGAAATTTTAAATTTTATTAGGAACACTGTTGAACCAACAATCAACAATACCGATGTTTATAATTATTTTGTAACAAAATTCGATAAAATTACTTTTACTGAACCAGTGTCCTGGGTTACAGTTACTACAGATGTTAATTTATCAACTGGTTATTTTATTAATGCAAACGATACAAACTTAATCTTAAAAGTAGGAACCTACACTACTAGCACATTAAAATATGTTGCGGTGGGATCATTGGTAAAGTTTGTTCCACCGGCCGGTTATAGTTTTAAGAAAGGATCGATAGTAGTAACAAATTCTTCTGATCCTGATCAATATGATAGGATATGGACCAAGGCTATTAAAATTACCGGAGATGGTACAAATGCCGGAGTTGGCATTTTAACTTCTGGACTAGGTGCAATACAGTTTAGTGATGTTGTTCCTACGGGGGCTATTGCAAGTAGAATTGTTCCTAAGTTTTCTACAAATTTATCAACAGCATTAGAATCTGAAATAACCAATCAAATGTTTAGTAATTTAAATTTTGGATTACGATATAGCGTTATTGACGGCGACTGGAAACTAATCACAAGTTCTAATTTAAATCTATTGAGTAATTTTAGTTTAGGTAAATCTGGTGATGTTACAAATAGTAGTTTAGATGCATCTTGGGTATTAGCATTTGTAAAAGAAGCAGATGAATATATTTTAAGAATTAGAGGATTAGATTATATTTTTGGAAGTCTTGAGCAAAATAGATTTTATTTTGATTCAAAGTCTAAAACATACAATGGAAAAACAGGAAAAGTAGTTAAAGATCAAATTAAAATACTTGGAGTAAATACCAACAGTGAATTAATTTTACCTTTAAAACAAGATATTAAATTTGAAATTAGCGATACTATTAGATACGACGACGGTTATCAAAGTATTGATAATATTAAAATAGCATTTTTCGATAACGACGATGACGGAGTTATCGATAATCCCGAAGCATTTGAAATGTTAGTTGGTAACGATCAGATATTAACAGAACAAGATAAAAAGAAATTTATTTTCTTTAAAGAAATTAACGATTCTTTAGGCAATAAAATTAAACAATATATTGATAATACCGATGGACATATCGACGTTATACAAAAAGAAAGTTTAGTTAACGTTAATAATTATGCCGACGGTGCGTTAATTTATTTTTATAATAGCGATGAAGATCAAGTAAAGCGTGTATCGAGGACTACGAATACATTAATTTTAGAACCTACATATTTTGCAAATTATGGACGTTCAAATTTAAAATTTCAATATATTCATAATGCCAATGTTGATCGTAGAATCGATCCTAGTGCTAGCAATATTATTGACGTTTATATTTTAACAAGAAGTTATGATACTAATTTTAGAAATTATCTTGCAGGAGCAATTTTGCTTGAACCAGCTGCACCTAACAGTGATAGTTTAAGAATTAGTTTTGGTACTAAGTTAGGACAAATTAAAACTATCAGCGATGAAATAATTTATCATCCAGTAACATATAAAGTTTTATTCGGCGCAACTGCCAATGTAAAACTTCAAGCAAAATTTAAAGTAGTTAAAAATACAAATAAATTGATCAATGATAATGATTTAAAAGTTAGAATTATTGGTGCAATTAATCTATTTTTTGATGTTAATAATTGGGATTTTGGTGATAGATTTTATATTAGTGAAATGATTACGTATGTTATTAATTCCGTATCTCCGGACATTTCAAACATGGTGTTAGTGCCTAGACAAGCTACTCAAAGTTTTGGAAGTTTGTTTGAAATTCAAAGTAGAGTAGACGAAATATTCGTTAGCGGTGCAACTGTAGACGATATAGAAATAGTATCTGCAATTTCTGCTACAGAAATTAGAGCAGCAAGTAACACAATAATTACAAGTACAAATTAATATGGCACAAGAATTTTTTCCAGAAAGTCAACTACCAATTAGAAAAACTGTTGAGTTATTACCACAGATTTTTCAAACAGAAGCCAATTCTAAATTTTTATCAGCAGTAGTTGATCCGCTGGTACAGCCAGGCGTATTGGAAAAAACTGTTGGATATATTGGACGTAGGTACGGAAAAACTTATAATGGCAAAGATATTTACTTGGACAGTGATGCAACATTAAGAAGTCGATATCAGCTAGAACCCGGTGTAATAATTAAAGAAGACGGAGTTATTAAGAATTTTTACGACTATCTTGATTTTAAAAATCAAATTAAATTCTTTGGAAATACTGGAGAGTTTGATGCAATTACTACAAATCAAGAACATTATTCCTGGAATCCTCCAATCGATTGGGATAAGTTTGTTAACTATAGAGAATATTATTGGGTCCCTGAAGGACCACCTCCTATCAAAATCTTAGGACAATCACAGACTGTTACTAGTACATATAGAGTTGGATTAGGAGTAGGCAGTGTTTATTTGTTTACCCCCGACGGATTGACAAATAATCCAACATTAACCTTGTATAGAGGTCAAACTTATAAATTTCAAATTAATGCTCCAAACAATGGATTTTTAATCAAGACTGCAATCGATACCGGTACTCTATTATACAATCCTTTAGTTTCATATACCAAAGGACAATTGGTTGTATTTGATGAAAAATTGTGGAGAGCCAAAGATAACATTAATTCAGGAGACGGCAGTACAATTAATCTTGAAAATCAAGATTGGGAATTTGTTGATAATATTTTGTTAACAAATTCTTTAGATTATACCAAGGGAATAACAAATAACGGAATTGAAAACGGTACAGTTACGTTTGAAGTACCATTTGATGCCCCTGATGTATTATTTTATCAAAGTAGTACAGATGTTAATAAGTTTGGAAGATTTATAATTGGGAATATTGAGACCAATACGAAAATTGACATAGAAAAAGAAATTATTGGCAAAGCATCGTATACTAGTAGTAACAACATATCGTTATCTAACGGTATGCTTTTATATTTTGTTGGATCAGTTACGCCGACTCGATATAGTAACAATAATGATAGATGGCTTGTTGAAGGTGTTGGTACACAGATTACTCTAACCAAGTTTTCAGACTTGATCGTTTCTGGAAATTTAAATGCAACTGCCCCAGAAATATTATTTGACAATGGCGGCTTTGACAGCCAACCGTATGATGATGCTAGTGCATATCCTGCTTTAAAAGATTATACAACCATTTCAAAATCAAGCATTGACTCGAATCCATGGAGTCGATATAATCGTTGGTTTCACAGAGAAACTTTAGATTTTTCACATTCGTTTAACGGTACAAGTTTTGAAGCTGCTGAGACTTCTCGAGCAAAACGTCCTATTATTGAGTTTAAATCTAATCTACAATTATTTAATCATGGTAGTATTGCAAAACAGACAGTTGATTACATAGACAATTTTACAACAGATATATTTTCAGTCATTGAAGGTAGTAGAGGATATATTGTAGACGGTGAACAACTATTTGACGGTGCTCGAGTTTTAGTTACTGCTGACACCGATAGTTTAGCAAACAATAAAATATATGTTGTGCGATTTATTCGACATAATAATGTCACACAAATTAATTTACAAAAAGCTGATGATGCTGAATCGATACTTGGTGAATCTGCGTTAATTCGTAGAGGTAATAATTACAAGGGGTTAATGTATCATTTTAACGGAACCGCTTGGATTAAAAGTCAATTAAAAACCAAAGTAAATCAGTCGCCGTTATTTGATATATTTGATAAAGAATTAGTTAGTTTATCAGATGTTGACAAATATCCAATTAGCTCATTTCAGGGTACTGAATTATTAAGTTATGTTATTGGCAACAGTGTTATTGATAAAGAATTAGGATTTAGTCTTTCTTATTTGAATATTGATAATGTAGGCGACATTCAATTTGAATTTGATTTAGATAAAGATCAATTCACATATAAAATTGCTCAGACTATCTATACAGAAAATATTTTTACAGGATACTATAAATTTAATGGTATTGTATCTTATGATAATGGATGGAAAGTTTTAGATCGTACACTTAGCCAACCTATTATTGATTCGACAATAGTTACTGAAATTACTAACACTATTGTTTCAACCGCCGTTGACTGGGAATCAGTATTAGAAACTGATATTAATAAAATTATATTTTATGTTAACGGCATAATTAGTAAAAAAACATGGACTCGATTAGTAGACACTTTTACATTTAGCAGTAAATTTAAAGTTGGGGATGTTGTTACTATTAAAATATTTGCAGATTTAGATCCAACAACCGGCTATTATGAAATTCCTTTAGGATTAGAAAAAAATCCGTTAAATGACAAAATTACTTCTTTTACTTTAGGTCAGGCGTCTGATCATATATTAACAGGTATTGAAGTAACAGACGAATTTGCTGGAATATATCCGGGTACTAGTAATCTTAGAAATATTTCAGGGTACGAAAATAAAGCAAGACGATTTTTAAAACACAGTAATATTGCTCCGTTAGCAGCAGTGTTACTATGTGATAAAGAAATTAATATTGTAAAATCTATACAATATGCTAAAAAATCTTATACTGATTTTAAAAATACATTTGTTGATATTGCATATCGTTTATATTATGATCAACAACCTCTTGATTATGTAGATATTATATTAGAAGAAATTAGTAAAACACAAAATTCATCTAGACCTTTTTCTGATTCAGATATGATCGGAAGCGGGGCGTATTCGGTATTGAACTACACAGTTGAAGACGAAGGTATTAAGACATTTGCACTATCACAAAAATTTGATTTACAAACATTAAGTTCTAAGGCTGTATATGTTTATTATAATAATACTCAATTATTAACTGGTAGAGATTATAGTTTTAATTCAACATTTGGATTTGTTAGTTTAAGTATTCCGCTAGTTGAAGGCGATACGATAGAAATACGTGAATATGTTTCTACTTCTTCAAATTTTATTCCTCCGACTCCTACAAAATTAGGATTGTATAGAAAATACGAACCTAAGAAATTTTTAGATAATACGTATGTTGTGCCAAAAGAAGTTATTCAAGGACACGACGGTAGCATTACTATTGCCTATGGCGATTTCCGAGATGATATATTATTAGAATTAGAAAAAAGAATTTACAATAATATTAAACAAACATACGATGAAACTATTTTTGATAACGATGCAATCTTGGGCGGATATTATGGAAATGCAGAGTATGGCAAATCCGAACTTGATAATATTGCCTCCCCTGAATTTTTAAAATGGATTGCGGATACAAATATTGACTATGTAAATAATACATTCTTTGATAGTGAAAATAGTTTTACCTATACGTATTCTAATATGGTAGATCCATCAAAGACAAAAAATTTACCTGGATACTGGAGAGGTGTTTACAAATGGTTTTATGATACCGATCGCCCACATACATGTCCGTGGGAAATGTTAGGATTTTCAGAAAAACCAACATGGTGGGAAAGTGAATATGGTCCAGCACCTTACACTTCTAATAATTTAATTCTTTGGGAAGATTTGCGTGACGGTGTTATTCGTCAGGGCGAAAGAGCCGGAACACGCGATAGATACAAACGTCCGTCGATAATGCAGCACATTCCAGTAGACGGAGATGGTAATTTATTAAGCCCTTTAAATTCCGGATTAGCTGGTAACTTTACTCTTATTAATAATAAAGGTACTTTTATATTAGGCGACAAGGGACCTGTAGAAGCTGCATGGAGTGCTAGTTCCGAATGGCCTTTTGCTGTAGTACTAGCCTTGTGTTTATTGAAACCGTTTGAATACATCACCGATACATTTAATAAATCAGAAACTGCACTAAATTTATTAGGTCAAACAATAAACAAAACTTCTAAATCGTTTGCTAGATTAAGTGATGTAATTTTTGAAAATTCTGAATCAACACCAGTTTCTGGTTTAGTTTCTTACGTGGTAAATTACTTAAAGAGCAAAACAATACCAGTCTCTACGTTAGTTAATAAACTTACTAACATTGATGTTGCTCTTTCAAATAGATTATCGGGATTTGTTGATCAACAACAACAAAAATATGTATTAGATAGTAAAAATCCTAAATCCACAACCAGTAGTGTTTTTGTTCCTCAAGAAAACTATGACATTATTTTTAATGTAAGTTCTCCAATATATTCTGTAGCATACAGCGGTATCATTATTGAAAAAACAACTCGGGGTTGGAAAATCAGCGGATATGATACTAAAGATCCGTTCTTTACATATTTTAAACCCATTAGCTCTCAGAGTGATCCGTTAATAGCTGTTGGCGGAGTTAGTGAGAATTTCTTATCATGGACTTCCAACAAATTTTACGGCAACGGTGTAATTGTTAAGTACGGCCAGACTTATTTTAGAAGTCTTAGAAGCCATACTAGTAACAATACATTTGATAGTGCAGAATGGAAACAACTTTCTGCACTGCCTGTAACCGGAGCAGTTCAAGCATTTAAAAGAAGAAATTATAATAAATTAGTAACTAATCGATTGAATTACGGTACATTAATGACTTCAATTCAAGAAGTTGTTGACTTTATGTTAGGCTATCAAGAATACTTAATTAGTATTGGATTTGTATTTGATGGTTATGATACAACAATTCAGGCTTCTATGGATTGGTTTACCTCTGCAAAAGAATTTATGTTTTGGAGTAAACACAATTGGAGTGAAGGATCGTTATTAACATTAAGTCCTAACTCTCAAAAAATTAATGTTAGTATTTCATTAGGTGTTGCAGATAGTTTCTTAGATAGTTTTTATGATTATCAGATTCTACAAGATGACGGCACACCACTAGGCCCGCAATATATTAATGTAAGTCGAGATTATAAAAATTTAATATTATCAACTACTAATACAAATCGTGGTATCTATTTTATAAGAGCAAACTTTGTTCTCAAAGAACACATTGTAATATTTGATGACAGAACAGTGTTTAATGATGTAATGTATGATAAGCCAACCGGCTATCGACAAGAACGTATTAAGAGCCGAGGGTTCCGTACGGTGGATTGGGATGGTGATTATACCAGTCCTGGTTTCTTGTTTGACAATGTCAATATCGCAGTATGGCAACCATTTACTGATTATCGATTAGGTGATATTGTTGCACACAAGTCATATAATTGGACCAGTAAAACTAATCAATTAGGTACTCAAGAATTTATAGACGCTAACTGGACAAAATTAGATTCTACTCCTACTAAAGGGTTAGTAGCTAATTTTGATTATAGAATTAATCAATTCGAAGACTATTATGAAGTTGAAGCCGACGGCGTAGGATCTAGCCAACGTGAGTTAGCAAGACATGCAATAGGATACCAACCAAGAGAATACCTCCAAGGGTTAGCAGAAGATGAAATTAGTCAATTTAGATTATATCAGGGATTTATTAGAGAAAAAGGCACAAACAATGCTGTAACTAAAGTATTTGATAAACTTAGTAGAACAGCAGACGACAGTGTAGTGTTAAACGAAGAATGGGCATTTAAAGTTGGAGAATTGGGCGGAGTTGAACAACTAAGAGAAATTGAGTTTGAAATTTCTAAAGAGTCTATACAAATAAATCCACAACCTACATTAATTGTTGCTGAAAAATCTACAGTTATTGTTGATCAAAATTTAAGAATTGATCCAACTAAGTTTACACTTGCTCCGTTGCCATTTACATCTAACATTACACCGTTAGCATCTTTTGATAAAGCTACTCGTTCCGCAGGACCTGTCCATCTCAACGACATTGATTTTGTTGTTAAGATTAGAGATGATATTTTAAATATCAACATTGCATCAGTTGCAGACAACGATCATTTTTGGGTAACATTTGATAGTTACAAATGGACAGTCCTAAGATACAACGAAGCACTATCTTTAAGAATTGTTTCGGTATTAAAAGATGGAACCGATGTAATTTTATCTTTAAGTAGAATTCATAATTTATCAATAGGTGATATTATTGGTATTATCTATGTTGCTAACCTAACAGGATTCTACAAAATAACAGCAGCAACCTCAACAACTATTACAGTTAAAACAACAAGCAGTGACAATCCGGCGATTGAAGATAGTGCATCAGCAGTCATTGGGATTTTTACTGAGGCAAAAGCAAACACTTATCAGGACTTAGATTATAGAACAACAGCGTTGTTGGCAACTGGTTCTAAGATTTGGATTGATTCAAATGAAGCGGGAAAATGGGAAGTTGTTGAAAAAATTAAACAATATCAAACTTATGATCTAGTTGATTATGGTATTACTGCTCCGTTAAATACCGGAACGGCAATTGCATATATTGAACCGTTGAAACAAATAGCAACATCGTTGCCTGCGTCTGGATATGTGATGATCTACACTGATAGAACAGCAGTAAATCAATCATTAGGATTAAAGCAGATGGTTGCACCAGTTGATGATCTTAGTGCGCCAGTTGCTGGAGTATTTGGAGAAGTTATTGCAGTTAGTCCAGACTATAAATGGTTGGCTATTGCATCTCCAAGGGCAACCGCAGTACCGTCACATTATATAGGAGAGTACGACCCTGCTTCTGAGTATATCACCGGATCGATCGTATTAAGCGATGGTAAGTTATGGAAAGCAGTTACTAATGTACCTCGAGTTCCGGTAGACGAACGAGACGATGGTTCCTCTATCTGGATAACTATTGGTTCTCATCTATGGGAGCCTGCAACAATAGTTGATGCAACGCCTATTGGTCAAGGCACTGGATTTGTTAATCAAGGCATGATATCTTTGTACAAGTATCAAAATGATCAATGGGAAAACGTTTATAATTTTGTAAGTCCAAGACCAGCAACTGATGAAAGATTTGGTAGTTCGGTATCTTTTGGAGTTAGTGGAAAAACATATTACATGGCAGTCTCAGCTACCGGCTCAATGTGCGATCCTCAAATCGGCGCTGCTACTGGTCGTGGCAGAGTCTACATGTATTACTATAACGGTGTTACATGGTCACATCATGAAAATACAAATTATCTAGGAATCTATGATACAACCGGAGCTACAGTGTATCCAACAGGCAGTGTTGTGTGGGCCGAAGATAGTCTATGGCAAGCGGTAAATGAAACTGCTGGTGACGGAAGCTCTATATCTATTGATTCAGTAGATTGGTTAAAATTAGATCCAGTTTCTACAAGTAGTTCCTTGCCGACTAATGTATCCGTTAATGATGACGGTTCTACCTTAGCGATGGGATTATTATCTACAAGTCAACAAGCCGAGTTAGTCAAAGACGGTGATAATTTTGGACACAGTCTATGCATGTCACGCGATGCTAGTGTATTGGTAGTAGGCGTGCCAAATAGCGACGGGCAATTCTTTAATAATTACAAGGGTATTTGGAATACATATCAAGAATACGTAGCTAATGATGTTGTAAAATATCAAGATAGTTATTATATACTCCTTGATGTTGATACCGGAGACTCGGCAACTGTTAGCAAGAATGAAAGACCTGACGAAGGATCTCCTTGGGAAGTTACAGGTGATAGCACATACACTACAACTGGCAAAGTTTTTGTCTACCGTCGAAATACAGCAGGTGTTTATAATTTAACGCAAACACTCACAGCTCAAACACTGGGCGACGGAGTTATAGCATCTGGCGACAAATTTGGCACAGCAATTGACATTGATGCATCAGGTACTACTCTTGTTGTTACAAGTCCGTTGGCTGATTTAGTAAGAGAGAATCAAGGTGCAGCCTATGTTTTTAAATATAGTGCAACATCTTTGAAATTTGAATTATCACAACAATTACAAACCTACGAAAATTATACTAATGAATACTTTGGAACAAGTGTATCTATAAGTGCCGCAACTGAACGTATTGTTATCGGAGCAAAAGATGCTGGATATACATTACCAACAACATTCGGAGCAGGCACAGAATTTGACAGCAGAAGAACAATTTTTAGCGGTCGACTACGATTCCCAGGGCAAGTTTATGTTTATGAAAGAAAAGATCAAGGATATTTCTTAGCTGAAAAATTAGAAGCAGAATTTAAAGCGTATGAATCGTTTGGTGCTTCTGTTGACTGTACAAATTCTGTAATTGCCGTAGGATCACCTACATATACACTTGATGGCGATGAAATTGGTAGAGTTAGATTATTCAAGAAAACAGCAAATAAAGACAGCATTAATATTATTAGAAGCCAAACTGATCTAGTTGACTTAGATTCTATTAAAAATATTGAACTATACAATAAACAAAAGAATTTAAAAATTGCAGATGTTGATATTATTGATCATTATAAATTAAAAATTCTTAGCGTTGCAGAAGAAGATATTAAATTTAAAACTGTATACGATCCCGCAACCTATATAAAGGCAACTGACAACGAAACTATCGATGAAACCCAAGCATGGCTTGAAAATCATGTTGGAGAAGTTTGGTGGGATCTTAGCACAGTTAAATTTATAAATGCTGAACAAGATGAATTGTCTTATAGAGTTGGAAATTGGAGCACACAAGTTCACGGATCGTCAGTTGATGTATACGAATGGGTTGAAACACCGTTGTTGCCGTCTGAATGGAGTCTATTAGCAGATACTGTTGAAGGACTGGCAGAAAGTATCAGCGGACAACCTAAGCATACAGACGATACAGTTTATAATACAAAAATATTATATAATGCAACAACTGGTAATCCTACAAGTACAATGTACTATTACTGGGTTAAAAATAAAACAGTATTACCAATTAATAAAGATAGACGAACATCAGTAGCAACAATTGCATCGTATATTGATAGCCCTATTAGTACAGGTATTCCGTTTGTTGCATTATTAGGATCAGATAAATTAGCTTTTTATAATTTTTCATCTATTATCAGTACAGACTCTGTATTGGTTAATATAGAATATAATAAAAATTCTGTAGAAGCAAATCCAGTTCACAGAGAATATCAGTTATTGACTGAAGGAGTTGCAGATAATATTCCTGCAGAATTCTTAGAGAAAAAATGGATAGATAGTTTGGTAGGATTTGACGAAGCTGGAAATACAGTTCCCGACATCAATCTATCAGAAAAACAACGATACGGTTTAAGTTTTAGACCAAGACAAACAATGTTTGTTAATAGAGAAAAGGCTTTAAAAATTGTTATAGATAATATTAATGCCATACTATTAACTAGACCATTTGTCGATACTATTAATTTTAAAAATCTGTCAGCAACAGATTCAATTCCTAGTTTCTTATTAAATCGCTATGATTTAGAAGTTAATAATTTTATTGATTTAGAACAAGTAGGTACAGTTAAAGTACGTCAAGCAATCTTTTCAGTTAATATTATTAATGGAGAAGTTGATACTATAGATATTATTGATCCCGGGTTTGGATATCGAACAACACCGTATATTGTAATCGAAGGCACCGGAACTGGAGCCAAAGCAGTAATTACAATAGATAGTCAAGGTAGAGTTAATTCGATAACTGTTACAAATCGAGGAAAAAAATATCTATCAGCATTTGTTAAAATTAGAGCATTTTCGGTGTTAGTTAATAATGACTCTAGTGATAAAGGTTTCTGGAGCATCTATTCTTGGGATCAGCAGAGAAAAATATTTTATAGAAGCCGAACTCAAGGATACGATACAAAAATATATTGGGAGTATACTGATTGGTGGGCATCTGGATTTAACCCAACTTCAAGAATTGCAGAAGAAATTATAAGTCTTTACGAAGAACCAACAGTTTCATTATCTGTTGGAGCATTACTTAGAGTTAAAGAATATTCAAATGGTGGATGGGCTGTTTTAGAAAAAACAAAAACTGGTTTAGGTAATTTATTAAACAACTATAATTTAGTTGGAAGAGAAAACGGCACTATTTTTATCAAAGATAGCTTATATAATGCTTTAACTACCGCATTGGGTTATGATAATGTTGGTTCGTATGATGTTGCATATTACGATTTACAGCCGATTGCAGAATTAAGAAATATTTTAAAGGCTGCAAAAGAAGATATTTTTGTTGACGATTTAAGAGTAGAATGGAACAAATTATTCTTTAGTTCTGTAAGATATGCCTTCTCTGAGCAAGAATACATTGATTGGGCGTTTAAAACTAGCTTCTTAAATGCGATACATAATGTTGGAGATTTAGATCAACGCCCTAATTATAAAAATGATAATTTAGATCAATTTAGAAATTATATTGAAGAAGTTAAACCCTATCGAACAACTATAAGAGAATACACAAGTCGATATACAGAAAATGAAAACTTCTACGGTGGCACAATAGACTTTGATTTACCACCTGCCTATTCAGTAAGAGATGGTAAAATTTTGCCAGTAAGTGCTCAGTACAATCGATTTAATGAGTATCCCTGGAAATGGTGGGCAGATAATAATGGATACTCAATTACTTCTATAGCAGTAGCTAATGCAGGAAGTAATTATACATCACCTCCTAAAGTAATAATTACAGGTAACGGAACAGGAACTACTGCTACTGCATTTATTGCAAACGGAAAAGTTTCCGGAATTCGAGTTGATACTAAAGGATCTGGTTATACTTCAACCCCTATAGTTACATTGGTTGGTGGAAACGGCACAAGTCAAGATATTGCTACCGCTGCTGCTATTATAGGCGATACTAAAGTTAGATCTTTTGACCTAACAATGAAATTTGACAGGATTACTAAATCCGGTTTGTATAAATCATTCACACAGTCTCAAACTTTTATAGCCACCGGATACAGTGCGGTTTTTAATTTAAAATATGCACCAACGCACGATAAAACAAAAATTCAGGTAATAAAAAACGGCACAATTATTTTAAAAAATGAATACACTATTTCTCTTTACAAAGATTCAATTGATGGTTATTCAGTATTAAAAGGAAAACTAGGATTCAATATAGCGCCAAAAGCTGGAGATATAATCATTATTGATTATGATAAAAATGATGAATATCTTGATGCTGTTAACAGAATTAACAAGTATTATGCTCCTACTGCTGGAATGAAAGGGAACGAAATCGGGCAATTAATGACCGGGATTGATTTTGGCGGTGTTCAGGTACAAGGCACAACTTTTGATATTACCGGCGGGTGGGATGCCCTACCTTGGTTTACTGACAGCTGGGATAGTGTTGAAAGTAATTCCGATTATCATTATGTTGCAGACGGTAGTACTACCTATGTAGTATTACCTTACATTCCAGAAAATAATTCACCAATATCTATATACCTAAAAAGAGTAGATGCTACTAGGGCAGTACGTATTGACGATCCATTCTTTCTAGTGTATGATGGAATAACTCCTCAGCCTAACGGCAGAGTTACTGCACCCGACTCTGCATTAATGCCAACATTTGTAGGGGATGGTTCTACAAATGTTATTCAGCTACATGATGCAATTACTGATCTTCCTTATGTTACAGTTTCTACAGGCGATGTATTAATTTTCCGAAAACTAGATAGCGATGGATCAGTAACAATTACTGATGTTAATTTATTAGATACTAGAATTAGTGGCGGATCGTTATCTAACATGGGCGGTGCGTATGTAACAGCAACTGGTTTGACTCCTGAAGAAATTGTGATTGACGGTGATAAATTTGTTACGCCTGATCAAGTTCCGGCTCCTGAAGAAAATGTTCCAGGGCAAGTTTTAGATAGCTTGAGCATTAAAGTTTTTACATCGACTGATCCCGGGTCAACACCTCTACAATCTAAAGTATTGATCAGTAACGGTGCTACAAAAATATTCAATATAGGATTATCAATTGTTGAATCTAAATCGGTTATCGTTTATGTAGATAAAATTAAACAAGAAAATCCAACAGATTACATTATTAATTTTGTTGACAATACTATAGAGTTTGAAGTACCTCCGGCGCAAGGTACTATTATTGAAATCATATCTATAGGCAGAGGCGGTATCGGTCTACTTGATTATCAAGAATTTGTTGCAGACGGCACAACTAGTTTGTTCTTAACAAAAGCTCTATATTCTCAAACTGCTTCGGTACTAGTAACAGTTGACGGCATTGCAATAGATACAGGATTTGTTAATAGTGGTGAATTTATAGATACTCAAGACAAGACTATGGTCCAGTTTGGTGACATGCCTACTTATAGACAAGTAGTTAAAATTATTTGTTTTGGAAATAGTACAGAAACTGATTCAACAGGCTATCCTTTTGTTAGAATTAATCAACAAACAATTGTATATGATGGCAGTACCAGAAGTTTTGATTTAGACAAATTTGTTCCTTTATCTAGAGGTTCAGTTTTGTCTGCAATGTTAGTGGAAGTTAACGGAGTACAATTAACCGGAATTGACACAACTTACACAGTTTATAATGGAACAAATAATGCTATTGAGTTAGGAATTGATCCTGCTGAAGCCATCGGTACTATTACATCGGGCGCAATTAAAGTCTACATTAACAATATATTGCAGAGATTTGTTATTGACTATACATACAATGGTAATTTGAATTTAATTGAAATTTCTACAGAAAATTTAAGCATTGAAGATATTATTCGAATTGAGACTAGTACCAGAACAGAATTTTCAATAGTTAGTGGAAACATAGTTATAGATTCAGCAGTGCCATTGGCAGTAGACGACATTATAAATGTAACATGGTTCAGCGAATATCCGACTATGGATATTATTTCCGACGAATATACAGGCGGGAAAGTACAGTATCAATTGTCTCGAACACCATTAAGTGTAAATTATGTCTGGGTTTATAAAAATGGTGTTAGATTAACTCAAGATAGGGATTATCATATTTCATCACCTAGATCGGTATTATATCTAACTGACAATACAAATTCATCTGATAAGATTAAAATAGTTCAGTTTGGTAATATCATTTATGCGCCACCTAGGGCCTTTGAAATCTTTAAAGATATGTTAAACAACTATCATTATAAGAGATATTCAAAAAAGAATTCAGTTAAATTAGTTAATGATGTAAATTATTACGATACTACAATTGAAGTAACAAATGGTACCCTATTACCTGATCCGTTGCCTATTAGAAATATTCCAGGAGTTATTATTATTAATAATGAAAGGATTGAATATTTTGCAAAAACAGAAAATACTATTTCACAATTAAGAAGAGGTAGTTTAGGCACAGCTATTGCTGAAAAACACAATGCTGATAGTTTTGTTATCAACGTTGGGTTTACCGAAACATTACCGTATACTGAAACTCAAGAAAGAGCAGATTTTACCAGCGATGGTAGCACAATATTAGTAGGTCCGTTAGATTTTATCCCAACACAAAGTTCTAGAACAACTTGGTATAGAGATACGATTCCTACAGGATACGGACCATGTGATACTGTTGAAGTATTTGTTGGCGGCAAACGATTGATTAAAAATCCTATGTCTATCTATAATGAAGATTTAGGAATTTCTAGTCCGTCATCGGATATTATGATCGAAGCCGAATTTTCTGTAGACGGTGTTAGCAAATATATTAGATTAACTGAATCAGTACCAGCTGGCACCCGCATTACTATAATCAGAAAACAGGGTAAAATTTGGTACGATCGCGGCCAAAATACTCCTAGTAAAGGTATTAGCTTATTATCAAACAACACCCCTGTAGCTAATTTCATTGCAAACAGTAGCACAGAATTGCCTGAATAAATACACTATCATGAATAAAACAGAGACCAATATGCCAGATAATCAAACAAATAAACCTTCTGAAAAAACACCCAACGAAACAGGTGGATTCCATTTTGAAGGTCATATCAAAATATTTGACCCAGAATCGGGTGATGTGTTTATTGACAAACGAAACGCCATCCATTACGAAAATATGAGCGTTGCTATGGTAAATGCTATTTCCAATCAAGGGCAAGGAACAATCTACGAAATGGTATTTGGAAATGGTGGTACTACTGTAGATCCAACCGGACTTATTACATATCTAACTCCAAATACCGTTGGAACAAATACTAGTCTTTATAATCAAACTTATATAAAGATAGTAGATCAAAGTGCATCTGAAAATGCAGATCCTATTAGAAATAAAATGGAAATTAGACACGTCAGCGGAGCAACATATAGCGATATCATTATTAGTTGTATTCTAGACTACGGAGAACCCGACGGCCAAGAAGCCTACGATAACAGCCAGGATTTAAACGGAGATTTTGTTTTTGATGAGTTGGGATTGCGATCTTATAATCCATTAGGTGATGGCAAGTTGTTAACACATGTAGTTTTCCACCCTGTACAAAAATCTTTGAATAGATTGCTACAGATTGATTATACAATCCGTATTCAGAGCTTAACCAGCTTCACTGAGGTATAATAGATGCCATATATTGTTAATTTTACAGATAAAGAAAATAAACTACCAATTACAGTTTATGATAATACTTCTAGTACAGATACTAGTTTAACATTTCCGGGAAGGAATGTGACAGGATACGGCCAGACTATTGCTGAAAATTTCTTAGCGTTACTAGAGAATTTTGCCAAAGAAACTGCTCCGGTGAATCCAGTAGAAGGCCAATTATGGTTTAACACTGCTGATGGTGTATTACAGTTATGGGATAGCACAACTTGGAAAGCAGCTAGTAATATTCAAAAGGGAGGAGTCGAACCTCCAACTGCATCTTCAGCGGTCGGTGAACTATGGGTTGACACTACAAATCAACAATTATATGTTTATTCCGGAGCTCGTTGGATTTTAGTCGGCCCTCAGTTTAGCACTGGATTGCGTAGCGGCCCTATTGTTGATTCGGTAATTGACTCTGACAATATATCAAGAGTTATTTTAATATTTTATGTTGAAGATATCCCTGTAATTATTTTTAGTAAAGATGCATTTACTCCAAAAATTTCTATAACAGGATTTGTAACTATTAAATCTGGATTAAACATTACATCAAATAACGTTAGTATAGGTACAGCCGAAACTAAAATTTGGGGCACAGCCACTTCAGCTGAGTCGCTAACAGTAGCCGGAGTTGAAATTGCTGCTAGTAAATTTTTAAGATCCGATGTAGCAAATCAAACATTAGAATATGGCATTGGCATTAGAAATAATCAAGGCGTTACTATTGGAGTAGACGGTACATTTAGTATTAGTAACAGTGAAACAGCAGCCAAAATTTATAATTCTAGTCCTGGATCAAGTGTTGATTTACAAATCAATCGAGATGGAATACCTTCAACGGTATTACGAGTCATTAACAATAATGTTGGTATTAATGTAGCAAGCCCCGACGAAGCATTACACATCGACGGTAATATTAAAACTAACGGATCACTAGTGTTAACTGATACTACAATGAGTAGTAATTTTAATAATGGTACTTTTAGAACTGCCGGCGGCGCTGCAATATCAAAAAACTTAATAATTGGTGACGGACTTAAAGTGACCGGAGTTAGTGAATTTAATAATATTCAACCTAATACCACAGATTTGCATGATCTAGGAACCGTTCTTAAACGATGGAATGTTGTTAGAACAAAAACATTAGTAGCTGAAACAATCGAAGGTGTGTTAACAGGTAACATTGTAGGAAATGCTTCAACTGCAACAAATTTAAAATTTGTTACTACATTTAAAATGGAAGGTGATGTTACATCACCTAGTCTTCAATTTGATGGTCAAGTCAATGGTCTTACAAAAACGTTTACTACATCGTTAACATCTGGTCTTATCAGCAGTAAAAGTGAACCACTGCCTAATGTATCTAAGCCATCTGATTATGTTTTAGTGTATAGAGGGACTGAAGGACTTTTAAAAGAATCTAGAGATGTATTTGTTTCAGATCTAGCAGTACCATTAGGCGGAATTTTACCGTATGCTGGTATTTCAGCACCATACGGCTATTTATTATGTGATGGTAGTGAACTTGAAAGAACCAAATACAGTGATTTATATGATATTATAGGTACAACTTATAACGGTTCGATCCCGTTAATTGGTGTAAACACATTTAGATTGCCTGACCTTAGAGGAAGATTTGCGCTAGGTAAGGATAACATGGATAACGCTGGAACAGTTCCAAACTCTACAGGCGGGTATGTTGACGCTGGTGGAGGTAATGTCGACAGAGTAGCAGGTACTGCGCCGGATAATTTAGGCGAAGGTGGAGGTCAAAGTTCTAATAGTTTATTAGTGTCTAACATACCACAACATGAACATAACATGAAAGGGTCAACAGGACAACAATATTATGCAACTAGGGTCGACAGTGCAATTCCTATCGATACTGGTTCGTTATCAGATAAAGGTCCAACTACGGTCGGACAGAGTCAATATCTTCCAACTAGCGGTGGTATTAAAACAGCGGGATCTTTAGGACAACCTTTCTCGGTTATGAATCCGTTCTTAACACTGAACTATATTATTCGTTCTGGTCCTCCAGCATTCTAAGGTAAACATAAATGGCATATACAATAAACAAAACCGATGGAACAATTTTAGCTACAGTTGCAGACGGACAAGTTGATACATTATCCTCAGATTTGACCTTAATAGGAAAAAATTACAGCGGATTTGGTGAATCGTTAAATGAAAATCTAGTTAAATTATTAGAAAATTTTTCAAACGCAGCAGCACCAACGCATCCTATTAGAGGACAAATTTGGTTCGATGTTACTGAATCAAAGTTAAAAGTTTACAACGGAACAGGATTTATTCCAGTTAGCAGTGCTACAATTTCCGGAACTCGTCCTACCAGTCTAGGAGTAGGAGATTTATGGTTCAATAATGTTGATAAACAATTATATTTCTATGATGGCACTAATACAATATTATTAGGGCCTGATTATTCTGTTGGCCAAGGAGTCAGCGGATTACGAGTAGCTAGTGTATTAGATACATTAAATCAAAATCGAGTTGTAACATACTTGTACACAAATGGAATTTTATTAGGTATATTTTCTAAGGACAGTTTTACACCAAAATTAGCAATTGATGGATTTAGTGGAAATGTCGAGCCTGGATTTAATGCTAGTACATTAAGCGGCATTAAATTTAATGTTACTGCTAGTAATTCGGACAAATTAGGTAATCAACCAGCAAGTTCTTATGTACGTAATGATACATCAAATATTGTTAACGGTCAAATTATTATTTCATCAAATTTAGGTTTGATTATCGGTGATGCAAATCAAGGGCAGTTACAAGTTCAAGACGGTAATGTTCTTATTGCTAACATTGCATCTAACAAAAACTTAATTCTTAACGTTAGACGTGACGTTATTGCTGAAGAAGCTATAAAAATTGAATCTGCAGATCGAATTATTAATATGTATAGTGGTCAGCTAAGTAGCGAAGTACGCATGGGTGGAAGTTTAACAGTTGAAGGAAATTTAACTGTTAATGGTGATGTGGTTACAGTCAACACCAGCGTAATGACAGTTGAAGATAAAAATATTGTACTTGCAAAACAAACAGATACAATACCTACTAATGCAAATGCTGCCGGCGGCGGCGTAATATTGCAAGGTGCAACGAGCCATATATTGTTATGGCACGATGTTGGACAAGCAGCTCAAGCAGCAACCTCCGGTGCTTTAGCCGAAGGCTATAACGATGCATTGCCGGAATTGTTTAGTGGAAGCTGGAATAGTTCAGAACATTTAAATTTATCGTCCGGAAAAGAATTTAAAATTAACGGTGTCACTGTATTATCTGCTACAGCATTGGGATCTAGTATTACAAGTATTCCTGGAGTAACATCATTCGGTGCTCAGACTCAGATAACAGTTGATCAATTGTTTTTTAATGATACCGCAATTGAAGTCACAGCACCAAATACTGATTTAATTTTAACTATCAACGGATCGGGTACATTAAATCTAGGTAATAAAATAATTTCAAATGTATTGGCTCCTCGTTCTCGACCCCTTAGTTTATTAGATCCCGACCCTGGAGCAACAGATGCTGCAAACAGAGAATATGTTGATCAGAAGACTGAAAGCCGAAATTTAGCCTTTAGTATGGATATTTCGGACGGAATTGCAAACTCCGGTATTTCAGCATTATTAGAACAAATTGCCCCAGTTGCAGAATATAGAAATGGCACACTAGCACGTATTTTATGTTCATTTGCAGTCAACGGTACAACAAATTTAGATATTAATCCAATTCTGTCAACAAGTAATACAGAATTTGTAACACCCACTGGCACTGCATTTGGTTTAAGTAATGTAAATTTTGCAACAGCCACAATAGCAGCACCCGGCTTGTCTATTTCAAGGACAGTTAAAACTTTCCAGATTATTAGCGGTGCATGGACATTTGTAAGTTAATGAGTAAATATGTAGGGAGCGAAAAATGGCGTATATAATTAACAGATTTAGCGGTCAATATCTAGTAGTACTAGAAGACGGTACTTTGGATACTTCTACTAGCATAAGTCTGGTAGGACGTAACTATACCGGTTACGGCGAGGTACAAAATGAAAACTTTCTACATTTGTTAGAAAATTTTGCAAATGAATCTCCACCGGCTAGACCGTTGTCAGGTCAAACATGGTATAACACAAAAACTAATTCGCTCAGCGTTTATAATGATTTAGGATGGGCTCCTGTAGGATCGGCAATAATTTCACCTACAGAACCTACCGGATTTAACGGTAGTCTCTGGTATAACACCGGCACTGATCAATTATCAGTTTACCAAAATAATATTTGGAATGTCATTGGCCCAGAAGCAGTAGCGGGGTTTGCTACTACACAATTAAAAGCCAGACGTGTTTTAGATGCATCCGGAGTTAATCGTGCTATTTTAGAATTATTAGTTGATGGTGCTACTATTGCCGTATGTTCTAATAATGATTTTGTTTTAAATTCCCTGAATCCAATAGCTGGATTTTCCGAAATAACTACAGGAATTAATACTAATCCGTCAAAACGTCTAATTGGAAATTTAACCGGAAACGCCGACACAGCCAGTAGACTAACTCCAGGTAAAACTGTTAACGGTGTATTTTTTGACGGGCAAAACAATATTGAGATTAAAGCTAGCACTACTAATGTACTAACTCGTGGAACATATCTTACTGGTGGTAACTTTGATGGTTCCGCAACAACAACATGGTCAGTTGATGCCTCAACATCTAATACTGTGGGAAAAATTGTTGTAAGAGATAGTGCTGGTGATTTCGCTGCCGGAACAATCACGGCAGACTTAATAGGAAATGTTACAGGTAATGTATCGGCTACAACAGGTACCAGTTCATTTAATATTATTCAAGCAAATCAAATTATTGGAGCAACACTTTCCGGCAATGCAAATACTGCTAACAGATTAGCAACTTCTAGAGAAATTAACGGTGTTTCGTTCGATGGATCTCAAAATATTACAATCCCAGTAGATGGAATTGACATTTCTGGATCAACATTAGCAAATAACTTAATCACTTCGAGTCTAACATCTTTAGGAACATTAAACAGTGTAGATGTTAGTTCAACAGGACACATTACCATAGGCGGCCCGAGCCTAACTACAGCAAATATGTCTATAATTGTCGACGGAGTTACTCCAACAATTATAGGTAATACTGGATCAATAAAAATCAATATTCTTGATTCAACCCAGCCAGGCGGAAAAACAAATTTTGCATTCATTAATTCTACAGTTTCTTTAGTTTCCGGAGGCGTAGCTGCTCCTGCATTTATTCCAGATTCTGCAAATAATACTAATTTAGGTATTTCTACTCGCAAATGGAATGCAGTGCATGCCAATTTATACTACGGAACCGCAGCAGACTTAGCCGAAAACTATGTTGCAGATGCAGAGTATGAGCCAGGAACCGTATTAGAGTTTGGTGGAGAATTTGAAGTAACAATAGCAGCTAATGCCACTAATAAATTAGCAGGAGTAGTCACTACAAATCCTGCATATTTAATGAATAGCGAGTGTGTAGGAGAGATTGTCATAGGAATTGCCTTGCAAGGTAGAGTTCCGTGTAAAGTTCAAGGAAAGATATCCAAGGGTGATATGCTAATAAGTGCTGGGAACGGAGTTGCTCAAGCAGCTGGTAATTTGTTAGCCATAGGCACAATAATTGGCAAAGCATTAGAGAATTTCGACGGAGTTTTTGGCGTAATCGAAGTTGCTGTGGGTAGAAATTAAATCATCATATTTACGATAAATAACAGTTATAACGGAGTTGATCAATGGCATATCAAGTAGACAAATTTAATGGAACTTTCTTAGTCTCAGTAGACGACGGCACCATTGATACTACCACCGATTTACGCTTTGTAGGCAAGAACTATGCCGGATACGGCGAAGTACAAAACGAAAACTTTTTGCATTTATTAGAAAATTTTGCAAATACAAGTCAGCCTCCTAGGGCTATTACTGGACAAATTTGGTTTGATAGTGGTAATAAAAAATTAAGATTTTATGACGGTACTAATTTTAGGACTGCAAGCGGAGCTGAAATAGGACCAACTGCACCCAACGGACTACAATCTGGAGATTTTTGGTTCGATACTAGCTCAGACCAATTAAAAGCATGGAACGGCACAGAATTTATTTTAATTGGGCCAGAAGCAGCCCCAGATTTAGGTGCAAGTGCAGTTGTCTCACAAGTTGTCAAAGACACGTTAGGAAATAACCATACAATTGTTAAGTTTAATTCTGGTGGAGATACTGTTTCTATTGTTAGTAAAGATGCATTTACACTAAACAGCGTCATTAATCCTATTACAGGATTTGATGTTATTAAGAAAGGCATAACGCTAGTCAACACAAACGGAACAACCGGAGTTACAACTACTGATCATTACTTCTGGGGAACAGCCAGTAACGCTGCTAGATTAGGTGGATATCTAGCAAGTGACTATGTTAGAACTGGTGAAATTGCCTTCACGCAAGAAATTTCATTTAGCGATGCAGGATTTACAATAGGTGATCAAAACGACATACGTTTTAGAATTGAAAATGGCGACGAACCAGTAATTGAAAATCGCTTAGGCAATACTATAACTATTCGAGTTCGAGTCACTGATAGCGATCTACGTAATGTTGCAATTTTTACCCCAACTGCAATAATTCCAGGTACTAATAACTTTTTTAATATTGGAAGTTCAACTAGCAAATATGCAAATATATATGCAACTACATTTCTAGGAAGTTTAACCGGAAATGTTACAGGCAATTTAGTTGGATCTACAAAAGGTAATGTACTTGCAGAAGATTTATCGATAGCTTTTAATGCAACCAGTAAGACGTTTGCAGGCGCATTTGCCGGAACATTAACCGGTAATGTAATTGGATCAGTTACTGGTACATCGTCCAATGCCCTTACACTTAACAGTCTAGTAGGCGAGTTAGGTGCAGTAAACAGTTCTATTGCATTACGAGATAGTTTAGCCAATATTACAGCTAATAGATTTATCGGAGTTGTTGATAAGGCCGATAGGCTTAAAATAGATAATACAGCAGTTGACACAGATCCAGTGTACAAATCTGCAAAAACAACAGCAACATCAAATACTATTGCAGCTAGAGACGGATCTGGGAACTTAACTGCTAATTTATTTCAAGGCACTGCAACAGCCGCACAATATGCTGATTTAGCTGAGAAATATTTATCTGATGCCCAGTACGAACCCGGCACTGTAGTATGTATTGGTGGTGAAAAAGAAGTCACTGCCAGCTCTTGGGGCAAACGTGCTATTGGTGTAGTAAGTACTAATCCAGCATTTATGATGAATAAAGATCTTGAAGGCGGCACATATATTGCACTTAAGGGTCGTGTTCCAGTAAAAGTCATCGGACGTATTAAAAAGGGTGACGAATTAATTGCAGCCAATGATGGATGTGCATCATTTGCAGTACCACACGCAACTGGAGTCTTTGCAGTAGCATTAGAATCTAGTGATGACGATGGTATTAAAATGATTGAAGCATTGGTATTATAAGGATAAGACATGGCAATCGGTGATCTAATTTCGGCAACGGATTATAACAGTATTCGAGACAAAGCAATTGCTTTGATAGGAACAGGTAAAACTCCTGAGTTAACTTATTTTTACGATGCATCGCATGGATACGGGCAAACAACTTTTAGTTCGGCGGTAGTATCAGGAAATCAAGTAACAAAAGCTCAGTGGGATGCATTACGCTATGATCTTTACAATACATTAATACATCAAACTGGAGTCACACCTAGTATTGTACAAATTGCAGTAGGCGGTCTTATTGCCTACGGTGCTGGAAATCCCAACACTCAATATTCTACTTTAGCAGATACAGCAAAAACAAATAGATTTAATCTGGGATCCGGCCAATTTGTTACAGATGCATTAGCATCAACTTCAACTTCTTCGTCCTGGTATCAGTCACGTAGCACAACTGCAACGGTTACATTTAACACTGCCGAAGAAGCAAGATTCTTTTTTAACAGCGGCGGGTCAATACGTTTTTCAAGCTCAAGAACCGGTGGCACTAGTGGCGTCCAACAAAATACTGCGTGGAGTAATTTATTAGCATCTGCCGGAGCACAGGGTTTTGGAGCTATTACTGCTGGAGTTAATTTTTATAATTTAACAACATCGTATCAACAATATTATTCTTTAGTTGCAAGTAGTCCGTATTCTGCAAATAATTGGAAATTAGAAGCAAAGTCCGATGTAGCTAACAATTCTAACGGTACTGCTACTGTTTTAACATTTAGAATTACATGGACAGACGGATATTATGATCCAGGTCCTGAGCCTAGTCCAGCCCCTGGCGATCTAGTTGACGGAACGTTATCATTATCAGTTACTGCTGTTAGAGCCTACGGAGTATTGCAGCCCACTGGAACTGCAGGTAGTTTTGCAATTGTCGGCCCTGCATCGACGGTACTAGATCCAATTACTGGTAGTTAAATTTTTACTCCTGTTAAGTGCCACATAAATAATGTGCGTATTTAATAGGAGATCTCATGGACGAACGTCTACAAAAAGCCTTAGATTTTTCAAACTACAGGCAAACGCTAGCTATTCAGCGTAAAACTCTTAAAGAGAAAATTAATGCTAGGCTTACCTACGGCTGTAATGGGGGTCTCTTTAAAATTGATCAAACGCTTATAGCATTTGTTCAGATGTTAATTAATGAAGGTCGTGTTGAAAACATTCCTTTAATTGATATTAATGAAAATCCAATCCTAATTGCTGATTTAAATGCATTTAGAGATGAAATATTAGATAGATATTTTTCAGCTACATATGAATATTTAGAAGAATATCAAAAAATTAAATCTAGTAGAACTGTTGAAAAATTATTAGATCTATGACTAAAGGTATTTTAATATTTGCTCACAACAATCCGCAAATTGATTACGGATTAATGGCAATTATATCGGCTGGCCTGGCAAAGAAAAATCTTAAGGTGCCTGTTAGTCTAGTGACTGACAAATGGACAATTGCTTGGTTAAAAGAATCAAATATGTATTCTAAAGCAGAATCTATTTTTGATAAGATAATTGAAGTAGACAAGCCAGTAACTAAAAACTATAGAAAATTGCACGACGGATTCAATAGTCAAACAATTCCTTTTGAAAATTCTAACAGATTTAGTGTTTGGGATTTAAGCCCTTACGATAAAACTTTAATGATCGACAGTGACTATTTGATCTTTTCTACAGTCTTAAATGAATACTGGGATATCGAAGCGCCAGTAATGATGAGTCATTCTATGAATGATATCACAGGTGATAGAGCCGGCATCCTTGATAACAGAGTTAGCGAAACTGGAATTCATATGTTCTGGGCAACAACGGTAATGTTTGATAAAAGTCCAGAAAGTCAATTCTTTTTTAAATTAGTTGATTTTATCAAAGACAATTATAGATATTACGCAGATTTATTTAGATTTAGTCCTAAACAATTTAGAAATGATATTGCATTTAGTATTGCCAAACACATTATGAATGGGTTTGAAACTGAATTTGTTTATACCTTGCCGCCAGTATTTACAATTTTTGACAAAGATATTTTACTTGATGTTGATAAAGAAAAATTAATTTTTTTAGTTGACAAGCCTCTTGACTGCGGAAGTTTTTGGGCATCTGCAACTAAAGGTGTTGATGTACACATAATTAACAAACAGAGCATTATTAGAAATAAAGATAAGTTACTGGAGTTAATATGAATTTTGGATATTTAATTATTGTATCTACTCATGCAGACATTGATTATCTTAAATGTGCATATGCAGCAGCATTGAGTATTAAGAATACACAGAAACCCGGATACGATCAAGTAGCATTGGTGATCGATAATCCAACCGTTGTTAAAAATTTAAAAAGTCCCTGGGTATTTGACTATGTGATCGAATGGAATAAAGAAAAGCATTGGGACGGTAGAAGTTGGATGGATAAATTATCCCCGTTTACTAATACTGTTTGCATAGATGCAGACATGATTTTTCTTAGAGATTACAGTCACTGGATTGATTATTTTGTTGAAAATAAAGATTTATATATTTCTAACAAATCGTTTACATACCGAGGTGAAGAAATTTCTAGTGATTTTTACAGAAAAGCATTTACAAAAAATAATATTCCTAATTTATATTCAATGTTTACTTTTTTTAAAAAGAATACAGAGATTGCAACTGAATTTTTTACGCTCGGCAGATATATTTTAAAAAATCCCACCGAGTTTAAAAATCTGTATATGGTAGATCATAAACCTAAAGTGTTAGGTACAGATGAAGCATTTGGACTTGCAGCAAAAATTTTAGATATTACCGACGAAATTTCACACAATTTAGACTTTCCAAAAGTTGTACACATGAAACCAATGGTACAAAATTGGCCATGGTCCGCTGAAAAGGTAACAGAACATGCGGGATTTTATCTCAACAAAGATGGTAATTTAAAAATTGGTAATTATCAACAAACAGATATTGTGCATTATGTAGAAAAAGATTTAATAACTGACGAAGTGATAAGTCTATTAGAGGAGATTGCATGGAACAAGAATTAATGGATTTTGATGAGTGGATCGAACTTCAACAAACTAATGTAATAGAATATCATGTAGTATACAATGCTGAGGGTGAAGTTACTAGTGTAGGTCCTTCTACCAGTGTTCAACATCATGCAACAACAATTAAAATTGATGATGATGTTGCATTGGCAATACTTGATGGTAGAGAAAATTTATTTTCTTATCGAGTTGATGTAATAACAAAAACTTTAATTAGGCTTAACAATTTTGCTACGCATACATTAACTAAAATTGACGATGTCTTACATCGAGTCATTGATAGGAAGTGGTCTAAAATTAGCTCCCCCGACATATTAATACAGCACGATGTAACAACTTCTAAATTAATATTTTCTATGGATAACAAATATAAAAAAAATATTTGGGAAGGTGATACGGAAATGAATTTCTTAATCACTGATTATAACGATCCTAATATTCTATTACAATTAATAACATTTAAAGTAGGGGACATTGCATCGAGTGATAAGATCTTTTCTGTAGATTCATCTAATCAGTTTAGTGTTTATACTAGAAGATTGTTTGATCAATATGTCATTGATACATTATGAAAACAGTTGAATTTGATGTTGTATTCTTAAGTTACGACGAACCTAATGCAGATTTGCACTATGCTGATTTATGTAATAAAGTGCCCTGGGCAAAACGTGTACACGGAGTTAAAGGTAGCGATGCTGCACACAAGGCTGCTGCTGAGTTAAGCGATACCGAATGGCTCATCACCGTTGATGCTGATAACATAGTCGATCCTAAATTTTTTAATTTAGAAATTGACACAAACAATCCTAAAATACAGGTATACAGTTGGTTAGGCAAAAACAAGCTCAACGGACTAATGTATGGAAACGGCGGATTAAAAATTTGGAAAAAAGATTTTATTCTTAATATGAAAAGTCATGAAGCTAGCGATAATGATCGTGCTCAAGTGGACTTTTGTTGGGAAGACGGTTATCAACAATTCAAAGAGTGCTATAGCGAAACAATAATTACAGGAAGTCCGTATCAAGCGTGGAGAGCAGGATTCCGTGAAGGCGTAAAAATGACCTTAGATGATGGCATTAAAATACCTCCACAGGAAATTAAAGAACGTATTTGGTGGCATAATCTTCATCGATTGCGCATGTGGAGCACAGTCGGCGCTCATGAAGAACACGGCATGTATGCTGTTCACGGTGCAAGGTTGGGTACCTGGTTAGCTAATTGTACATCATGGAACTATGTTGATGTTCGAGATTTTGAAATACTAAACAATATCTATAATGAACATGTTAATTCTAATACTATTGTTGATGACATTAAAGAGTTAGGTGACAAATTAAAAATAGAGTTAGGTCTAGATTGGCCATATCTTGATTCTAATCAAAGTCGATATACATTAGATTTATATCACGAAACTATTAAACTTACAAATACTTATTTAAAATGATATATGATATTTTTTACATTAGTAATACATCAGTTAATACTGATGCCTGGAACTTGTTTTCTAAAAGATTTCCTGCGGCAAGAAAATTAGAAAATGTAAAATCTTTTAATGATGTTAAGTTAAAATCTTTTACTAAGTTTTTTTGGATTGTCTGGGATGACTTAGTAGTATCTGACAATTTTATATTTGATTATCGAGTTGCTAAATGGGATGAATCCTATACTCATGTATTTAAAAATGGTGAATACTATGACGGAATATCACTATTTTCTAAAAATTCAACAGTATCTGAGAGAGAATTTAGCAACAGATTTTATGTTAACAAAAAGGAAATTGATGTGGTTGCATCGACACCTAAACCTTACGACAAGTTTTACATAGACACATATGAAGAATATCTAAATGCTATTGAAACTGCTACCACTGATATGTTTTGGGTAATATGGGATGAAGTATTAGTTAATCCGGAATTTGCATTTGATTTTAAAGTTCCTAAATACGATCAACATATTCCGCATGTATTTAAAAATGGCAAATATTTTGATGGAATTTGTATTTTCCCAAAAAGCACCATAGTTACCCAACGTGAGTTTGAAAACAGATTTTATATTAACAAGAAAGAAATTGATGTAGTTGCGTCGATGCCTAGGCCCTACGATATGTTTTTTATGTCGTACGACGAAACTAATGCTGATATAAATTATCAAAAGCTTCTTGATAGATTTCCATTAGCTAAACGTGTGCATGGAGTTAAAGGTATACATCAAGCCCATATTAAAGCAGCAGAATTATCTAGTACTGAAATGTTTTGGGTAATAGATGCCGATGCTGAAATACTTCCAGAATTTAATTTTGAATTTGAACAAATTCCCTATTATGATCGTCAGCGTAGAATTAATTTAATAGAAACTGTTCATGTCTGGCGCAGTAAAAATCCCGTAAACAAATTAAGATACGGATACGGCGGTGTAAAATTGTTTCCTAAGCATTTAACTATGTCAATGGATATAACAAAACCAGATATGACAACGTCTATTAGCGACAAATTTCAAGTAATGAAAGAAGTTAGTAATATAACAGCGTTCAATATTGATGAATTTAGCACCTGGAGAAGTGCATTTAGAGAATGTGCAAAGTTATCTAGTAAATCAATTGATCGAAACTATGATAAAGAAACAACAGTTAGATTAAGAATTTGGTGTGCAGTTGGAAAAAATGAGCCGTTTGGATTATATTCTATCGGCGGCGCCCTTGCAGGTTACAGATTTGGAACAGCAAATGTTGGTGACTTAGAAGAACTTTCAAAAATTAACGATTTTGATTGGTTGTTCTCCGAGTATACAGAATGGTTACCGTCGTTAGAATTGCATTTAAAAACTAAAGATCGATATAAAAAAGAAACCGATGTTGAATAATATTAATGGGGATAAAATTAAGGTTGTTGATGGAAAAATTCAATCTGTATATCTTCACGATACTGAAAAAATCCTACACGGTCTTAATGCAGTAAGTCCTAGTTTTTGTCTAGCAAAATGGTATAATGTTAGTATTCATATCCCCACGGGACAAACGCATAGTTGCTATCATCCACGCAGTCATAAAATACCTTTAGAAGAAATTGCCATTGATGTTAGTGCGTTACATAATACCAAATATAAAAAAGAACAGCGTCAATTAATGCTGGATGGTAAAAGACCAGAAGAGTGTAGTTTTTGTTGGGAAATAGAAGACAGCGGAGATAACATAAGCGACCGTGCATATAGAAGTAAAGATGTATATCGACCGGGAATCATTAATGAAGCTGTTGCCTTAGGTGCAGACGGTAACCCTGCCCCTAGGTACTTAGAAGTAAATTTTAATCAAGCCTGCAATTTACGATGCACATATTGTAGTCCACATTTATCCACAGCATGGATGCAAGATATAGAACGTAACGGTCCGTATCAATTGTCTACTAAAAAGCATAATGATATTACATGGATGCAGCAGCGTGATACAGTACCCGACAACAGTTTGTCTAATCCTTATCTAATAGCATTTTGGAAATGGTTGCCTCAAATTTATTTTAACCTTCAAACATTTCGAATGACAGGTGGCGAACCTTTAATGGATAAAAATACATTTAAAGTATTTGAATATATTAAATCTCGTCCTAAAAAAGATCTTCATCTTAGCATCACTAGTAATTGTTGTCCACCCGGCGATCAGTGGAATAAATTTTTATCAAGCCTTAAAGAAGTAACAGATACCAATGCCATAGAACATTTCATGTTGTTTTGCAGTTTAGACAGTTGGGGCAATCAAGCAGAATACATTAGAGACGGATTAAATTTTAACACACTTTATAAAAATATTACCAACTATCTACAAAATAGTAGCAAACACAGTTTAACTTTTATTGTGACTTTTAATGTGTTAAGTTACCCTAGATTTTTAGAATATTTAAAAAATATTTTATTATTAAGACAAACGTATAATACAGATCGACAGTTAATATGGGTTGACATTCCGCAACTTACTAGTCCTAATTGGATGGATCCTAGAATAGCTCCCGAGATGGCAACATTGTTAGAATCTGCCATTGAGTTTATGAAAGATAACCACGAAACTCCGGAAACTCGATTTAAAGGGTTTAAAGATTTTGAAATCAGTAAAGTACAACGATTGTTAGACTGGATTAAAACAACACCTTTTGATAAGGTATCTGCATTAAAAGATTTTCACATGTATTGGGATGAACATGATCGCCGCAAAGGCACATCATTTGTAAATACATTTCCAGAATTCAAAAATTTATATAACAAGAGCAAACATGGATCATAGAGTACAATTTGTAAAAAGTGTTAGAGATAGATTAAATGCAGTAAGTCCTAGTTACTGTACAATGAAATGGTTGCATCAAACTTTGTATCTACACACAGGCGACAATCACAGTTGTTATCATCCTCGCCCCCATCACATTGGGCTTGATGAAATTGCCATTGATCCAAGTGCATTACATAACACCAAATGGAAAAAAGAACAACGTAAAAAAATGCTAGAAGGTGAGCGTCCCAGCGAATGCTCTTATTGTTGGAACATTGAAGACTTAGAAGGTGATCATATAAGTGATAGAATGATTCACAGTGCTAGTAATTTTTCCACACCGTTGATTGAAAAGTTAGCAGAACTTCCGTGGGATGCTCCAATTAATCCAAAATATTTAGAAGTCAGTTTCGGTAATGCTTGCAATTATCGTTGCGGCTACTGTTGCCCTCAAGCAAGTACTATGTGGACAGAAGAAATTAAGAAACATGGAAATTATGACTTAACTTATAATCAATATGGCATTGAATTTATGAGTAACGGAACTTACTATGGTCCTAAAGACGAAAATCCCTACATTGAAGCATTTTGGCGCTGGTGGCCAAGTTTAAAAAATGATTTAGATACTCTACGTATAACCGGTGGCGAGCCACTGATGAATCCGGGTGCTATGCAGTTTTTTGATTTACTAGAGTCTGAACCTAGTCCTCATTTAGAAATTACGTTAAACAGTAATTTAGGAGTTACTTTTGATCGAGTTGATAGACTTCTAGAACGTGTACAGAGTTTGTTAGATCAAAAGAAAATCCGTAAATTTAGTTTTTTTACTAGCATAGACAGTTGGGGCGAACAAGCAGAATATATGCGTACCGGGTTAAAATGTGATCATTGGGAACGAAATATGAAAGCAGTGATTGCTACTGGAGCCACAGTTAATTTAATGTGTACGTTTAATGTGTTATGTGTGACAAATTTTCAAAGTCTATTACATAAGGTAATTGAATGGCGTAAAGAATTTGGTATGAATGCAGTATCTTTTGATACTCCTTACTTAAAGGAACCTCCTCATTGGATGATTAATATTCTTACAGATGATTTTGTAGTCTATATGGACAATACATTAAAATTTATTCAAGATAATAAAGAATGGTTTACCGGAGTAGAATATGAAAAATTTCTTCGTGTAACAGATTACATGAAGGCTAAGACTATCTCAGAAGAAAAAATACGTGCAGGACGCAGAGATTTTTATAGCTTTTTTACTGAAAACGATAAACGTCTAGGTACTGATTTATTAAATACATTTCCAGAATACACAGACTTTTATAACCTATGTAAACAAATATATGACGAATGCAAATAAAATTATTATATGCAGTGGTGATAGTTATGTTGCAGGCGACGAGTTAGCAGCAGATTTATTAATACCGGGATATACATCTAATCTTTATCCGTTAGCAGGTGTTCCTAAAGATGCACAGGAATTAAGAGATCAAATAAAAGCAGCAGAAAAAAAATTATCTACAAACGAACATAATGAATACTGGGAAAATAGTAAGGCTAAAGCATGGCCTGCATATCTTGGTAAACTGTCAGGAATACCAATAAGTAACGTAGGTCGGAGAGGAATTAGCAATCAAGAAATAGCGCATAGAGCAGTTGAAACATTCCATCTTAAACTAAGCAAAGGCATAGATGCTAATAATATTATTGTACTAATGATGTTAACATCTCCGAATCGATTTGGAGCTCCTCAGCATGATATAGATTATGGCGGAGATTTTGAATATCAATCTTTTATGCCGGGATATGAGTTTATGCCTAGATCTATTAAACATTATTGTGAAAGAATTATAAAAGATTTTGACGACTATGATTTATTGTGGTTTAGTTATTCTAACTTAATAGCAGCAAAGCATCATATTGAATCCTTGGGGGGAACTGTGTACTTTTTAGACAGTTGCTTATGGGGTTGGTATATAAAAAATTATAAACACGATTCTAAAAAAACAAGACATCATACTATATCTAGATCATTAAAGATTCTACATGAAATGGGATCAATGGCATTTGATGTGCCCAGGTCTGCAAATCTTCCAGGCGGGCATTACAACGAAATAGTTCACGAACATTTTGCAAAAGAATTGTATGCCCGATTATTTGCTTGACTCGTTGCCCGGAACTCAACCAGAATTAGTTGAGACATTTAATAAATTTAAAAAATCAAATGAATTTTTATATAAAGGATTAGTCTCTAAAAATTATTTAGAGTTTAGTTCTGCTAGAGAAATCTATGCTGATATTAAAAAATATTTTGCTACTGAATTTGATAAAGAATTCCATACTACACCCTATGCATCAGAATTTAAAAGTTTTGTAAAGATGTGCTGGTTAACTGATGTATATTTTTCTCAGGGAATACGTAATCCTTTGGGAGCACATTATAATCCTAGATTGAAAAAAAATGTAATACATCCTGGACGTTCTAGGCAAGCGGTATACAGTTTATTCCATAATGATACAATAGAAGTTGTTTATTTTAATACCGGCGGAATACAGTATCCTTGGTTAGCATCTATGAAAAAGATAGAAATTTCCGACTATTTAAATACCGGATGTTATATTGCATTGGTTCCGGATCACGGCAGTATTATTCCTCATATACATTATGAACAACATTTGTTAGTAGATAATGTAATGACATATCACAATAGGATTAGAAATAGATTTAATTCTGAGTTTTCTATAAGAAGCAATGTTGATATAGAACTGTTACGCAAATGGAAAACGTCTTTAAAACCAGTTGTTGATATTACATTTTCAAACAATTTTGATTTTAAAGACGTTGTCAAAGCCATAATTATTATAACTCTTGGACTTTCTTATACCTCAGATAAGTTTAAGATTATATATAATTCATAAAATATTTTTAGTTTCGTTGCCGATATCGCCCTTAAGCCTGTCGACATCTATTTTAAAATCTATTTTTTTAATTTCTTCTTTATATTCTTGAAACGTTTCTATTAATTTACTGGCAATTATATCACTATGACTGTGAGCTAATTGTTCTTTAACATTAATTTCCCAAATTCTACCGTTGCCAAATTCTAATCTAATCATTTCTACATAGTGAACTGGCATGGTATTCATATAAAGATCCTCAAAAACTTCCGGCCATTCTTGTACAAGATGTTTTGGTGGTCTAAATAAGGGTTTAGGCATCAGAAGTTTCTTCAGCCTTTTTAGTTGCTTTCTTAGGTATTGGATCGAGATCGTCTGCCTGTTTACGTAATCTAGCAGCTTCTTTATACATTGCATCTGCTTGACTTCGATACGACTTAGCAATGTCTTTATCCGATAATACTTCGTTAGTTGCAGCCTTTAACGGTTCCTGTTTCTTAGGAATATTAGGTTCACCAACATCTCTCATCAAATCTTTAACTTCAACAATTTCTTCAACTGTTGCTTTTTTAGGGGCACCGGAAACAAATGTGTATAGATCGTCAATGGCTACATTTTTTTGTTCTGCGATAAGAACATTTAACTGATGCAAATCAATTTCACTGCCAGGCGTTGGAGTCATCACAATAGTATCGGTAGGTACTTTTATCAATGATCCGTCTGCTCTTAGTGCTTGTAACATTGGACGTCCATCTGGAAAAGTTCGTGTAAACATGATTTCACCTAACTCAAATACTTCTTGAGCTTGGTCAGTTTCAACCATCTTCATAATAGAATCGTGATATTCATCTTTCAAAGGGGCAACTGGCAACACCAATGCCATATTAGATTCGCCTGGTAAAGTTCTAAAGGCAACTAGAACTTTTGCTCCGTTGGCCTTAATTTTACCTATATGCTTAATGGTTATCATTTAAGCCTCCTTTTTTGCTACAGACTCTAGGAATGTGTTAAGTTTGTTGAATACTTTGCCAACTGATTCTAGTTCTGCTGCTTTAAACGCTCCTCGTTGTGATGCGACTTCAATAATACTTTTTAGTGCTGCAAGATCGTTAAGATTTAAATCTGGACCTTGTGGCGCCGCCTGTTCTACGGGAACTTCTTGTTTGACTTCGTCTGTCATTATTTTCTCCTTAAATGTGGACATGCTAACATAAAATATGTCAATTCTTTATGATCTTCAAACCCCAAGTATGTTACTGATCTTACTTTACTATCAGTGCCAAGACCTGGTGTTTTTTGCAAATAGAATCTACCTTTGAGTTTTACTTTAATCCAATTTTCAAGATCATCTCCAAACAAATCTCCTTCGGAAATTTTAATCTTAGAAAACTGAGGTGCTATAAAATCAATCTTTCGACGATTCAAAACATCTAAGGCATTCAATTCTATCATAGTACAATATTTAATATAGATGATTAAAGAAAATGTTAATTCTGGCTAAGTCTTTTGTTCATAGCTTTTGCCATGCCCATTTTTCTAATATCTCCAGAGAACAGATAAAGTTCAAATGCTGATTTTTCAGACATAACTTTAATATAATTTTTTCCGAGATAAAATGGAGATTGAATATAGTGATCTAACCAAACTAAAATTTGAGGTGTTATTTTAAGTTCTTTTGGAAGATCAATATTATATGTTTTAATTTCAGCATGAGTTTCTACAAACTCAATACCTTGATCAGTTAATCTAAGACCGTTAGCATTCTTTTCTCGCAGATTACACCACCATACAGATCGATATTTTTCGATATTGTTGTTAGGTAATCCTGCAGCTTTGAGGAATACCTCTGTATAGGTATTCTTTGAATCCATACTAACTTATTTGTTCGCCTTGTACTAACTTAAAAACTGCAAAATCTGTTGTTTTAAACAACTTGTTTAATTTTTTAGCAAGATTATGTGCATGTCCAGGATTTGAAAAACTTACTTTTTTATACTTTGGTCCAGGATAACTCGCCAATAGACTACCACTTTTTAAATTGAAAGGCTGACCTTTATAAAACACCGCCCATATGGCATCGCTCTCTAAGATTTGTTCAATCTTATAAGAATCCTTATTCGCATGTTCAAGTATTACTTTAGGTTTTGGTCTGCTCATATATACGTGTCCTAATTAACCACGTATATATTTATCCTTATTTAGAATTGACCACCATCGAATTTAACATCAATTTTAGTGGTAGACTCGCGTATTTCGGATAGCATAGCATGTATTTCTTGCACTGTTTTACCTAATTTGCTAGTTAGTACACTAAGTTCAGAAGTTAAGTCTCTAGCCTCTTGAATAGAAATACGAATCTCTTTTTGCTGACTTTTTTCTGCAACTGCAACTCTAGAAATAAGTTTTTCTACAGTAGGAAGAGATGTTATATTATTTTGAGACATTGCTTAACACCTGCTTCATTTCTAATTCAGTTTTAAAAGGACCTTTGTATTCGTATCGTTGTAATGTGATTAATTTAGGACAGAATGATTTTACCCAACCTTTGTCAAACTTGATCACATAAAATCCAGCACAATATAAACTCTTGCTGTCGTCACTCTTGGTAAAGAGTGGCAGCTTACGTTTGATATCAAACATTGCATTGAACGGACTAGTACTTGTTGAATACCCGTGTACTTCATTAGGCAATGAATCAGTAGCTTCTTGAATAATTTTAACAACAAAGAAGTCTTTACCAAATTGTCGAGTTAGACTTTCTTTATTGTCATAAATTTTAATTCCTAGTTCATTACTAAGAACAAATCGATTGTCTTCGTTCTTTCTTAGAGTAGCAAACTTTGCTCCGTCTTTTTCAACAATCCAAAATTTATCATCAATAATCGGTTTAGCATGTAAATCTGTCATTTGAGGACCTCCACAAGTTTTACTATTTTCACACGTATCTTCATACGGGCACAGTTTGAGTTTCATTTATATATCTCGCATTTAATGGTTCGGCATATGCCTGTGCCTGATCAGCAATTTTCTTTAAGTCGTATAAGTTACAGAATTTTATAAGACGAATTCCGACCTGACTAACATTTTTATTTGCACTTGTTGCGGTTGCAATAGTATCTGCCATTATAGCTTTAATATCGTCGGGCTGATGGCTTAGATCAATTAGTCGACGATTGCGTTCGTAGTCTTCAAGAACACGATGTTCTACTCCGTTATGGTCAGTCCATCTCTGTAACATAAGATTGTTCCACGAATATCCTTTGCTTTTACGATCTTCGAACGCTTCAGTAAGACCCACTTTTTTGCTTGTGCCTTTAGTACGCACACCTGGATACGCCGAGAAGACATTATCACTGGTATCACCACGCATACATTTTTCAAATAAGAGCCATTCTGGATTTGGGATTGCTTTAGGTTCTTGCGTTTTCTTGTCAATGACTCTTTTGCCCTTTGCATCAAATATACCTTCGTGTGTGATAGTAGTTTCCATTACACCGTTATATTGTTTTACATTAGGTGCAATCAATTGTACAAAATCTGTGTCGGTACTAATAATTACATGATTGTCGTTTGGATGACTCTGGATCCAGCCAGCAATTAAATCGTCTGCTTCTAACTGAGAATGTTGCATTACTGTGCAATTAGTTTTTTCAATAACAAAATCTTTAAAAGTATCAAATGCTTCCCAAAATACTTTTTCTTCTTCAGCTTCTTTTTCTGTGTGTGCAGCACGAGCTTCTGCTCTTTGAGCCTTGTAGGGTTTATAATAGTCTTTACGCCAGCTACGACCTTCTAAACAAAAAATCACATGACTGCCGTTAAAATCTTGCCATGCTTTTTTAATGCTGTTTAATGTAATATGAAATGCCATGCCAAGTTTAATATCAGCATCTCCGTTAATAACATGCCTTGCACGAAAAAAGGTATTTGCGGTATCTACTAAAATATAGGTCATCTATTATTTTTCATCACTGTTTTTATATCGAGAGATCCAGTTTCAATTGGTCCACCATAATCTCCGTCAACTACTACATTAGCACATAGTTCACGGAACCAACGATCGACAATCTCTTCATCTTTATCGCCGTCGACTCCATAACCTTCTTGTTTTAATTTTAACACAAATAGATCATTCCAGTCAAGTTCAAAGAATCCGTTGCGAACATTTTCTTTATTTACGTGAGTGTTTAATACACCCACCCATGGTTCTTTTTTACGTGTAGCACGATCTTTTGGAGTTAGTTTTGCAAGTTCTTCAGAATCTTTAGCACGTTCTGCAGACTCTACAGCATCTTTAGCAATCTTTGTTGATTCCTCTGCTAGTTTTAAAGCAGCTTCGGTTTTTGCTTTGAGTTTATCAATGCCGAATAATTTTTCTATAAATCGTTTCATTATGTTCCCCACTCATTTTTAAATAACGGCACCTGCAATCTATCACTATAACGCCATCCACGCTTCATAGCTGCTAGTGCTACATTCTTAGCATTAAGTGTGTAAACACTTTCTACGCCACCCACCGGCATTAGATAAATGTGTCCTTTGAATCCAGCTGTTTTAAATTCTTCTACAGCACGTTCGGCATCTTTAATATCTTCTTCCGTTGCTACAACAAATTTAAGATACGCCGTGCCAACTTCTTCGTACTCGCAAACAATTTCTGGACAGATAGCTTCTTCCCACTTCTCGCCACTTGCTGGAAGTTTGGCACTTACGCTAAATGTAATCTCACGCTTATGTTTGGGCAAGCCAGTCCACGTGCCTAAGAAGTTTTTAAACTCCGTAGTAAGTTTCTGAGTACCGTTTGTTTCAAACGTGATTTCTTTAAGACCTGCCATCTTAGGATGATCTAACAACTCTGGATAAGCACGTTGCCAACCTAGTAATGGCTCACCGCCTGTGATAACTAGATGCTCGTCACGCCATTCTCCGAACGGAATAATTTCCGCAATTCGATCGGCGATTGCTTCTGAAGTGAGCATTGGACTAAGATCTTTAAAATCAGGATGCCAACTAGCATAACTATCACAACCCGTAGAAACCAAAGGAAGTTCTTCATATTTTTCAAACGCTTTAATCATTGTGTGGGCGCCCGCGATGTCGGTTGCCTCGTGACTCATTTCACCACGCGGCATACCAAAGCCTGCACACTTAAAGTTACAACCAAATGTACGTAAGAAAACAGAAGGGACGCCCATGTAGCGTCCTTCGCCTTGAATGCTGTAAAACAGCTCTGCTATTTTTATTTTGCTCATATTATATTATACACTCTTTTTCTCTAAAAGCCAAGAGCCGTCCCCTTGATCTGTCCATGTTAACACGTCGCCTTCTACCCAACCTGTTTGTTCTAGTAAGTCTGGAGGAAAGGCTAATATACAATCGCCCGTTTCGGGATCCTCTTCTACGTTAAGTGTCCAACTGTTCAATTTTAACTCCTGATTTTTGTAAAAATTTGATTCCTGAATCATCTCTATAGTTTTCACCATAGTAAACACAATTAATACCAGACTGATATATAAGTTTGGCACATTCAATACAAGGGGCATGAGTAATAAAAATATCAGCCCCATCACCACTGTCATTAGACTTCGCCAATTTTGCAATAGCATTAGTTTCAGCATGTAATACCTCCGGTCTTGTTTTTAAAATAACTTCCGGCTCATCATCACCATTTTCTTCGTAGATTTCAAGTTCACAGTTATTGTCCCACCCTGCGGGCATACCATTATAACCAATACTAATAATTCTATCATCCTTTACAACAATAGCACCAACGTGCAATCTGCGAGCATGACTAAGTTCTGCAAATCTACGAGCAACATCCATGTAAGCCTGCTTAAACCGTGGTTTCATTCTTTCTCCCCCAATCTTGATATCTACGCTTACGGCATTCTTCTTTTACACTGTTGGGAATATCAGGATGCCAGTCGGCCATACTACAATCGTATACCTTATATTCCGGCATGTCTACTTGAGAAAGTACAAATATCCAAAAGATGCAAGCAATAATAAAACCGATAACGTATTTGATCATATTCTATCGCTTAACAATATTTTGCACATCATTGCATCGTGTTCGTTATGAAACTTAAATTTCATTTGATCTGTTGACGGGTGACTAGTATATCGATCTCCCGGCAAGCCAAAATGTTCTAATACTATGGCACAGGTTTCGTTCCACCAGAAACCAGTTTGTTCTTTTTTCCAAGGTACTAGAATTTCATTCACTTAGTCCACCACTCTTCGTAAGGAAATTCAACCCATACATCGTTTTCTGCTTTATTAACTTCCATACCCCAATAACTCATACCTACCGCACATTGGCTAGACATGTTATCAACTACTACTGCAAATCGAACATTATTGCCCCATACTTGTTCCCAGAGTTCGTTGCCCGGAAAGCATCCACTAGGCCAATCCTTCATGATCCAGTTTAATGTGCTACCTTGATCGTTAATGTCGTCAACAACAAGAATATTCTTTCCCTTAAACGCATCTTCAGCCATGCCTAAATTGCTAGTACATTCACCGCCGTCACGTAGACTTATATCTAGTGATTGCATAGGGACATCTAAGTAATGACTGATCATTACAGCTGGTAGCAGCCCTCCTCTAGTTAATCCTACGACATAATCAGGGCGCCAGCCGTCATTGGCAATCTGTTTACAAATATTAGCAACTAACTTTTTAAATTGTTTGTTTTTAATTATGAGCTTGTTCATATCTTTCTTTCAAATATTGTTCGTGTTGTATCCATTTATCATTAACTAGAAAACCCCACTCACGTTTATGTGGACCGGGCATAAACAAAGTCCATGCAGTTACGCCAGGCTTAAGCTCAACACGATGATAAGAAGTAGAGCTACATATACGAAAATGGCCGGGTCCTCGCCATTTACGTATTTCACTTGATTTATTACCGTTTGAGTCAAATTGCGGAATCCATTCATAGTATCCACCTTTTAAAATTAATGTTGCATAAGGCCAGGGATGATCATGTACATCGTCAGGATCTCCTTTTAAGAATTTGTGTAAAAAAATATTAAACGGAAATCGAGTTCGATCTTTTAAAAATACATAGTATCTTTCTAGATATGGTTCGTTGCTTTGACGATCCATTACAATACGCTTTCGCCCAATACGTTCTAAAAAATTAAGAAACCAGTTCATTTGCATGACTCCAAAAATTCATCAAATCGATGCACAGCTTCATTAAAATCAACAGCCCACACTTTAGCCGAAATCTGACCGTCTTCAATTTTTATATCAAACGGAACAACACCATGAAATGCTAGGCCATCGGGCACTGTTGTAATAACTGTAAACTCGTGTAAATTCTTTGCTCTAAAGATTAGATTGTTAGCCATGTCGACTGAGTTCATAATAATCCTTAAGTTGGAAAAGGCCAAACACTACTAGGTGCCGGACGAGGCTTTAGTTTAACATTCTCTTCAATGACTGTACCGTCTTCTTCACATAGATCAACTTGATATGGTGCAATAATGTGTACAGCGGCATCTTCTTCTTGCCAATTATGCTCGCCATCATACAACCAACCAGCACCACCTTCATAGTAGAGTTCTTTGAGTTCTTGTTGTTCAAGTTCGCTAATG
>Ga0114975_10000218_pt1 | contig 43339 bp, 34 predicted proteins | sample S_130626_EF_Meta_FD_87031 | JGI IMG/M metagenome (GOLD analysis project Ga0114975, IMG submission 87031) | Freshwater microbial communities from Lake Simoncouche, Canada to study carbon cycling - S_130626_EF_MetaG | ecosystem: Environmental > Aquatic > Freshwater > Lake | place: Lake...
AAGGAGGGGTTGGGGTGGTTATTCTCACGGTAAGAATTTGAGTTACTATCTTACTTAATCCGTAAAAACTTATAATCCGATTCCGCGAATAACCACCCCCAGCCCCTCCTTGAAAAGGAGGGGAGAAATAAAAGATTTCCTCCTTGATAATTGCTTTAGCAATTACAACTCACTCAGACAAAAAATATTTTGTGAGTAAAAGGAGGGGAGTTGCTAAAGTTTTCCTCCTTGATAATTGCTTTAGCAATTACAACTCACTCAAACAAAAAATATTTTGTTAGTAAAAGGAGGGGAGAGATTGAAAATTCCTCACTTTTAGTTCAAATTTTTCTAAAAAATTGCATGAACGAGTGGACTGGGTTGCAAACCAAGTCCAGCTATAGAAATCCTCCGTCACGCCTATCGGCGCGCCACCTCCTTTTGCAAAGGATGCTTTACTCCTTCTCTCCTTTCATCTTCTTACTCAACTCAATCAAATCATCGGCGTGAAGCAAATTCACCTTGTCCGATTTATCCAGTTTCTCCTTCGCCTCTTTGGCATATTTCATGCTTTTATCCTTCTGTCCAATCAATAAATTAAACTCGGCCAAAGCCAATAATGACCTGCCTTCATCCTTAATTTTAGAATAAGCTGTGGCTAGTTGTTTAAATAAAAATGGATTATCATCTTCAAATTCTTTGGCTTCTTCTAAATTTTTAATCGCCAAATTTATCAAGTCAGAATCATCTTGTTTTAAAGATAAAATTGCTGATGAGAAAGATATTTTTGATTGTGATGCATCAGCTTCTTTCAGAAGCTTCAGAGCTCTGTTATAAGAAATTGTCGATTCAATAATTTGTCCAGATTCAAATAAAATTTGGCCTTTTAATTCAAATAAAAATCCTAATTCAGAATCAATCTGATTATCATTTTTGGTGATATTTTTAAGTCTTTCAAAAGATTTGTTGGTAATCACTTTGTCCAGTAATTCCAAGGACTGCGTGCTTTTTCCTTGTTTAGAAAATGCGATAGATTTTTTGTAATTAGAAAGATCATCATTTTGATTTTGATATTTCTTCAAAATTTCATCAGGATTTTCCATATAGCCTTCAAGCTTTGCCAGCACTATGTCCATGCTTCTTTGCAATTTGCGATTAATTTTTTTATCAGAAAAATTCACATTCAAAGTGCGCGCTTTAATCAAATCGATTCTTTTTTTGCTGACAGGATGCGACATTAAATATTCATCCATTTGGCTTTTCGATCCGATCATTTCGCTTTCAAAAAATTCTAATAAATTGACCAAGCCATCAGCGGGATAAGACATTTTGCCGAGATATTCTATTGCTCTTTGATCTGCGGCTTCTTCTTGGCCGCGATTAAATTTCATATACATTCTTTCTGCAGTGTTTGAGCCACCCAGAATTAAAGCTTGCCCAGCTTCGGGCGAGCCTGCAACCACTGCGCCAATTCCAAGTAAATAACTTAGCAACATTGCGCCCGTGGCATTTTCCATTGCCTCAGAAGAGCGTGCCAAATGTCCCGCCGCAATATGTCCAGTTTCATGGGCAATTACGCCAATTAAAGTGTCGGGAGTTGTGTATTTTCTGATTAATCCTGTATTTAAAAAAACATTTTGACCGCCACTTACAAAGGCGTTTAGTGTGTCGTCATTCACAATATAAATTTTGATATTTTTGGCATCTAAATCAGCGGCTTTGAAAATTGGATCTGCCAGTTCATGCAAGAATTTTTCAGTTTCGGCATCACGAATTAAAGATAAGCCCGCGTAAGAATTTTGGGAGAAGAGGAGAAAGAAAATTAGGCTGTAGCTGGTGAATAATTTTTTCAAAATTTAAGTAGTTTTTGAAATTAGAATTTGCAATTTTGGGGGGATAAACAAGTAAAGTATTTATTTATAAGTAAATAACAAAACAAAGAGAAATTCATGAGATACACAATGCTATGGGTTAGTTTAGTAATTATGTTTGGCTCTTTTCTATTTTTATTTTTCGGCGATTCTAAAATTCCTCAAAAAGAAATTACGCTGAAAATTGATGTGACAAGTCAAATGAAAATTGCTGATCAAAAAGCTTACAAACCTTTGCAAGCAGAAGATCAAATTGATATAAAAAATAGTGTCCAATAATTATCTAATTTCAAATTTTTTAGAAAAAATCCGCGCTGAAGATGGTCTGGCGCTTAACACAATTTTATCTTACGGCAAAGATTTAGAGCTTATTGATAAATTTTTAATATCCAAAAATATCTCCTTCGAAAAGGCTACGGCAGACCACATTAAAGATTATTTTTATGAGCTTTATAAAGATAATCTGCGCTCGGCGTCAATTGCCCGCAAAATTTCTTGTTTAAAAAATTTTTACAAATTTTTAGAAAGCGAAAATATTGTTAAATCAAGCCCAACTCTACTTCTACAAACTCCAAAAAAAGAGTTAAAATTACCAAAATTTTTAAGCGAAGAAGAAGTTTTTAAATTACTAGATTTTATCAATTGCGATAAATCAGAATTTGGAATTAAGCTTTCTTGTATGCTTGAAATTCTTTATTCAGCTGGTCTGCGCGTCACAGAATTAGTGTCTTTGCCAATTTCGGCGATTCAGGAAATTGACGGCGTTGATGGTAAAAAAACTTTGCGAAATTATTTAATTGTGAAAGGCAAAGGTAGCAAAGAAAGAATCGCGGCGCTGAATAAATCGGCAATAAAAATGCTGATCGAATATTTAGATTTTCGCAAAAAAATGGGCCAAGAAAAATCGAAATGGCTTTTTGTGGGAAGTGTCCGATCAAGCAAAAAGAAAAATCGCGAAGGTGATGAAGAGCAATTGCAAGATCGCGAAATGGCAAGTCACAGCCACATCACGCGCCAAAGATTTCATCAAATGTTGAAAGAACTAGCGCTGAAAGCCAATATTGACCCCGACCGCGTTCACCCTCATGTAATTCGCCATTCTTTTGCCACGCATTTGTTAAATAACGGAGTCGATTTGCGTATTTTGCAAGAGCTGCTTGGGCATAGCGACATTTCAACTACTGAAATTTATACTCATATTTTGGATTCGAAATTGAGGGATTTGGTTTTGAATCATCATCCTTTGAGTAAGAGATAGAGATAATCGAAAGCCCTCTTTGCAAAAGAGGGTGGATCAATCGCGATAGCGATTGAGACGGGTGATTTAAAATGTGAAAACTAGGCTCAATTTCCAACTTTTTATTTACATGATAAATCAGAATCATTACTAATTCCGCATTAATTATAAAGCCTCGCATATTGTGGCTGAAGGCGTTTAAATGGGTTTAATTTTTTAAGGATTTACGATGAAACAAGTAAAGGAAGGAGGTGGTTTAATTTGGGATGATGTGATAAAGCAACCTTCAGATCAGAAAGTAGAAGAATCACCATTGTTAAGTGCCGTATTAGATTCGGTAAAAGCAGGAGATTCAGAAGTGCAAATGAATTCATTTTCTGAAGAAGAAGAAGTAATAAATTTGGATGTTCTTGATTTAAAAGAAGGGGATTTGGTAGATCTTGGAAAGAAGGATTTGCCAGATAGAGAATTAAAAACTGTCGCTTTAAAGCAGGAAAAAGAAAAGTCGTTTGGGATAGCAGAATTACATGGTGATGAAGATGATTTAGAAGATGTAGATCTTGAAGAAGTTGTAGATTGGCTTGATGAAGAGAAATCTACAGAAGCAAATCCAAAAATTGTCGCTCCGGTTAAAGCTGGTCTTTCAAAACTTGGCAGTTTGACAGAAGGTGATGATTTAGAAGAAGAGGAAGAGGAGGTAGATGAAATAGTAAATGAAGTGGTAGAAGAAAAAAAAGTAGATGCGACAGTGCAACAAAACCCCGTTCAAACGCAAGAAAGCACTTCTGGAAAAGGCCTAGTTCAAGGTATGAGAGATGCGCTTTTTGATAAAAGTCAAAAGCCAGTTCAAGTTAATAAAATTCCTGACTTTTTCCGTCATCAAGAAAATTTTGATGCGACAATAAAACAGCAAGATTCAGAAAAAGGATCTATTAGGCCTACTATAGATTTAAGCTCTTGGCGTACTTCTCATGGTGCCGATAAGCAAGAATATGGAATAGCCAAAGGAGAGCGAGAAGGTGTTTATCACATTCAAGGTTCTGGTACGCGCTTTAAGGTTGATTTTAACGCAAAAGATGGTCCAGAAATTCTTGAAGAAAGACTTACTAAAGAGGGTAAGGAAAGCAAATGGGTTACTGATACTAATGATGGCAAAGCGGCAAATTTTGGATATAGAGCGGAAAGATTGGGGATGTTGGCAACCGCATTTGAAGGTGAGTTTGAGGAAAGAGAAATTCAAGTTGTTAAAGGATCTAAAGAAGTTGAAAAGGTTGTAGATGTTGCTGTGGAAGAAGTAGAAAAAGTAAAAGAAGCGCCGAAAACTTTGAAAGACTCGATCAAAGATTTGGATAGTTTGATTCAAGGCTTGGAAGCAAATATTGAGAAACTAGGAAAAGGTGAAGAAGTTACTCCTTTAGAAGTGGGAAAAAAGAAGGGTCCTGAAATTAAGGATCAAACTGTTGATAGCAGTGAAACTACAGTAAACCCAGTTATAGTTGAAGCGCCCGCTGGCAAAGAAAACAAGAAGTCTGGGTCTATGCTGGGTTCGATGAAGAAATTTTTTGGCCTTGGTGCAAAAGAAGAAGAAAAACAAGAAGATCCGCAGATTCAGGCTTTGCAAGAGCTTATGGAAAAATGGGCTGAGGCTGCTAATGCTAAACTTCCAGAAGGGCTTAGCCAAGCGGAGCAGGAGGAGGCTAAAGTTGCTAAAATTTCAGAGATGAAAGGAATGGTGGCGGAGATTGCTAAAGAAAGAACTTCGGCAGCTTTAAAAAATCTGGAAAGCGAAGGTAAAATTAAAGGCGGTGAAGCAAAAGATGGTGTGAAGCCAAAAAATATTGAATTTGAAAACCCAGATGCGGCTAAGCAATTTTGTGAAAATTATCAAAAAGCCTGCGAAGGCTTAGGCATTGAGTGCAAGATGACGCAGAAAGAAGGTGGCGGATATAAGCTTAGCACACCGAAAGAATGTGCGGGGAAGGATATTTTTAATATGTCGAAAGTAGATTTGGAGGCTTTAAAAGAATTAATCGAGGCTAATAAAGAAGCTGCTAAAGAGGCCGCTGCTGTAAAGGCTGCTGCAGAAGCCGCTAAGGTAACTGTGGATATGGGGCATGATGAGGATGATTTACATAAAGAACCAGAAAAAAAGATAGTGCAAACACAAGATTTAGAAGAACAAAAAGAAGAAACAAAACAAGAAATTACTAAGATATTAGCTCATGAATTAGTGAGTGGTGGAGGTCTTAATCTAGATGAGATGAAGGTAGGGGACAGTTCAGTTGATGCAAGTAGTTTGGCTGGTCAACAAAAGAAAGGGGGAATGTCTCTCGAAGATTTATAAGGTTAATTTTTAGACCAGTCTTTCTTTTCATTTCCAATTTTTCCAAATCAAAAATTTTTCTAAGTAAAAATTATGTCACAAGCGTTACCTCCTAAAAGCCCAATTTCTAAAGATTTTGCTAAAGAGGCTTTAGAAGGTGATAGATCTGTTAAAGCGGCTTCAATTCATAGTCTTATGGGAGAATCTTTTAAAGATAGTTTAAGAGAAATGAAATATGGAATTAAGGATGATGGTTCTATTGGTATGTCTTCTAAAGCAAAAGAAAAACCACCATTAATGTCGAAAGATGATTCGCAAATTGGAATGTCTGGCTTTGTGCAAGAACGACAAGAAGTTATGAAAGATTTTCAAGATGCTTTTAAAAAGAATAATCTTTCTAGCGCCGAAAGATCAGTCGGTAAATCTGCAGGAAATATTCACAAAGCTCGCCTTGGCGGCTTTACAGTTACAATTAAAAGTTTTGACCAAAAGCTAAAAGAGTTGGCCAAAAGGCGTTTAAGCGCCAATGAAGATTCTGATAGCGGTTCGGAAGATGAAAATGATACTATGGAAGATATTGATTCGCAGGTTACAGCCTTAAAGGCTCAGAAAGAGGTGATTGAAGTGGAAAAAGCTCTGGCACAATTAATTGCTGAAGAAGAAAAAGATGCGGATGAAATTGAAGCAAAAAGAGAACAGCAACGCCAAGAAGAAGCTGAATTATTTTTTGAAAAAGAAGAAAAAGCCCGAGAATTTGCGGGCAAAGTTGCATATCAATATAAGGCTTTGGGAATTGATTGTGAAATTGTGAAAGATGGCAATTCCTTCAGCGTTGAATCTAAAGAGCAGACAAAAGAAGTGGTGAAAGATTCGCTGCAACAAAGACCAAGTTTATCTGAGAGAATATTAACGGAGAGAAAACATCATGATGTTGGTGGCCATGGTTTAGGGTTCTAATTCCAGCGGACTGGGATTAAAGCCCCTCCTTTTCAAGGAGGGGAGCAACTAAAGATTACTTACGAAGGACGGGTTTTGTAGCCCAGTCTTAAAAACCATGAGAAACAATAGTTGTAACTAAATCTCTTCTCCAAAAACTCTCTGATAAAATTCTCGAATCACCGACTTCTCATCTTCAATAACTTTGTTAGCAAAGCTCAAAATAAAAGCTGTTTTCACCGAGCCAAAAATTTCAATATTCTTGCCCCAAGAAAGCAAAGTTCTAAGCGAAATTAAAGTAGAAATATCGCCATTTTTAAAAGCTTCACGAGTTAAATTAGCCAAGCGCACCATCATTTTGGCGGTTTGTTGGTGAAGCTTAGAATTTAGAAAAGGTAATTTTTTTAGGATAATTTCTAACTCTTGCTGGTCATTCAAATAATTCAGTGACGCAACAATATTCCAGCGATCCATTTGAGCTTGATTGATCAAATTTGTGCCATGATAAATTCCTAAATCATCTCCCGCGCCCAAAGTATTAGAGGTTGCGAACAAGCGGAAATGTGGATTCGGCGTGATCACTTGATTTTCTTCAAGAAGCGCAAATTTACCTTCATTTTCTAGCAAGCGATGAATTACAAAAGACACATCAGTTTTAATGGCATCATATTCATCCAGCACCAAAGCGATGTTGTGGCGCACCGCGAAAGGAATAATTCCTTCTTTAAATTCAGTAATTTGTTTGTCATTTTTTAATTTTATCACATCTTTTCCCACCAAATCTAGGCGGGTAATTTGCGAATCAAAATTAATTCTCACGCAAGGCCAGTTAAGGCGCGCGGCGATTTGTTCAATGTGAGTTGATTTTCCTGTGCCATGCATTCCTTGAATTAAAACGCGCTGGTTGAAAGAAAATCCCGCTAAAATTGCCAGAGAAGTTTTTGGATCAAAAATGTAAGAGTGATCGATTTGTGGAACAAATTCGCTAGTTTGTTCAAAGCCATAAACATCAAAGTCGCAGGCAAAGCCAAAGGTTTTTTTGCAATCAATTTTTTGCAATTTTTCTAGCTTTTTTTCACTAGTTTTTTCGTTAATTTTTTCAGGAGTTTTCTGGATCATTTTTTCTTTTTTGTGTGAGTTACTTTTGAGAAAGTTTTTACAGTTCGCCCAGCAAAAGGATTATCACTTTTGCGCACAACTAATCTGATTGGAGTTAAGTTTAGATCAAAACTTTCACGCAAAGCATTTACCAAATATCTTTGATAAGAAGTGTCCACACCTTTGGCGTGGTTGGTGAAAACGGCAAAAGAAGGAGGGCGTCTTTTAATCTGTGTGATATATTTTAACTTAGTTTCGCGTCCCTTAATCAATTTTGGTGGATGAGATTTTTCCACCATTTTCAACCAATCATGAAGTTTGGAAGTTGGCAAATAAGTTTGCCATTGGTCATAAACTTTCAGCGCATATTCCAAAGTTTTTTGCACATTATAACCAGTTTTTGCTGATATTCCAACGATTGGCGCGCCGTGAACTTCTCTGAATAAATTTTGAATTCTGGTTCGCACATCTCGCAAGAAAACTTCTTTGTCGCCTTTAATTGTGTCGATTTTATTGATGGCAAAAACTAGTCCGCGACCTTCTTGCAGAATCTGTCCGGCGAGCGCCACATCTTGATGATCAAGCAAAGAATTTGCGTCAATTAACAAGATTACAACTTGAGCAAAATTAATAGCGCGGAAACTGTCATCAGCTGAAAATTGTTCTAACTTGCCGGTGATATTGGCTTTTTTTCTAATTCCAGCAGTGTCGATGAAACGAATTTTTTGAACTATTTGTTCAGGCTTTTCTTCTGAAGAAGTGCGAGTTTTGGCATCTTCACGAAGTAACGGCGTGTAAGTAAATTCGTGATCAATGGCAATAGCATCGCGTGTAATTCCAGCTTCTGGGCCGGTGATCATTCTGTCTTCGCCTAAAATTTTATTTAAGAAAGTTGATTTTCCAGCATTTGGACGGCCCACAATGGCAATTTGTAAAAGAGCTTTTTCGTCTTTTTTATCAATTTCAAGTTCACCAAAAGTTGCTTCATATTCTTCAAAAGCTGGTGCAATTCTTTCATATAATTCGCTGAATCCTTCGCGGTGCTCAGCCGAGATTGCAACAGGATCGCCAAAGCCTAAGCGATAAAATTCTTTGCCTAAAATTTCTTCGTCTTTTCCTTCAAATTTATTTACAACTAGAAGAGTTTTTTTGCCTTTTTTGCGCATTAAATCGGCCAAAGCTTTGTCTTTCGCGGTCACACCTTCTTTTCCATCAACCACAAACAGACATAGGTCAGCATCCATAACTGCCATTTGAGTTTGTTCGAACATTCTTTTTTCTAAAGATTTATCATCAACTTCATCTTCTAAGCCTGCAGTGTCGATGGCCAAAAACTTAAGCGGCCCAAGGTTTGCCGGAGATTCTTTGCGGTCACGAGTAACACCCGGTGTGTTGTCTGTGATGGCGTAATGCTTACCAACTAATTTATTAAAAAGAGTAGATTTGCCAACATTAGGCCTGCCAATAATTGCGATTTTAAACATTGTGTTTTTGAGGATTGCTTTTCTTTAAAGCGAGGAGTTTAGATTACTAATACTTCTTGTTCAAGCGGCGAAAAAATTAATTGTGTAATGCTGAAAAGGTTTATCAAATCAATCTAAAAAAGCCTTCACGGCGGCTGCGATATTTTTTTGGCTCATGAAATGTTCGCCAATCAAGAAACAATTAATTCCCGCTTCTTTTAAAAGCAAAATATCTGCAATATCTTTAATGCCGCTTTCGCCAACCAAGACATGAGTTTCAGGAACTAAATCTGCCAAGTTTAGCGAAGTTTGTAGATCAACTTTCAGAGTTTTTAAATCACGATTATTGATTCCGATAAGTTTGCTTCTCATCTTTAAAGCGCGCTGTAATTCTTCTTCATTGTGAACCTCGATCAACACAGACAAACCAAGGCCTAAAGCACAATCTTCAAGTTCATTTAATTTGGCATCATCAAGCATGGCCATGATTAATAAAATGCAATCTGCACCCAGTAATTTTGCTTCGTAAATTTGGTAAGGGTCTACAATAAATTCTTTGCGCAAAAGCGGTAAATCGCAGTTTTGGCGCACTTTGGCGAGATATTCGTCTGAACCTAAAAAATATTTCTCATCAGTTAAAATTGACAGGCAAGTGGCACCAGATTCTTCATAAATTTTGGCAATTTCAACCGCGTCAAAATCTTCTCTGATCAGCCCGCGTGAAGGTGAGGCTTTTTTGATTTCGCAAATCAAAGCGGTGTCGCCATTATCGTCTTTTGCTTTTAGGGCGGCGAAAAAATCCCGAGATTTTTTTTCAGAGCATTTTAGTTGCGAGCAGATTTCTTGCAGGCTCATCAACTTTTTTTTATTACGCACTTCGATTAATTTATGCTGATAAATTTCTTCCAGAATATTTTTCATAAGGCTAGGGTGATAGTAATAAATTTTTAGTGAATCACGATCTGCATGTCTTTCATTCGCGCGAAAGCGCGAATGACATGGAGAGATGGAATAATATGCAGTAATATTGGAATGACGCACGAATGATTCTTAATTAAATAAATTCAAAAAAACATGAAAAATTTTTCTGCTGGTTCTTTTCCGACAACTCGTTTGAGAAGACTTAGAAAATCGGCTTGGATGCGTGAAATGGTTGCGCAAAATTCGGTGAAAGCTAGCGACTTAATTTTGCCACTTTTTGTAATTGAAGGCAAAAAAATCGAGGAAAAAATTGAGCATCTTCCCGATGCTTCGCGCTTGTCAATTGATCTGATTGTGAAAAAAGCTAAAGAGGCGAGAGACCTTGGAATTCCTGCTATCATGTTGTTTCCAGCAATTGATCAAAGCTTAAAAACTTTAGAAGGTGAAGAAGCGTGGAATGAGAAAAATTTGATCTGCCGAACAATTCGCGAAATCAAAAAAAATGTGCCAGAAATTGGTGTGATTTGTGATGTGGCTTTAGACCCTTATACTAGCCACGGCCATGATGGAATTGTCGATGACAATGGTTATGTAATTAACGACACCACAATTGCTGCTTTATGCAAACAAGCTTTAGCGCAAGCTGAAGCGGGCTGCGATATTGTGGCGCCTTCCGACATGATGGATGGAAGAGTTGCGGTGATTCGCGATGCTTTAGATGATGCGGGATTTGTGGATGTGGCGATAATGAGTTACTCGGCCAAATATGCTTCAAGTTTTTATGGGCCTTTTAGACATGCGGTAGGATCGGCGTCTAACTTAAAGAAGTCCCAAGGAACCCAAGACAAAAAAACTTACCAAATGGATTTCAGAAACACAGATGAAGCGATGCGTGAAATTGCTTTGGATGTGGAAGAAGGTGCAGATTTAATTATTGTGAAACCTGGAATGCCCTACTTAGATGTGATTTCGCAAGCCGCGCAAAATTTCGCAATACCAATCATCGCTTATCAAGTTAGCGGCGAATATGCCATGTTAAAACACGCGGCTGCCAAAGGTGTTTTTGATTTTGATGCGGCTTTTTTAGAAAGTTTAATGGCTTTTAAAAGAGCTGGAGCAACCTCAATAATAAGTTATGGCGCTCTGGAGATTGCGAAGAAATTGTAAATTATTGCCTTCAAATCTGAAGCTCATCCTTGAAAAGGATAACGACTTACGACTTCTTCTTAGTAATTTTTAAACCAACAACCAAAACTCCTAAATTCAGCAAATAAGCCAAAACTTGCATGGCGCTTGGCTGATCAATATAGCCCAGAAACACATGTAAGAATTTTCCGAAATAGCTAATTTGAGATAAGATTTGCGAAGTATCCCATAGAGGATTCACAAGGGTTGGTAGAATTTCGGCATTGGTCCAAAAGCCAATTCCTGAAGCGGTGATTCCTGATGCCAAGAAAACCAAAATCCAAGTGGTGACGCTGAAAAAATATTTTCCTGAAGCTTTGATAATTCCCAAATAAAGCGCGCCGCCAATGGCGATTCCTGAGAAAGTTCCGATCAATAATCCTAAAATAATATCATTAATACTAGTGTCAGAAATATAGGCGCTATAAGTGAAAAGCACAATTTCTGCGCCTTCGCGCAGCACTGAAAAGAAAACTACCAGCAATAAAGCGTAAAGTGGTTTTTTTCCTTCGCGAATTGAGTTGCTGAGTTTTTTTAATTCTCCTGAAAGTGATTTAGCATGTTTTTGCATCCATAAAACTGTGAATGAAATCATGATGCTGGCAGAAAGAAGAATCAGGCCGTTGAAAAATTCTTGGCCCATGCCGTCTAAACTTTCTGAAATTTTATCGGTGAAAAATGCTAAAGTTAAAGATCCAAGCAGACCAGAAATTATGCCACTTAAAATCCATTTAGTGCGGCCTTCGATATTTTTAGTTGCTGCGGTTAAGATTCCGACGATGAGTGAAATTTCTAAGATTTCACGAAAAACTACGATGGCGATTTGAAGCATGAGGTGGAGGAATTAATTTGATAACTTTTATCAAAGTAATTCTTGGGATAAGTTAAATCAAGGCAGAAAAAAAACTGTCGGCTGTCGCGGAGTCGAAACCAACGGAAGGTTCTTGCTGCGGAGTTTTATAAACTATACGGCAGGAAGCTTCAGGTGGTTTCGACTCCGCTTGGGCCACCAGTTGTGGAATTGTTGGGAGAATTACAGAATTACTAATAAGTCTTAAACATCTCCCCAATCTTCTTAACATCAGCAGTCTTAGTCAGCGCCATAATCGCCAATATTCTAGCTTTTTGTGGGCTTAAATTATCTGCAGTTACAAAGCCTAATTCACTGTCATTAATTTCAACATTTGGCTCAACAATTCCGGCACCAGCTCTAGCACTTCTTACAATCAACACGCCTTTTTTCTGAGCTTCAATTAACTTTTTCAAAGTTTCTTGATTAACATTTCCATCGCCAACTCCCGCCACAATAATTGCTTTAGAGCCTGCATTTACTAAATAATCTACCACGCCCGCATCCATGTCAGAGTAGGCATAAATGATATCAGCTTTTGGTAATTTTGTTAATTTCTTTACATCAAAAACAGTTTTTGAAGTGTGAAGCCTAGTTGGGCTGTAATAAAGATCAGTTTTGCCATAATTAACTTGGCCAATTGGGCCTGAATTAGTCGTTCTAAAAGCTGCAACATTTGTAGTGTGGCCTTTGGTTACATCTCTTGCGGCAAAAACTGTGTCATTTAATAAAACCAACACACCTTGTCTATCTGCAGCATCATCGCTGGCAAGGGCTACGGCATTATATAAATTTAAAGCGCCGTCAGCACTTAAAGAAGTGGAAGGGCGCATTGAACCAACAATCACAACAGGTTTGTGGCTTTTAACAACCAAGTTTAAAAAATAAGCAGTTTCTTCAATAGTGTCAGTGCCGTGAGTAATTACAACGCCATCCACAGATCTTTTCGCTAAAAGTTCATTCACTCGATGCGCAATTTGTAACCAAGTTTGGTTATTCATATCTTGGCTGTTAATTTGCAGCAATTGTTCAGCGTTGATATTGGATAAATTTGTGATATTGGGCACGCTTTTAATTACTTGATCAATGCCAATTTTTGCTCCAGCATATTTAGATCCGACAGCTGATTCTCCAGCTCCAGCAATGGTTCCACCAGTTGCAATAACTGTGATATTTTTGGCGTTGGCAAAATTTGCAGAAAATAAAATTAATGAAAAAAACAGGATTTTAAAAATTTTCATAAGCTTGATTTTATTGGTTGAATCAAAGGTGTAGATTTGTTTTAAGGCGGATTGTTTAATGCCAAAATCAACATTTAAAAAAGATGAATATTCATTAAGCAAATGCAACAAAAATCCCTCTCGATATATATTCATTATCCATTTTGCAAATCTAAATGTCCTTACTGCGACTTTAATTCCCATGTGAAAGATGGCGTAGATCATAAAAGATTTTTGCAAGGATATTTGCGTGAGTTGGATTTTTTTGCTGCGAAAGTGGACGCAAGAAAAATTAAAACAATTTTTTTTGGTGGTGGAACTCCATCTTTAATGCCAATTTTTTTAGTAGAAAAAATCTTAGAAAAAATTTCCCAACTTTGGCAAATGGATGAAGATTGCGAAATTACGCTGGAAGCCAATCCAACCTCATTTGAAGCAGAGAAATTTAAAGAATTTAGAAAGATCGGAATTAACCGCTTGTCGCTTGGAATTCAGGCTTTGAATGATGCAGATTTAAAATTTTTAGGCCGCGAACATAGTGCTAGTGAAGCAATTGAAACCATAAAAACCGCCAGCAAAATTTTTGATAATTTTTCCTTCGATTTAATTTATGCAAGGCCCAAGCAAAGTTTGGAAGCTTGGAAAACAGAGCTTGAAATGGCGATTAGTTTTGGCACAAAACATTTGTCGCTTTATCAATTAACGATAGAAAAAGGGACGAAGTTTTTTTCGCAACATCAGCGCGGAGAATTTGTGATGCCAGGTGAAGAATTATCGGCACAATTTTATGAGATGACGAACAAAATCACTAAAGACAATGGTTTTGAGCTTTATGAAATATCTAACTACGCCAAAAAATCTTATCAATGCTTGCATAATTTAGTTTATTGGCAAGGTGGTGATTATCTTGGAATTGGCGCTGGAGCTCACTCCAGAATTTATTTAGATGAAAATTTTTCTGCCAATTCTCGCCGCGCAATTATGATGATTCACGAACCAACGGCTTGGTTAAAAAAAGTTGAAGAAACAGGTGCTGGAATTCAAGTAGATGAAAAAATTGCTGCGGATGAATTGCTCGAAGAGTTGATTTTAATGGGCCTGCGTTTGAAAGATGGAATTAATGACGAAATTTTCCAAAGCCATTTTGGCAAAAAATTAAGTGAGATTTTTGATTTTGAAAAAATTAGAATCCTAGAAAATCAAGGTTTGATAGAGATTAAAGAAGGCTCAATAAAAATTCCTGATAAATCAAGATTGCTTACCAATGCAATAATTTCAAAAGTGCTGAATCTTTTACTTGTGAAACTCGGAAGACTTTAGTAACTAACAAAAAGTTACCAAATCACCTAAATTTTCCCTAAAATTTAATGTCCAAAACTTCTAAAGATTTAGCCACTTCTACACCTGATCCAAATTTTCTAAATGAAAAATTAGCAATAGTAATAGAAGAAGCTCGGAATAGGTCGGCTATATATTCTAAGGCAGGTGGAATAATATCCGAAGATATTTCTATTAAAAACTGCTTGGATCTTGCCAAAGGTTTTATTGAGCAAGGAGCTGATGTTAATTTGGCAATCCCTAATGGCATCACGATAGGTCATATCGCAGCATATGCCAGTAATTTAAAATTTTTGAAATTTTTAATTCAAAGAGGATTAAATTTGGATGCTGTTGATAGTGAGGGTCAAAACTTACTTCACATGGCAGTAATAAATGGTGATGCATTATTTGTTATCACGCTTATTGATGCTATGAAGACAAAAAAATCAAAGTCTTCAGCGCGTATTAACAAGAGAAATAGTTTTGGAAATACGCCGCTACATTATGCTGTGGGGGTTGCTCGAGATGCGAGCGTGTCGCGAATTATGGTGTTTGAAGGTGCAGATTATAATCTGAAAAATGGCAAGGAAATGAGTGCTCTTGATTTGGCGCATGAGCGCAATCCAAAAGTGGCTAGAATTATAGAAAATGTAATTGCAGAAGGGTCGCGGGATGAAATTGATAATCTCTTTTTCAGGATATCTCTTTTTTTTAGCGTGAGAAAATTGGCAAGAGATTTTCCTGAAGAGCGTATTGCAGAAATAGATGATTTTATTCATAGCAATTTAGATAAATCAGTAAAACTTGCTCAAGATTCTGAAAGAGTTGATGGGGAGAATCAGATAGCTGCAAGAATAATGCAGGGTACTTTGAGGTTAATTTATGCCAGCATACATTCGGAGTCTCAAAATAAACTTAACCCACAAGCTTATTCTAAGCATTTGCACAACATGGAAGATGCTTTGAAAATGATAGTGAAATTGGTGGATGCCGGAGCTGATGTTAATATGAAAACTTCTCAAAATTTTACAGCCCTACATTTTGCTGCTTATTTCAAATTTCAGAAAATTATTGATGATTTATGTGCCAAAGGTGCTGACGCCAAGGCTTTAGATGCTCAAAACAAAACCCCAATTTATTATGGATCATTACCAACTCTTGGAATTAATCCTTCAGTCAGGTTTCCAAAACCAGTTAAAACCATTCGTGAAGAAGTTGTAGATTTTTCTCCAATGGATCAAGCAAGTCCCAGTGAAAGATTGCAGAATATTTTATTAAATCTTCCTCCTCGTATTGGTTCTTGGGAAATTCAAGGAGTTAAAAATCTTATTGAAAATGGAGCAGATATTAATGCTTCGCTAAGAGACGGTTCATCAATTTTAAGTTTTGTTATCAAGCACAAAGATGATAATAAAAACCAGATTATAAAATTTTTACTTGCTCAAGAAAGCCTAAACCCTTCGACGATTTTTGAAGAAATAAAAGATGTGATTGCGTCAGGAAAGCCGCAAATTATATCAAGCTTTTTAAGTGAAGAAAAAGTCATTAGTAAATTTGTTAATCTGCAAAAAAGTCAACAAGATATCTATCTTAGTGCCTGGAATCAGGCTAGTAAAAAATCTGACATTACTAAAAAGATAAAGGATTTTAGAAAAGCCGTGAATGATCAAATAGAGAGAAATAAAAGATCAGCGCGCCTTGATTCTGAAGAGGTTAGTGAAGAGGTAGGAGTTATTTCAAAAGCAGAAAAAGAGAGGAGGCGCAAAGCTGCAAATAAGCTTAAAGCTGAAGCAGAAGCTGCGAAAATTCTTGAAAGAGAGGAAAAATTAAAAAGAGAAATAGAGCCTGAAATAAAATTTGAATTGGCAGAAATTTTTACAGGTGAAATAGCTGACGAAATTGCCAAAGATGCTCAAATTATAGAAGATGAAAAGGAAGTTTCTGCTAATTCAGACTTTGAAGATTTTAAGTTGGAATTGAGAAAAGATTTTTTAGAAGATGAATTTAAATCAGACTTATCTTTACTGGACTTTCCTCCATCAAAAATCGGCATATCAAATTCCACCTCATCTTCATCAGCATTTCTTTCTGCAAATGCAGAGGAATTTAAACCAGCTTCTGTAAGAAAATTAGAGCAAGATCAAGAAGAAATGCAGGCATTTTTGAAAGGACCTAGGCAGATAAAATCGATATTTGATTTGCCAGCATTTTTGCATCCAAGTTTTAATGCATTATTGCAAGATGGTCACCGAATTTTGTTAAAAGGTAGTGCGGTTTATCAATTTCCAAATTCCAGAAGAGTGCCTAATGATTTGGATGTGGAAATTTTGGTAAGAGGAATGAGTAAATGGAATGACAAAGATGTTCAAAATTTTGTAAAAATGCATTTTGATATTGAAGACAGCAAGATAAAAATTTATCGCGGACCCAATAATGACGGCAGTGTTTTTACTGTTAATGTGAAAGATGAAGACAGAAAACTTGATATTTCTTTATATGATCGCCAGAAAGAGCCGCCGGCTTTTTTGCGTTGGACAATTAGCCGCGAAGAAAAAGTATTTTTTCAGAAAGATGGCGAAGCAAGAAATGTGAAAAATAGTGGCTTTACGAAATATATTCGTGAAAATATTATTCCTTTTGATCCGAGACGAGATTTTATGATTAATCCAAATGCGCGCGGATTAATTTCTAGATTATGTTTCTTCCAAACCATTGGCCATATTGGAGAGTGTGAAACAGATATTGCGCTTCAGGCTATTTCTCCAAATAATTTGGCAGATTTGCTTTTTCGAGAAATGAAAGTTGATTTGAGTCAGACTCCAGAAAATCAGAAAAAAGCAATTCAGAAAAAGATTTCAGGCTTTGCTGATTCACATTCTTTTGATGAAAATTCTCGCTGCGTTTTTATTTCAAGAATGTCCTCAATGCTGAATAATCCTCAACATATGTATAGCATTGACACAAAAAGCGTTCCACAATATCAACCTATGTATCAGGCAATATCTGAGATGAAGGAGATCTTGGTTACTAAGCCTTCAGGCGTTACCAATACTAATTCATTTTTGAATTTAGATAAAGATAGTCTTAAAAAAACCGGTAAATCTTCGGTAAAATGATTTCTAAATTTCTTGATCTTTTTAGATTATAAACATTTTCTAGCGGCTCACAGAAGTGAGCTCAATTTGATAAATTTTAAATCATGACCATACATATTATTGCTAATGATAATCGCTTTGAAAACCGCGAGAAATTGGTTGCTCAATTTGCTTTAGAAGAAGATCTAGCTGGCATGATTGAAGTGCTGAATAAAAACCTTATTGCCGATAAAAAACTTCACGAAATTAATAAAGATAATGTGGAGGCGAATGGTTTTTTAGTTGGCCCTTTTACAGCAGAAGAAATTTCTAATCATTTATCTGCCACCGAAAAACATGTGATTTTGGTTTTGAAAGAAGAGGAAAGGGTGATTGGATATTTAATCTCTTATGACATTCAGCAAGTAAATGAAAATCTCTATAAAGAGTTTTTATCGTTTCCTGAAATTGACGCTTTTAAAGATAAGAAAAAAATTCTCTATTATCGCCAAATCGCTAAATTACCTGGTAAAGATGGTGTTGGTTCAACATTACTAAAAAAGATGCTAGAAGAAGCTAAAACTATGGGCTATGAGGCCATTGTTTGCCGAATAGTTCACAAACCACTGCGTAATAAAATTTCCATCGGCTTTCACGAAGATTTTGGCTTTAAATGTTTAGGTCTAGTGAAGAATGATGATATTACGCTGGGTGTTTATTTGAAGGTTTTTTAGTCCTCTTTGAAAAAGAGTTGATCAAATGCCATAGCATTTGAGACGGGTGATTAAGAGATGTTGAAGTAATTATCGATTTAAAAATATTAACTTCTGAGTTCACTAAATTTTTATAAGAAGAATCACTTGCCTTTTTAAAAGCAATTCCTAGGATGCGCCGCTCGTTTTGCTCTTCCCTATATTTACAAATAGCTAGTTCAAACACTCCCAAGCTTTATTTTCTTTGGCCCCTTCGTCTAACGGTTAGGACGCCACCCTTTCACGGTGGCAATACGGATTCGAATTCCGTAGGGGTCACCATCTTTCTTCAAGTCTCTAGTTTAAATTTCTCTAGCAGTTTCAATTCTTATTTTCTCTTCAGTCTTTTTGCTGTCTGATTTTTCTTCTTCAAAATATAAAAAATGCCCAGCTTTTTGATAAAAAGCTAAATTATCAATCTTAATTGCATTTTCTGAAAAACACTCTGGAAGCTTATATTTAGAGGTCAAATTCACAATTACATCATAATTTTCTGAACAAATTTCTGACAATTTATTTCGTTTTAAAATCACTAAAATCTTCTGATTTTCTTTTATAATTTCACATTTTCTCTCGTCACATTTTATTCCTTTCTGCGTGCGCCACTCATCAGAAAATTCCCCAAAATATTTAAACTGAGTTTCTTTCATTTCCCGCATCCAAAAATCGCGCTTTTTAGAAGCTCGCATTTTTTCAGAAAAAACTAAGCCATCTTTTTCATCATAAATTGCGAAGAATTTTTGCTGTCCGTCAAATAATAAATAGGGCTGTTTTACGAAGCACAATGAAATAAATGAAACAGGCAAAATCAGGCCTCCAAACCATCTTACTTTCGAATTCATCAAGCATAAAATCAGCCAACCAAAACTGGCAAAAGCGAAAGCAAATTTTGGCATTTGCGGTGTGGTAAAATAAGAATAATCCAAATTGCTGAAAAGGCGTGCAATGTCTATAACCCAAGAAATTGAAAGTCCCATCGCCTGTAACGGCAATTTTTCCAAACCCAAAGGCATTAAAAAAACTGCTAAAAATCCTAAAGGCATGGTGACAAAAGTGGTCAGCGGAATAGCGAGCATATTTGAAACAAGGCCATAAGTGGAGAAGTTGCGGAAGTGATAAATTAAGAATGACATAGTGGCAATTTGTACAACCAGAGAGGCGAAAGCGATTTCTAAAAAATACCAGAGAAATTTTTGGAAAGCAGAATCTTGTTTAAATTTTGGTTTAGCTTTTAAGAAAAATTCGTGGAAGCAAGCCAAAGACAAAATGGCCGCGAAAGAAAGCTGAAAGCTGATTGAAAAAATATTGTAAGGATTAAAAATCAGCAGACCAAAGGCTGCCAAAGCAATACATCTTTTAGCATCGGTTTTGCGATCAATCATTACGGCTATCAGCACCAGAGCCACAATAACAAAAGAGCGAATAGCCGGAACCGGAGAAGCTGCAAGTTCTAGATAAAAATAAGCGCTAAAAATGGCCGCAAAAGCTGCGATTTTTTTGATGTTGAAATGCAAAGTTAAATATTCGCTGCGTGACAATAAAAAGCGGGTGAGGGTGAAAAATATCGCTGCTGCAATCGCCATATGCAGGCCCGAAATTGAAAGCAAATGGGCGAGGCCAGAATTTCTAATTTCAAGCATTCTATCTTTAGAAATCAAATTCTGACTTCCCATCATCAAAGCTGCGGCAATTGCGCCTTCGTCACCAGAAATTTGCGAAGTGATTTTGCTTTCAATTTTTTTGCGTAAATTTCCGATAAAATCTTCGAAGGAAGAGGTTTGAGATTCTTGTAAAATTATTCCCTTCGACATTGCATGTCCAAAGCCGCCAATGCCTTTTGACTGAGCGTTCAAAGCATAATCAAATTCGTGGAGAAATTCTCTTTGCTGCGGCGGCCCAATTGCGGTGCGCAAGAAGATAATGTCGCCAATTTTTAAGTTAGGAATAGTTGAATAAGACAAGATAGAAATTTTTTTCGGCGGGTTTGGAAAAATTTGGTAATCACCTTTTTTCTGCCAAAAAACTGTTTGGTAATTTTTGCTAATATCCAAAAATTCGCGGTCAATTTCTTGGTAATCGGTAAGGTTTAAGAAGTTTTTTTCGATTTGTTTTTCACTGATTTTGTTTGGTTTCTTTTGAGCTTTTTTTGGCTGTTTTTTAACTTGTTTAGAATTGCTTTGTAATGTTTCAGGACAAGGATTCTCCTCGTTACAAATTGCAGAATTTTCTAAGTTTTTTTGTGAAGCTTCTTTTCTCTCTTTTTTTCTTTCTTCGCGACGCAATTTCTTGGCCTCTTCATGTTCTTCAAAAGATTTTTTTACTTCATTTTTACAAGCTTCATCTTCGCCGCATTCAGAAAATAATTTGAGAAATTTTTTGGTCATCTTTTTCTCAGGAATTTCTTCTGAAATTTCCCATGAAGTTTTTGCTAGTTTTTTCTGCTCTTTTTTTAATTTCCGTGCCGCCTTTTGCGCCGCATATTTTTCTTCTAAATTCTTCAAACAAACCGAGTCTTCACCACAATCCGCAGCCAATTTCAGAAACTTTTTAGAGGGTTTTCTGCTAGTTTTTTTGGCAGATTTATTCTCAGGTTTTTTTACCTGTTTTTTCGTCTTTTTGCTATTTTTTATTTCCTTCTTAACAAATTGTGATTTGTAGAGAATGGGATCTGAAATCACTAGATTTATGCCACCGTGACCATTAATAGGATTAGAAAATTCTTTAATATCCGTAACTTTTCCTTTTACATCAGTATAAACTTTTCCAGTTAATTGATAATCCATTACAAAAAATTTCTGGTAAAAAAACGCCCAAATAAATCCCAGAAGCATTAGGCCAGAAACTATATAAATAAAGGATCGGTAAGAAAATCTGTCAAAATAAAAAAGCAGAGCGGAGATTAAGAGAAGACAAGAGGCGAGAAATATTTCATTTGCATCGGAATTAAAAAATTCAAAGAAAAAAATTATTCCACAGGCAAAAAAAATCGGCATCCAAAGCCAGATTAGGTTTTTTTCTTGATTGAAAATTTTGAGGAGTTTTTTGGTGAGGTTCACGCTGTTCATCAAAAACTTTTATCTGAGTTTCATTCCACTGTCATCTCGAGCGTAAGCGAGAGATCTCATAAGTAAATTATTTCAACAAAGAAAATTTCGCCTTATTATAAATCAGCGGCCCAGCATTGCTAATTTTACCACAATCAACCACTTCGCCAATAACCATGTGATGATCACCAATCTTGATTATTTTATGCTTCTTACATTCAAGAAAGCCGATTGAATTATCGAAAATAGGATTACCAAATTTGCCGAAAGTGTAATTTTCAATTTGCCATTTATCACTGTTTCTAGGCTTAGCAAAACCGCTGGCCAAATCTTTTTGATTTTCACCTAAAATATTAAGAGAGAAGTAGTGATTTTTTTTAAAGAGGCTGAGATTTGAAGATTTATTATCGATGCAAAATGAGATGAGCGGCGGGTTAAGAGAAACTGACGAAAAAGAATTAATGGTCATTCCAAAAAATTCATCAGCAAAAATTTCGGAAAGTTTTTTACCGAAAATTTTATTATTTAACAATCTGTCACCAAGCTTTTTGCCATCAAATAAATTGTTGTTGAAAAATTTTTCAGCAAGAAAATTCTTTCTGCTAGCGCATGCAATCATTACTCCCGTAGCGAATAGTCCGAAACAATCGCGTAATTTTCTTTGGTCCATTTAATCCGCTTATTAAAAAATCATTAATTGTTTGAACGAGCTGATGAGAAAAAATATCACAATGATTAACCCTAAAACGATAGAAAAAGCATAATGATAAATGTAACCAGTTTGTAATTTACTAATTTGTCCTGCAGCCTTCTTACATAAAGCAGCAACTCCATTTGGACCAAATCCGTCAATAACCTTAATATCAAAGAATCTCCATAGAAAATCGCCAAGTTTTTTGGTTGGTTTAACCAAAGCAGCTTCATAAATTTCGTCAAAATACCATTTGTTAAGTGACAATTTATAAAGTGGTTGAAAGGCTTTAGCAATTTTTGCTGGAATATCGGTTTTCACTAAATAGAAAATATAAGCCAAGAAAATTGCTACCACGCCCACAATTAATGGAGAAATTTTAACCAAAGTTGGTGCGTGATGAATTTCTTCTAAAAGATGAGCATTTTCTTCCAACATGAAAATTGCTTTGCCGAAAAAGTTTTCTTCAGCAGAAACCATGTGAAGTAAATTAGCGCCGATAAAGCCTACTAAAATTGATCCTAAAGAAAGGATCGCAAGAGGAATCATCATTGACATTGGTGACTCGTGAGCATGATCAAAAGTGTGATGATCAGCGCGAGTTTTGCCGTGGAAAGTTAAAAATAATAAACGCCAAGAATAAAAGGCCGTTAAGAAAGCGGCGCTAATTCCAAGCCAATAAGCCAATTTACCAAATTGACTGTGAGACATGAAAGCTGCTTCTAAAATTACATCTTTTGAGAAGTAACCAGCAAATGGTGGGAAGCCAGCCAAAGCAAGAGATCCGATCCACATTGCGGCGTAAGTATAAGGAATTTTTTTCCAAATCCCTCCCATTTTCTGAATATCTTGTTCGTGATGCATAGCGTGAATTACGCTGCCCGCGCCAAGGAATAACAATGCTTTGAAGAAAGCGTGAGTTGCTAAGTGGAAAATTGCTGCTGAATAAGCCGAAACGCCACAAGCAAAAAACATGTAACCAAGCTGACTACAAGTTGAATAAGCGATGATTTTCTTAATGTCATTTTGAGTGATGGCAATTGTAGCGGCAAATATTGCGGTAGAAGCTCCAACAATGGTAACCATCATTAATGCAGTTTCAGAATATTCAAAAATTGGCGAACATCTAGCAACTAAAAATACACCCGCAGTAACCATTGTGGCGGCGTGAATTAAAGCCGAAACTGGAGTTGGACCTTCCATCGCGTCAGCCAACCAAACATGTAAACCAATTTGCGCTGATTTACCCATAGCACCAACGAAGAGTAAGATACAAATTGCATCTAAACTTCTAAATTCGGTGCCAAAAAGTTTAAAAGTATCGCTTAAATGATTGGTCACATCAGCAAAAACTTTTGCATATTCAACAGTGCCAAAAGTGATGTAAATAAGCGCAATCGCGATGATTAAACCAAAATCACCAACACGGTTGGCCACAAATGCTTTAATAGCTGCGGCATTTGCAGAAGGCTTTTTAAACCAAAATCCGATTAGTAAATAAGAAGCTAAACCAACACCTTCCCAACCTACGAAAAGTTGTAAGAAGTTGTCCGCAGTAACTAAAACTAACATGAAAAAAGTGAAGAGCGAAAGGTAAGACATGAAGCGAGCTAGAGATTTATCTTCATGCATATAGCCGTTAGAATAAACATGCACCAAGCTTGAAACTGCAGTCACTACAACCAGCATAATTGCGGTAAGTTGATCAAGTTTTAAAGACCAATTGGCAGTGAAATCTCCAGAAGAAATCCAGCTAAATAAAGTTACAACATGACTAGCATTGTCAGCTTCAGCGGCAACATCGCAGAAGATTTTTAATGAACAAAGAGCGGAAATAATAAGTAAAGAAGTAGTGCTGATTTGAGCTATTTTATCAGCCAAATTTTTTGGCAAAATGCGTGAAAAAATTCCACCAATTAAAAAGCCAATAAGTGGCAAAAATACTACTGCTTTAAGTAACATGTGTGATTAAAGATTTTGTTAAAATTGCTATCCTGATTGATGTCAGGATATTTATTTCGTGAGGGGGTGATATTCAAAGCGCGCCAATCTAAAAATATTTAAGCAAAAATCAAACTTAAATTTACCATAAACTAGTATCACCCGCGCCAAGTCGAGTATCACCTTTACCATTAATTTTCCAAACATTGCTAATGCTATGCGCACCGGGGGTAAATCTCTCTTGTCCAGGAAGAGTTGGAGTCATGGCTGCAGTTTGTAGAATACCCAAAACTGAGTGACGACAAAATGAGTGAGAGCCCCAAAAAATTGTGTTATAGTCACTAAAATTCTTTTGAATGTCGGCTGGGTTATTCCAATCTATACCTTTTAATTCTTTTTTATAACGCGCTCTGATTTTAGGAATATCGGGGTTCACAGAAGTAATATCTGGGTCGCGGCTCCAAGTGTAATAAGTGTGATAAATTGCACCAGCAAACTGGCTTCCAAGACCAGACTGACAACCATGAATCCAGCCCAAATTATAACCTGGTGTGCCGCCTTCAGGCATCTGCTTAAACATTTCATAGCCGTAGGGTTTATACCAATTTGGGGTTGAGCAATTTGCTAAAAAAGAAATTAATAAAATTGCTAAGATTTTTTTATACATGGTTGCTTTATTTATTTTGTGCTTGGTCGTCTGTAAAATAATTTTTATAATCCTATTTTTTCTCTATCAACTTCTACAAAAGATTTTTTCTTCAAATCCATTAAATAACCACGCGCTAAATTTTGTAATTTTTTCATAAAAATATTATTTCGCGCCACATTCAAATCTTGATCTTCAATTTTGGTTTCAAATTTAGTATTGATCAGCTTGTAAATATAATAGCCATCGGCCAAAAGAATAGGGTTAGAATATTCGCCTTTTTTCAATTTAGAAACTTCATCATAGATTTTTTTATCCAAATCTTTTTGCGAAACCCAACCAATTTCGCCATTATTTTCTACCGATAAACTATCGCGAGAAAATTGTTTAACGATGCTACGAAAATCGGCGCCATTTCTTAATTCAGAAACTAATTTTGTAGAAATTTCCCCAGCTTTTTCTGCTTTAGGAATAAAAATTTCCGCAATGAAAAGTTTGGAAATATTGGTATTAAATTTTTGCTGCTCAAAAAATTCCTGAATTTCGGCGTCAGTAATTTTTATTTTGGGACGCAACATTTCAGAGATCAGTTTTGACCATAATATATCAGCCTCAACTTGTCTGACATAATTAGTAACCGAGATATTTTTTTGGGCTAAAGCTAGTTTAAATTGTGTGGCATTTTTTCTTTGCTGCGCAGCTACATCATCAATAGTTCCTTGAATTTCATCTGCTGTGGCTTCAATTTTTAAATTGACGGCTTCTTGTCTAATCAATTCTTCATCAATCATTTTATCCATGATTTGATTAAGAATAATTTTCCTATCTTGAATTGATTTGGCGTTAATTTTTGAGGCGAAGAGAACGAATTGATAGCGATCCATCAATTCTAAATAAGTGATAACTTTGCTGTTAACTCGGGCGATGACGAAGTTGCTGTAATTTTGCTGGGCGTTTTGTTGGGCAATTCCAGCAGCTTGAGATTCAGCAAAATAAAATGTGAAGATAGTCAAAATTCCCGCTAAAGCTGGCACCCAAGTTTTTAAAAGCGATCTTCTTATCATTATTTAGATTCGGTTGCTATTTTTCTGGTCGAATGTTTGTAAATATTGATGCCACGAAGCAGGTCAATAGCGCGAGCTAATTGATAATCCTTGTCGTAAATATCTGAATTATTGTCATCAATTTGATCTTTTTTAGAATCAGAAATTGCCTTTTGAACTTGCACTTCAATGTGACCTTTCAAGTCAGCTTCTGAATCGCGAAGATTATTATTTGCAGTTTTTTCAATCTTAGCTTCATTCACAATAATATCTGGTTCAATGCCGTGAGCTTGAATTGATTTGTCGCTTGGAGTGTAATAAAGAGAAGTAGTTAAGCGAATAGCACCATTATTTTTATCCAGAGGAATTACAGTTTGCACAGAACCTTTTCCAAAAGATTTCATACCCATAATCACGGCGCGGTTATTGTCTTGTAAAGCTCCAGCTACAATTTCTGAAGCTGATGCTGAACCTTCATTAATCAAAATCACAATCGGAATATTAGGAATTAAAGATTCGTCAGCTTCATCTTTAAAATATTTAGTTTCTTCTTTATTACGACCGTTAATTGAAACGATAGTTTGGCCTTTATTTAAGAAAGTATCGCTAACTTCCACAGCTTGATCAAGCAATCCACCTGGATTATTTCGTAAATCTAGAACTAATCCTTTAAGATTTTTTTCACCGATTTGAGATTTAAGTTTTTTTAATTCAGCGGTCAGACCTAAATTAGCTTGCTCTGAGAAGGTGTTGATTTTGATGTAAGCAACATCTTTAAATCTAGCAGCTTTAACTGCTTTAACTTTAATGATTTGACGAGTGATAGTTTTAACTAAAGGTTCTTTTTCACCTTTTCTTAAAATTGTAATAGTAACTTTAGTTCCAGGTTTGCCGCGTAATTTTTTCACCACTTCTTCCAAAGATAGTCCAATCGCGCTTTTATCTTCAATTTTGGTAATGTAGTCGCCAGATTTAATGCCAGCAGCAAAGGCTGGAGTATCTTCAATTGCTGAAATAACTTTCACCACTTGATATTCTAAGGTGATTTCAATGCCAAGTCCGCCAAATTCACCTTTGGTTTGCACTTGCATTTCTTTCAAAGCATCTTCGTTAAGATAAGATGAGTGTGGATCAAGAGATGATAAAAGACCGTTGGCTGCAGCTTCGTCTAATTGACGATCTGTTTTTTCTTCAACATAATCTTTTTTTACTCGGGAAATAACATCTTTGAGAAATTCTTTCTGATCTTTATCAGAAGATCCGTCATTAATTTTAATTGGCTTAATTTCAATTTGAGAAAAAGAGATGGCAGAAAAAAAGCCAATCGCAGTTGATATCACTACAACAACGGAGATTTTGACAAGATTTTTCATGAGAAATTTAAGTATTTTAGAGCGGTGCAAAATGCTAATCCGATAAATTGCCAAAGATGGATCAATACTAAGGCTGACAAATTAAGTGTATGAGATCTTCACTCCAAGTTGAAAGAATTTGGAGGAGTAAAATTTTATAACTAAGATTAATTATAAACTTGGATCGAAAGCTAAAAGGACAAGTCTTTATGATGGAGTAAATCTGGCTTCATTTTTAAGCCAGATTTACTCTTCATAATTTGATGCGAATTTCAAAAAATTACTAAGTAATTACTTAAGCAATTCCATATTCGTCTTTTAAGCTGTTGGTAATATCTTCAGGTGGCTCGTCGCCATAGGCTGAAAATAGAATTTTGCCATAATTTTCTAGATGAATAATTTCATCATTTAAGGCTTTTAAAAATAATTGAACTTTTAAGCGTTCAACCAAAACATAATACCAAGCGTTACGGCCGGCATCAACTCCCTTGACGAGATAAATAAGTTCAGCTTGCATTTTTTTCTGAGGATCGATTGGTTTAAGGTTTTTTTTGTTTTGTAAAATAGAACTTTGAGTTGATTCAGTGCTAGAGTTTTCACTCTTTGCAGCTATCTCAGGCTCATCATTCTGTAAGCTTTGTGAAGTAAAAGAACCCTTTTTACTAGCATATCTTTCGGCAAAACTTTTTTGTGTTTCAGACATATTTGCTTTTGAATAATTTAAGAATTGACTAGATTGGTTTTAGAGCCTTTAGAATTTTTTATCCACCAATCATTAATTGCCTTTTTAGGTCCACAAGGGCCGTCTTCGTTCGAAACACAAGGGCTTTTAATATCTATTGTTTTAGAAGAAGAACAAGCAGAAATTAAAGTGAAAAATGATAGAATTAAAATTATTTTTTTCATATTACTAAATATAGTTCCTGCTATTTTAATATCTTAAACTAGAAGGTTTCAAAAATGATAAGTTTTGTTTAGATCTAATATATATAGATAGACCAAGTTTTAATTTCTTGATAGAAACTTTCAATAGGTAAGAATTAAAAATCTTCATAAACAACAATCAACTGGAAAAACAACTTGTCGACAGAAAATTTCAATAAAATTTTAGTAATTGGCCTTGGTCTTATTGGTGGCTCATTTGCTAAAACTTGCAAAAAATATAATATCGCCAAAGAGATTTGGGCTTTTGATTTAAATCCAGAATCTACTGGTCTTGCCAAAGCGACTAATATTATTGAGGAATCTATTTTTTTGGATGGTGATTTATCGAGTTTCGATTTGATAGTTTTGGCGTCTCCCCTTTCAACTTACAAAGATATTATCAGAAAAATTTCTGGTAAAATTTCTGATCAAGCAATTTTGATCGATTTAGGTTCGGTAAAAGAAATCGAAATAAAGAGCAAAATTTTGCCGCAAAATTTACAGGCAAATTTCATTCCTTGTCATCCAATTGCTGGGTCAGAAAAAACTGGATTTGAAAATTCTTCTGACGATTTATTTTTTGGTAAAAAATTTATTATTTGTCCAGAAAACACTAACACATCTAGTTTGAAAAAAATTGAAGAAATGGTGAAGAAATTCGGTGGAATTTCTGAAAACTTGGAAGCCAAAAAACATAATGAAATTTATGCCTTGGTGTCACATTTACCGCAGTTTTTGTCATTTTTAACTTTGGAAATTTCGCTTAAAGAAGTGACGGATGAATTTTTCAAAACCGCTTTTCGTTTAGATGATTCTGATCCAGAAATTTGGGGAGAAATTTTTAAATTAAATGAAAAAAATATTGAGAAATTTTATATGGAATTTTTCGATAATTTGGAAATTTTAGAAGAGAATATTAAGCAAAGAAAATTTTCAGAAATTATCGAAAATAAAACTTTGGTTTTGACGCAAAAAATAGAATTTGATGAGAACTTTATAGAAGAAAATTTCGCAGTAATTTTTTTCCGCGTAATTTTCGTGATCAGCTATCTGCAAATTGCTGATTTGAAAAAATATCAAATCTTTGCTGGTTCTGGATTTAGAGACTTTACCTCAATTATCGCGCTGCTGAATTTGGAAAAAGAAACACTAGTTTTGTTGCTAGAAAAAAATCGCCAAAAAATTTTAAAACTTTTTGATAGAGTTTTTGACTAATCAATCCTAATTTGACTAGAAGTCCTCCTCATCAATTCAAGCATTTTTCAACAAATGAAAATAAATTTCGCTAAAGTTTCTACTCTTTCTTCTCTAAAAAATTCTTTGCCAGTGTTTGTTTTCACTGAAGAGCAGGCTAAAAAATCTAAATTAAAATTAGTAAAATTTGCCAAAGAAAATTTCGATTTTACCGGCAAAAGCAGTCAAACTCATTTAGTTTCGGCAAATGATCAAATGTTTTTGGCTGTAGGTGCGGGAGCTGATAAAAAAATTGATGATTTGGCTTTGCAAAAAATTGGTTCACGCATTATCGCTTTTTTAAATGGCTCAAAAATTAAAGATGCGACGATCTTTTTTGACTGTGAATTAGATGAAAAAGGTGCGATAAAAAATAACTCTTCAGATGTTCAAAACACTTGCAATATCGCCTTTGGATCACTTTTACAATCTTACAGATTTAACAAATATTTTGAAGATAAAAAGAAAAACAAAGAGCTAAAAGTTTCATCTTTAACATTCGCGGTAATTGATGCTGCAAAAGCTAAAAAAAGTTTCGCTGATTTGGAATTAATAGCCGATAATATTTTCTTGGTTAGAGATTTAGTTTCTGAACCTTGCAATGTTTTGAATCCTGAAAGCTACGCAGAAATTTGCAAAACCTTTAAAAAAGATGGTTTGGAAGTACAAGTTTTAGGAATTTCAGAAATGAAAAAACTTGGAATGAACGCTCTACTTGGTGTTGGGCAAGGAAGTGTTAAGGAATCTCGTTTGGTGGTTTTAAAATACAATGGTGCGAAAAATCCTAAAGATCAGCCAATAGCCTTTGTTGGTAAAGGCGTGACTTTTGACACTGGTGGAATTTCGATCAAGCCAGCGCAAAATATGGAAGATATGAAAACTGATATGGCGGGCTCTGCTGTAGTAGTTGGATTACTTCGTTTGCTTGCTCAAAGAAAAGCAAAAGTGAATGCAGTTGGTGTGATTGGTTTGGTAGAAAATATGCCATCTGGTTCGGCGCAAAGACCGGGAGATGTTGTGAAATCAATGTCGGGTCAAACTATTGAAATTGTAAATACTGACGCTGAAGGAAGATTGGTATTATCTGATGCTTTGCATTACACAAACACAAAATTCAAACCGAAATTTATCATTGATTTGGCAACTCTTACAGGCGCAATCATTGTTGCTTTGTCAGATGTTCACGCTGGTATGTTTAGTAATGATGATGATTTATCCAAAAAAATTGAGGCAGCTGGTAAAGCTACGACAGAAACAGTTTGGAGAATGCCTTTGGGTGAAGAATATGATGATATGATCAATTCTGATATTGCTGATATGAAAAATGTTGGAAGCGGCAGAGGTGCTGGAAGCACAACTGCAGCGCAATTCTTAAAAAGATTTATTGGTGACACGAAATGGGCTCACCTAGATATTGCTGGTGTGGCATGGAAAGGTAAGGGCGATCCGATGGCTGTGAAAGGTGCTACAGGATATGGTGTGCGCTTGTTGAATCAGTTGGTTAAAGATAATTACGAAAAATAAAAATTAATGAAAAAGCTTTTGATTAAAGGCGGCAAAAAGCTGCATGGAAATGTTCATATTGCGGGCGCTAAAAATGCTACTCTGCCATTGATGGTGGCCGCAATTCTGACGGATGAAAAGCTTACTTTAACCAATGTTCCTCATGTGGCGGATATCTCTACAATGGCTAATTTATTGGCTAATTTGGGTGTTGAAATTCAGCTTGATGGCGCGGATAAAGATGGTGGAAATCATGGTAGAGTGATGATTTTGGATGCGAAAGAAATCAGCAATCCTGTCGCTCCATATGATTTGGTGTGTAAAATGCGTGCTTCAATTTTAATTTTGGGGCCTTTACTGGCGCGCTTTGGTAGAGCTAAAGTTTCTTTACCAGGTGGATGCGCAATTGGTACACGCCCAGTAGATTTGCACTTAAAAGCTATGGAAAAACTAGGTGCAAAAATTGAATTAGTTAGCGGATATGTTGAGGCTTCAGTTGATGGCAGATTGAAAGGTGCGGAAGTAAATTTTGAAAAAGTTTCAGTTGGTGCAACTCAAAGCACTTTGATGGCGGCCTCACTTGCAGAAGGCGAAACCATTTTAAATAATGCAGCTTGCGAGCCTGAAATTATTGATCTGGCAAAATGTTTGAATGCCATGGGCGCAAAAATTACAGGTGCTGGGACTTCGCAAATTAAGATTCAAGGTGTTGAAAAATTACACGCCGCGCGCCACAAAATTGTGGCTGATAGAATTGAAGCTGGAACTTACGCAATTGCGGCTGGAATTACAGGTGGATGTGTAAAATTAGTTGGTGTGGAAATGTGGCTTTTTGGTGGTTTTAAAGGAGAATTAGAAAAAGCTGGATTACAGCTGACACAAGTTTCGGAAAATGAAATTGAAGTTAAAAGAGTGTCGCAGGAAATTCACTCGGTGAGCATTTCAACTCATCCTTTCCCAGGATTTCCTACGGATATGCAAGCTCAGTTCATGTCTTTAATGACAATGTCTGACGGTATTGCGACAATTGAAGAAACTATTTTTGAAAATCGCTTCATGCATGTGATGGAATTGGTACGCATGGGTGCGAATATTGAATCTCATGGCAATATTGCAATTGTAAAAGGTGTTAAAAAATTGACTGGTGCTGAAGTTATGGCAACCGACCTTAGAGCTTCAGTTTCAATGGTTTTAGCTGCTTTGGTGGCTGATGGTGAAACTAAAATTAATCGACTTTATCACCTTGAAAGAGGTTATGAAAGATTGGCTGAAAAGCTTATTGCTTGTGGTGCTGATATAAAAATTCTCTACTAAAAATCTCTTAAATTTCTCAAATGTTTTCCTACCTCGCTAAAAAAATCTTTGGATCAGTAAATGATCGCGTCATCAAATCTTTATTTTTGGAAGTGGCTAAAGTTAACGCTTTGGAAGCCCAAATTAGCACTTTATCGGATGAGCAATTAAAAGCTAAAACTACAGAATTCCAATCTCGTTTAAAATCGGGCCAAACTTTGGATCAAATTTTGCATGAAGCTTTTGCCGTAGTTCGCGAAGCTTCAAAACGCGTGCTTCACATGCGTCATTTTGATGTGCAGTTAATTGGTGGAATGGTGATGCATCAAGGCAAAATTTCTGAGATGAAAACAGGAGAAGGAAAAACTCTTGTGTCAACTTTGCCATGCTATCTTAATGCTTTGACTGGCAACGGTGTGCATGTGGTTACGCCTAACGATTATCTTGCAAAAAGAGACGCGGCTTGGATGGGAAAATTGCATGAATTTTTAGGCCTGACCGTTGGTTGCATCACTAATGATTTGAATGATGAAGAGCGCAAAGCTGCTTATAATTGCGACATCACTTATGCCACAAATAACGAACTTGGTTTTGATTATTTGCGCGACAATATGAAATATGATGTGAGCAATATGGTACAGCGCCATGGCGAATTTGGTAAAAGCTATGCCATTATTGATGAAGTTGATTCAATCTTAATTGACGAGGCTAGAACTCCGCTAATCATCTCTGGTCCAACTAATGATAATTCAAAACTTTACCAAGAAATTAATCGCCTGATTCCAAAATTAACGCCTGAATGTTTCCAACTTGAAGAAAAAGAACGCGGTGTGTTTCTAACCGACACGGGCGTTGAAACCATGGAAAGGTTTTTGAAAGAAGATGGATTTATTGAGTCTGATGCTTCGCTTTACGACATCAACCATGTTTCTTTAGTTCATCACACCAATCAGGCTTTGAAAGCGCATAAGCTTTTCAAAAATGAAATTGATTACATCGTTAAAGATAATTCAGTGGTAATTATCGATGAATTTACGGGCCGTATGCAAGAAGGTCGAAGATTCTCAGATGGTTTGCATCAAGCTTTAGAAGCAAAAGAAGGTGTTAGAGTTAGAAATGAAAATCAAACTTTAGCTTCAATCACTTTCCAAAATTATTTTAGACTTTACAAAAAAATCGGTGGCATGACGGGAACTGCTTTAACTGAAGCAACTGAATTTGAAGAAATTTATGGACTTAAAGTTGTAGAAATTCCAACCAATGTGAATGTTTCTAGAATTGATGAAGATGATGAAATTTATAAAACTGAGAAGGCAAAATATGATGCGATTATCAAATCTATCGAAGAAGCCCACGCCAAAAAACAGCCGATTCTTGTTGGTACTGTAAGCATCGAAAAATCTGAACATCTTTCAAAATTACTGCGTCAGCATAAATTAACGCATAGTGTTTTGAATGCTAAATATCACGAACAAGAAGCTGAAATTATTTCTCAAGCTGGCGTTCCAGGTGCCATCACTATTGCGACCAACATGGCTGGTCGTGGTACTGACATTAAGCTTGGCGGAAATCCTGATATGATTATCGAGAAATTCTTAGAGTCTGAAGAAGCACAAATGATAAGCGAAGCAGAAAAAGCAGAAAAAATTGCCGCAATTGAAGCAAAAGCTGAAGCCGATAAAAAAATCGCAATTGCAGCGGGCGGGCTTTATGTTTTGGCAACTGAAAGACATGAAAGTCGTAGAATTGATAATCAACTTCGTGGCCGTTCTGGTCGTCAAGGAGATGCTGGAAGATCTAAATTTTTCTTATCTTTAGAAGATGATTTAATGAGAATTTTTGGTTCAGAAAAATTACAAGGAATGTTGTCTAGCTTAGGTTTAAGAGATGATGAAGCAATTTTCCATCCTTGGATTAGCAAAACTTTAGCAAAAGCTCAGCATAAGGTTGAGATGAGAAATTATGAGATTAGAAAAAATCTTTTGAAATATGACGATGTTGTAAATCAACAGCGCAAAATGATTTTTGCTTTGCGCACCGAAGTAATTTCGTCTGAAGAAATTTCACAAAAAATTACTAAATTTAGAAATGATATTAATAAGGATTTGGTGGAAGATTGTATTCCAAAAAATTCTTATTCGCAGCAGTGGGAGATTGATGCTCTAGAAACCGAGGTACTTCGTGTTTATGGCTTGAGATTGGATTTGAAAGCAGAATCTGAAAAAGATGTAGTTTCTGATAAAGAAATTTTGAATTTCATTGAAGATAAAACTGCGGAAATTTTCACTTCTAAAAAAGAAATTTATGGCGAAGAAATTATCGCAAAAGTTGAGAAGCAAATTTTCTTATTAACGCTAGATTCAGAATGGAAAGATCACTTACTTTCTTTGGATAAATTAAGAAATGGTATCAATCTTCGTGCTTACGCTCAAAAGGATCCATTGATTGAATATAAGAGAGACGCTTTCAGTTTATTTGAAGATATGATGCTTAGAATGGAAGAACAAATTATCAGCAGATTATCTCATGTTCAATTAAGTGTTTCTGAAGATGAAAACAAAGAAATTAACTTATTTGCTCAAGCTCCAAAACAAAAAATGTTTGAAACCAGAAGCGATCCAGCTTTTGTGAAATCAGAATCTCACAATACTAAAGCTGTTTCATCTTTGTCTCCTGTAAAATTGAATATTGAAGCGCAAGATCGTGACCCAAGCAATCCTGAAACTTGGGGAAATGTTGGTCGCAACGAAACTTGCCCATGTGGTAGTGAGAAAAAATTTAAGCAATGCCATGGGCTTTAAGCGACCGACCAAAGGTCGGTAAAAACAGCCCTAAGGCTGTTTTTAGCTTAAAGCGGGCTAATGCTCTTGCCCTGGCAACATATCGTCTTCGAACGAAGTGAGAAAAGCGATATGTTGAGCGATCGTGAGCCATGATTCTGCCCAAGATGGTACATCTTCTATATTTCAATAGACCCAAACAAAAACCAGCCTTGGCGAAAATAGAGGAAAACTTTGTACTAAAAAGATGATTTTAAAAGATGTGTAACTGCAGATAAAAACTAAAAACCCTCATCAAATTTCTGAAATTTCTTTCAAAAAAATAATTATAATTAATAGCAAAAATTCCGTGAGAATTTTTTAAAAAAAAGTCTTGGAGCGGGCGAAGGGGATCGAACCCTCGACCCCAACCTTGGCAAGGTTGTGCTCTACCGCTGAGCTACGCCCGCTTAATTCCGAGACTGTCGATATGTGAAAAATCTATAAAATTTTTTGGGGAAAATCTTTAAGAAGGGCGGCAATCTAGAGAGGCAAAAATAATTTGCAATAATTTATTCTTAAACATAGATTGGCCTGATCACATTTGGTTCCGCTGTAGCCCTTGATTTTCAATATCTCAAACAAATTTCTAACATGAATATTTCAAAAAAAATTAGCTTAATTTTGTCTTTGCTATTTTTAACTTTTTCAACTGCTTGTGTTGAAACTGTTGTGGTTGGAACTTTGGCAACTGGTGCGATAGTTACTCGCGAAAAAAATCTTACTAGCACTAGAGATGACATGATTATTTCAACTCAGGCTGGAGTAAGTTTGATGGAAAATGGCCTTAAGAATGTTGGAAATATGGTGGATGTGACTGTGAATGAAGGAAGAGTTTTATTAACAGGAATTGTGCGCGATTCAACTAAAGCAAAACTTGCTTCTGAACTAGTTTGGAAAGTTCAAGGAGTAAAAGAAGTGATTGATGAAATTCAATTAAGGGATGGCGTAAAAATGAAGCCGAAAGATTTTTCTATCGGGTTTTTTGACTATATAATCACTTCAACAATTGAAGCGAAAATGCTGATCAATAAAAAAGTTTCTACTTACAATTACCAAATCACAACAGTTAATAAAACAGTTTATATATTGGGTGTTGCTGGAAATAGTGATGAGATGGATGCAGTTTTGTCTATTGCCTCTAAAACTAGTGGTGTAAAAAAAGTGGTGAATCACATAATCCTCGTAAATGACAGCAGAAGACATGGATGATGCTAATAAAGCTAATAATGAAGTCGTAACTTTTGGTTGTCGTTTAAATGCCTATGAAAGTGAGGCGATTAAAGAAGCCTTAAAAAAATCAGATCAAAAAAATCTTATCGTTTTTAATAGTTGTGCAGTTACTTCGCAAGCCGAAAGGCAGCTTAGACAGGCCGTGAGAAGGGCGCGCAAAAAAAATCCTGATGCGAAAATTGTGGTGACTGGTTGTGCGGCGCAGATTGACCCTGAGAAATATGCGAAGATGGTGGAAGTGGATTTGGTGCTGGGTAATGTAGAGAAGTCGAAGGCGGAGAGTTATGGTGTTGTTAGGCAAGAATCTTCCGCTGGTTTCGACTCCGCTCAAATGGCGGTTGGGAATGTTGATTCAGATATCGCCCACAAAGACCGCATCTTTTTTGAAAATAGAAAAAACTCTGCAAGTTTTTTAAGCATCAGCGAAACTTCTAAAATCATTGTTAATGACATAATGTCGGTGAAAGACACCGCGCCGCAATTGGTTTCTTATTTTGAAAATAGAACTCGCGCATTTTTAGAAATTCAAAATGGCTGTAATCATCGCTGCACTTTTTGTATCATTCCTTTTGGTCGCGGAAATAGCCGTTCGGTGGCTTTTGGTGAAATTGTTGATCAGGTGAAAAAAATGGTTGCTGCGGGCCATAAAGAAGTGGTTTTGACGGGCGTAGATATTTCTGGTTATGGTGAAGATTTGGCCGCGCCAATCACGCTTTCACAAATGATTAAAAGATTATTTAAATTAGTTCCGCAACTTCCAAGACTTCGCCTTTCTTCAATTGATGTGGCTGAGATTGATGAAAATATGATTGATCTAATTGCAAGCGAGCCGCGCTTTATGCCTTATTTGCATTTAAGTGTGCAATCGGGCGATGATGTGATTTTGAAGCGTATGAAGCGCCGCCATAATCGCACACAAGTTTTAGAATTTTGTGCTCGAGTGCGCAAATTAAGACCAGAAATTACTTTCGGCGCTGACTTTATAGCAGGCTTTCCGACAGAAACAGATGAGATGTTTTTAAATAGCGTGAATTTAATTAAAGAAGCTGGAATTATTTTTAATCACATTTTTCCTTATTCAAAACGCGAAGGCGCACCAGCTGCCAAGATGCCTCCAGTAAATGATAAAATAATAAAAGAACGCGCCAAAATTTTGCGCGAAGCGGGCCAAGAAGAATTGCAGAAATTTTTACAAAAACAGATTGGTAAAAAAATTACCATGATTGTGGAAAAAGATAATATTGGTAAGTCGGAAAATTTTGTTGATGTAAAAATTTTAGGCGAATCAGAAAAATTTAAATCGGGTGAGATCTTGGAATTAGAGGTTGTAGAAGTACAAAATAATTTTCTAATTGCTAAAAATTAAAATAATTTTTTAAAAAAATGAGAGACGGTATAGATCAAAGAAATGCAACTAATCAATCAAGAGTAGAAAGACCAAGTTTTTTTGAACCAACTTCAACTAGTTCTCCAAGATCTAGATTAGCCATATTGAACGAAGGGCGGGGTAAAGAAAATGTGAATCCTAATACAAATGCTGCTGTTTCTAGAGTAACAAGTCTTAGAGTTAATGAAGCTAATATAGACTTATAAATATGTTAAGAACGGAGAGATTAAATTTAAGACCATTTTTAGCTGATGATTTAACTCTTCTTTTCAGCCTTCACGCAAATGAAGAAGTTGCTAAGACCACGATTGATGGGGTTCAAAGCCTTGAAACTGTGAAAAAACATTTAGATAGTTTTATCAGCCATCAAGAAAAATTCGGCTATTCGCAGTGGGCGGTTTTTGAAAATGATAGCGGGAAATTTATTGGCCGCGCTGGGCTTACTAACAGAGCTTTGAATAAAGAAGTTGGTGAAAATACCGAAATTAGATTTGCGCTATTGCCAGAATTTTGGGGGCATGGTTATGCTTCTCACTTAACTAAAGAATTAATAAAATTTAGTTTTGAAAAATTGCAGTTCGAAATTTTAATTGCGGCAAACGGCCCGACTAATGAAAAATCAGCGCGAGTTTTATTAAAAAATGGTTTTAGATATATAAAGAATATTGTGCCTGAGGGCTATGGAACCAATGATGAAATTAGATATTATGAAATTACAAAAAACGAATTCAAAAAACAAACTAACTAAAAAATGACCATTTCACAAAAATCTTATTTCGAATCAAAATCTTGGGCCTTTGAAGAGGCGCGCCGTATCTTAGAAAAAGTTGGTGGCAAAACTCCTGTCAAAGGTTATGTGCTTTTTGAAACTGGCTATGGCCCATCGGGCTTGCCTCACATTGGAACATTTGGTGAAGTGGTTCGTACCTCTTTCGTGCGCCACGCTTTCAATTGCATTGCGCCAGAAATTCCAACTAAAATGTTTTGTGTTTCGGATGACATTGATGGCCTGCGTAAAGTTCCAGATAATGTGCCGAACCAAGAAATGGTGCGCGCTAGTTTAGGGTTGCCTTTAACAGCAGTTCCAGATCCTTTTGGCACTCATGAATCTTACGGCCATAATATGAATGCGCGTTTGCGTGCTTTTCTCGATTCATTCGGATTTGAATATGAATTTATCAGCGCCACCGAAAAATATAAGTCGGGAGATTTCGATTCTACAATGCTGCGCGTACTAGAAAAATATGATGAATTGATGGATTTGATGTTGCCAACTTTGGGAGGCGAGCGCCAAGAAACTTATAGCCCGTTCATGCCAATTGATCGCGAAAGCGGCATCGTTATCGATAAAGGCGTTAAAGGTGTTAATAAAGAAAAAGGCACCGTTATTTATGTTGATGGAAATGGTGTGCAAAAAGAAGTTCCTGTGACTGGTGGAAACTGCAAATTACAATGGAAAATCGATTTCGGCGCGCGCTGGTATTCACTTGGCGTTGATTACGAAATTTACGGAAAAGATCATCAACCAAATGAAAAAATTTATCGCAAGGTTTGTGAAATCTTGGGCGGCGTGCCACCAGTGAATTTCACTTATGAAATGTTTTTGAGTGACACAGGCGAAAAAATTTCTAAATCGAAAGGAAACGGAATTTCGGTGGAAGATTGGTTGAAATATGCGCCAGCTGAATCGATGTCACTTTTTATGTATCAAAAACCAAAGACTGCAAAACGACTTTATTTCGATGTAATTCCAAAAGCGATGGATGAATATTTAACTTTTGCTTTAGCTTTTGAAAAACAAGAAGAGCTGTTGAAGCTTGATAATCCAGCTTTCCACATTCACAAAGGAAATATTCCTGCAATTAATTTTAACTTGAGCTATTCGCTTTTGTTAAACTTGGCAAGCGCTTGCAACCCTGAAAATGACACGGTTCTTTGGGGTTTCATTTCTAAATATCAGTCTGGGCTAACGCCAGAAAATGCGCCGCTTCTAGCGAAAATGGTGAAAAGTGCCATTGCTTATTGCGATGATTTTATCAAAAAGAATAAGAAATATCGCGAAGCCACTGACGCAGAAAAAGCGGCACTTAGTGAGCTTATTGAAACTTTGAAAAATGCAACTAACGAACAAAAAAATGACGGTGCGTTGCTGCAAAATTTAGTGTTTCAAGTAGGTAAAAATCACGGCTATGAAAAAAATATGCGTGATTGGTTTTTAGCTTTATATCAAGTTTTGCTTGGTTCAGATCAAGGCCCAAGAATGGGATCTTTTATCGCACTTTTCGGAATTGAAAATTTTATTAAATTGGTAAATGAAAAAATCTAATTCAGCAGCTACATCTTCTCCATCAGAAGAATCTCCAAGGGATCCGCGTAATCTTTATTCTAATACTGATTATTCGAAGGAAGCTGAGGAAGAAAATAAATCTGACTTAGAATTTTTAGAAAATCTGGAAAAATTTGCAGAGAGTTTTGAAGCAAAAGATTTTGATTCGGCAAACCCAAATATTTCTGAAAAATCTAAGATGATTCTTGGCGCTTTGCCGAAGAAAACTCAGGAATATGCAGAAGAAATTAGGAAGATTAAAACAGAACGGGAAGAAGCAGCCAAAGAAGTTGTAGATGAAAAAGATCATAAAAAATTAAGAAAGCTAATAGAAAGGCGTTTGGAAAATCAGCAAAGAGTGCAAAAAATTGCCCAAGAACTTTTTATAATTTCTTGCGCTTCAAATAAGCCGCTTGAAACCTCGATGAAGTTTCATGCGCAGTGTAATTTGGGTATCAAAGAATTTAAGGATTTTGGTGAAAATGGTTTGAGCCCTTTGGCTGCAACTATGATATCGGGCCAATTTAGAGTGGAAGGACAGCCGAGCAAGGCAGAAGAATATCTGAATAAGATGAAGGAAAAAGGCTTGGATGAAAAAGAAGTTATGAATGTCAAAAGTCCTTCAGGCATGACTGCCTTGGATATTGCGGTTCTTACTGGAAATGAAGAAATGGCAAAATTATTATCTGAAAAAGGTGGAGAACTTGGTTTGCTTAAAGGCCCAAAACAACAAGCTAAACAAGGCGTAACACCAAAAGAAGCGTCGGCAGAATTAGATGAAAGAGCGGCTAGATTTAATAATAGAAAAAGAGTCAGAGGAAATTCAGGGGGAAGTAAGGAAGGAAATTCTGAAACTTCGGAAGGCGAGACAAAAGAAAATGATGCTGCAAAAATAGCGCAAGAAGCGCGTCAAGTTCAGGCGATTGAGCAATCTAAAATAGCGATAGACTTGGCTGAAGAATTAAATGAAAAACAGGCAAGAGAGAAAAAAAGATCTGACGAAATTGCAAAAAGCAAAGAAGAAGATGCAAAATATTATGAGCAAAAAGCCAAGTCTAAATTAGATCAAGAATCTGCTGAAAAATTAGCTAGAGAAAAAAGTGAAGTCGGAGGAAAAACGCAATCTGCGAATGCCGAATTGGCAAAATTTTTAGGAATTTCTATGGGCGGATCTGAGGCGGAAATCACTCTAGATAAATTGCTGTTTCACGCGGTAGATCAAAGTCAAAATAATTTAGCGAAGATTATTGTTTCTCTTGGTGGAAATCCAAATCATCGAGAAAATGGAGTCAGCGTTTTAAGCAGAGCGGTGGAGAGAGGTAATGAATCTTTGGTATCTCTTTTATATGCAAGCGCAAGCTCTGAAACTAGAAAATCATCTAAATCTGCTTGTGGCGAAAATCAAAAAATGCTTGAGTTTTTGCGTAATTTATCTCGTAGTGAAGTTCTCGCAAATCGTGAGGGAAAAAGTGTTGAAGTTCTAGATATTCCTGCAGTGCCGCGTGTTGAATTTGCGAATCCTGACAGAACTAGTGCTTTTTCTTCTTTGTCAAACTTGCCGCCAAGAATACCAGCAGCTTTTGAAGGAGAAAAAAATTTGTTGGACAAAACCAGATATATTTCATCTATATCTCCAGATCCTAGACCGCGATCTCCAATTTTGGTGATGCAATTTCATGCAACCGTTAAAAAACATTAAACAAATTTCTTAATATCAGAAATTAAGTTTTTGAAGCTGTCGGTTTCATAATTATCGTGAACGCCTTGAAGCACTGAGGTAACGCGCTCTAGCCCCATTCCTGTATCAATACAAGGTTTGGGAAGTGGAATCATTTTTCCGTCCCCGGAATTAGATTTTTGTTTTTCAAATTGCATAAAAACTAAATTCCAAATTTCAGTAAAACGATCGCCATCTTGATCTTTACTTCCTGGTACGCCACCAAAAATTTTATCGCCATGATCATAAAAAATTTCTGAGCATGGGCCACATGGTCCAACATCTCCCATCGACCAAAAATTGTCATCAGTTGCAATGCGAATAATTTTTTCTGAAGGCAGGCCAGCAATTTTTTTCCAAAAATTTGCCGCTTCGTCATCATTGTGATAAACAGTCACCAAAAGCCTGTCTTTGCTGATTTGCAGATCTTTAGTTAAAAAATCCCAAGCATAAAAAATTGCTTCTTCTTTAAAATAATCACCGAAAGAAAAATTGCCGAGCATTTCGAAAAATGTGTGATGGCGCGCCGTGAATCCTACATTGTCTAAGTCATTATGTTTTCCGCCAGCTCTTACACATTTTTGTGAAGTGGCTGCGCGCTTGAATTTAGGGGTTTCGGCACCCGTGAAATAATTTTTAAATTGATTCATCCCCGCATTAGTGAACATTAAAGTCGGGTCATTATGCGGAATCAATGGGCTGGAATCGATAATTTCATGGCCATTTTTGGCGAAGAAATCGAGGAATCTGGTACGAATTTCGTTGGTTGTGAGCATGTTGTAAAATAATAAAAAAACTTATCGAACTGTCATCTCGAAAGCAGTTAGAGATCTAATGAGTTTAGGTACATAACCTCATGAGATCTCTAACTGCGTTCGAGATGACAGATATATTGGAAAATTGTAAGACAAGTTATAAGCCGGATTTTGTATCGCGCCTTAGCCGTAAAGCGCAGGCGGACGACAGCCATTCGTCTAGGATTAACATCACTGTTAACCTCAAGCAACCTACCCGAGTAGCTATGCGAGAACATTTGCTTTGAGTGAACAAAGCGTGCTACCCCTATTTGGTCTTGCTCTAGATAGGGTTTTTCGCAATGCATGTTACCATGCAAGGCCGTGAGCTCTTACCTCGCGTTTTCATCCTTACTCGCTTGCGCTATCGCTACAGCGCAGCAGGCCCTGAGGCTTGCTGCGCTGTAGTTCGAAGAACGAAAGCGAGCGGTATATTCTCTGTGACACTTTCCCTTGCAAGCCCTATAGATTCAGACTTGCAGCCAGCTCTTAACTGGTATCGTTTTCTCGTAGAGTCCGGACTTTCCTCTTATTTTCAAGCATTTGCATACTAAAATAAGCGACCATCCACTTGCCTTACAAGATTCGAAATCTAAACTGCCGCACCTTTCAAAGCAATTAAGAATTAATAAATGAAAACCGTTTTTTCCGGCATTCAACCCACAGGAAATTTACATCTCGGCAATTATCTAGGTTCAATTCGTAATTGGATTGACCTGCAAGACAGCCACGCTTGCATCTTCGGCGTAATGAATCTTCACGCCATCACACTTCCGCAAGACCCCAAAGAATTAAGAAAAAATATTTTAGACGCCGCAGCTGTTTATTTGGCATGTGGATTAGATCCGAAAAAAACCACACTTTTTGTGCAAGGTGAAGTGCCGCAGCATGCTGAATTGGCGTGGGTTTTGGGGACGATGACTCCGATGGGGTGGTTGAATCGGATGACGCAGTTTAAGGATAAATCACAAACTCACTTATTAGAAGATCAATATGAAGCCATGGAAGAAATACATGGAGATGAGTATAAAAATTTTAACAATGTTTTGCAAAACAGTGGCAAAGTTTTGCTTCATCGAAGATCGATGGAGAATTTTAAGACAGCTGATTTGGGGCTTTATTCTTACCCAGTCCTAATGGCTGCCGACATCCTTCTCTACAAAG